>Ga0210057_1008983_pt1 | contig 11694 bp, 6 predicted proteins | sample CryGeyCG2114_010_2_FD_183968 | JGI IMG/M metagenome (GOLD analysis project Ga0210057, IMG submission 183968) | Groundwater microbial communities from aquifer - Crystal Geyser CG10_big_fil_rev_8/21/14_0.10 (SPAdes) (version 2) | ecosystem: Environmental > Aquatic > Deep subsurface > Groundwater ...
GAAAAATCGGAAAAAGTTGAGTGGTGGTTCAAAAATGGCGACAGGGACGCAACATTTTTTGCCGTTCGTTATGACAACGGCGAGGAAAAACCTTTTTATGTTGATTTTATTGTGAGATTGAAAGATGGGCGAGTTGGGCTTTTTGATACTAAAGCCGGATTTACCAAGCAAGTCGCCGGACCAAAAATTGATGGATTGTATAAATATATTCAAGCCGAAAGCAAAAAAGGCAAAAAATGTTTTGGCGGAATAGTTGCTAACACCGAACGGAATTATCGCGGACGCTGGGTTTGTTTTGAGAAAACAAGCAAAGACTTTAAGGATAACTCTTTTGAAAACTGGGCTGATTTGATATTATAATAAAAATCGGTGGCTCGCCCGCGAAGCGGGCAAGACGGGCGGGCAAAAAGGAAGGGGGTCTGGGGGAAGGAATTTTTGCCCGCCCGCCCCGTCGTCTGGGGTGGGAAAGCGTTTCCGCAATTCCTGCGTCAGCAGGAAGGCAAAACAGAAAAATTTTCGTTTCCTTAATTGAAAAAAATTTTTGGGGCGCGCCATTAAAAAATGATGAGAAAATTTTTCTGTTTTGCTCAGCGGTCAGGCGAGCGGAAACGCTGGGGCGGGTTTCTGCCCGTTAGGGCATCCGCCAATTGGCGGATTGCTCAAAAAAGGTTCGCACTGCGTTCAGTAATTGCGAATGATTGATTTCTAACGGGGTGAAGAAGGATGTTTTTATTGCAAATCAAATTCTTTCATCATTTTATTAAATTTTTTGTTCAAATCGTTGATTGCTTGAACTTCGTTATTAATTTGTCCAATCAATTCCGGGATTTTGTCGCCGTTGGCTTTGCCCAGAAATTTATTCCGCAATATCTCTAAAAGCTGAGTCAAATAATCGTTATGAGTAATCAATCTGCTGATTAGAGCGGTTTCGGAACTAATTGCCTCTAAGGCAATCTGGCTGGCTGAAGCCGGCGAGATTTGGCTAAGATTTTTTGCCATTATCTCCAATTGCGCTGAAAGCCTGATTGCTTTTTCTCGCGCTTGGCGATTACGTTCTAATTCCTGAGACACTAAAATAAGCGCTTCGGTGTATTTCTTTTCTTCGTCAAGCTGAGCGATTTGACGAAGACTATCGCTTGATTGATTGGAAAACAAAACAATCTCCTGAGCGATTAAAGAAGCTTCCTGTCTGGCTTTTAAAAAATCGGCCGGGACATTCTTCGGTTCAAGAATTAAAAAGCGCAGAATAAAAAAAGTCGTGAAAACAATAAATATAAAAAGGATTAGAAACCTAATCCGCTTAGGAATTCTGAAGTAAAAGTTGAAAATCATTTTAATTTATAATACCACCTCTGTTCAAAAAATCAAGAATTGTGTTATAATATAGAAAAATTGCGGGTATCGTATAATGGTTATTACTACAGGTTTCCAACCTGTTAATAGGGGTTCGATTCCCCTTACCCGCTTGTACCTATTTTTATCGCGCGCTCGCGATTTCTAACGGGGTAAATATTTATTACTATGTGCATTAGTGTTCCGGGCAAAGTTATTTTAATAAAAAAAGGAAGCGCCAAAATAAAACAAAAGGACCATTTTCATTGGATAGATATTTTCCCACTTAGAGATGAAGTCAAAAAGGGAGATTAAAAGAAATGTAAAATTTCAATTGCTTGAGCTAAATTGTTGTGAAAAGGATTATTGAAATCGGGCGGAAATTGATGAAACGCTTCTTTGGCTTTTGAGTTGAGAACCTTTGCAAAATGACTGAGACGAGATAATGCCCCGACTTTTATTATCTTACCGCCTTTCAAAGCTCCTGTTTTTGCCGTAGAACCTTTTCGGACGATTTCTTTGATTGTTTGAGGAAAACGTCCGGGATAGAAAGGGTAGGAATTTTCAGGGGGAAGGATATGAGCAAAAACAGAATTAACTTTTAAATTCGGAGATTCAAGAGAAGCAAAAAGTTTTATCAAATCTTGAGCTTCCTGTAAAATCAGGGGGGGCAACTTTCTTTATTTTTGAAACAATTTTTCTTGTTTTGAGTTTTTCTAAAATTCTTTTGAAGACTTCAATATCCGGAGGGCAGCCCGGAATTTTTTCATCTACTTTGATAAATTTTTCTACCGGAGCTAAAAACTCCGCCTTCAATTTATAATTTTTATCATAGATTTTTGGAGCGAGTTTTTTCCTCTGTTCCGGGGTTAATTGGGCAAAAACATTTCCAGAAATTGCGCAGGCGCCTAAAACAACGACAATTTTTGAGGTCTCTCTGATATCTTTAAGCAACTTAATTTGTTCTTTGGTAGTAACCGCTCCTTCAATAAAAGCAACATCAAAATCGGCTCTTTCTTTTTTTGAAAGTAATCGCCAATTAGTTATTTCAAAATCCTGAAAGAAGTCCAGTAAAAGTTCGTCTAAGGAAAGAAGGTGAAACTCGCACCCCTCACATCCAGTAAGGCCAAAGATTGCAATTTTTGTCTTTGCCATATTTCTATTTTACCCCGTTAGAAATTTTCATACAAGGGAATTTTTTGTTTTCTACTAAATCAAAATTTCTAACGGGGTTTTATCATTTCTGGAAATATTTTCCAATATTTTTATCCCAAAGAACTGTAAACAACGCGACTATTTCTTACATCTATCTTAATTGAAAAAATTTTAGGGGGACGCGCAAATTAAAAAAATGTAAAGCAGAATTTTCTGCTCGGCAGGCCGGCGGCTTTGCGGCGGCTGGCGGCTGGTCAGCGCAGGTTTCGTTTCTTGAATTTATGTATTAAATTTGGTAAAATGATAGAGAAAGTTTGATGATATCAAGAAATAAAAAGATTATGGAGATATTGGTGTAATAGCAGCACTGCGATCTGTGGCATCGCCGGAACGGGTGCAAATCCCGTATATCTCCCAATAAGAAGTTATCCACAGCATTGAGCTTGACAGGTTCGGCAATCTTCATATAATTAAAATATGATGAAATTCATGAATATTCAAAGCGGCTGACGCTCGGCGAGTTTTATGTTCGCTGTTTGTTAGTCCGCCCACCGGCGGATTTTTCGTTGGCGGAAAACCGATTTCAGAAACGTTTGTTCATTGAAAATTAAATATTTAAGTTAGCATTATTTGAGTTCTTAAATCCCGAACGCTCAATTTCGTTCGCGATAGCGAGCGAGGCGAGCGATGGGATAAGAGACAGTAAATTAAGGGCGTATGGTGGATGCCTTGACATCAGATGGCGATGAAGGACGTGGCGTAGCTGCGATAAGCTTCGGGGAGGTGCCTAGCAACCTATGATCCGGAGATTTCCGAATGGGGAAACCCAATATCATAAACTGATATTAGCGCGCCTCACTATTGTTCAGCGCGCGAAATTAGTTCGCCTTCGGCGAACGAAATTCAATAGAAACTAACCTATCCACCCTGTCCCTCCTTCCCTAAGACTTAGGGAAGGAGGGAACAAGGGAGAAAGGGTTAATTACGCGAAGCGAATTTCTATGAATTTCACGAGCGAAGCGAGTTAATTTCAGCGCCGAGCAACAGCGAGGCGCGTTGCTAACCCGCTGAAGTGAAACATCTCAGTAAGCGGAGGAAAAGAAAACAATCGCGAAGCGATTTTTGACTAAGTTGGAATTTTGCTTCGCAAAATTCCCCCAGTAGCGGCGAGTGAAAAGGGAGAAGCCCAAACCTGTCAAAATTTTCGCAAGAAAATTTAGGCAGGGGTTGTAAGACTGGAAAATTTACTATGACGATGACTGATGACGATGACTTTTTGTCATTGTTATGGTCATAGTTATGGTAAAATTGGTTACAAATTGTTTTGTTAGCCGAAAGACCTGGAAAGGTCTGCCATAGAAGGTGATAGTCCTGTAAGCGAAAACAAAGCAACCAATTTTTCTTGATCTTGAATACCTCGAGGACAGAATGCTTCGAGGGAAGCATCCGGCACTATCCGGAAAGGCTAAATACATCTGATGATCGATAGTGAACTAGTACCGTGAGGGAAAGGTGAAAAGCAGGCCGGTGAGGCCGTTGAAATAGAACCTGAAACCATATGCCTACAAGGAAGCGAAGCTCTATCGCTATCGCTCCGAGCGGTAGCGAGGAGTGACGCTGTGCCTATTGAAGAATGAACCAACGAGTTATTTTGCATTACGCGTCTAACCTCTACGGAGGGAAGGCACAGGGAAACCGAGTTTTAATAGAGCGACCCACTTTAGGTTTTAGATTTTAGGTTTTAGGTTTTAGGGCGCGAACTTATATGATTCGTTCTCTAACACCTAACACCTATCACCTAATACCTATTGTGAACGTAGTGCGAAATAGACCCGAAGCCAAGCGAGCTTGCCTTGACCAGGATGAATGTTGCCGAAAGGCAACAGGAGGTCCGCACCGGTGGGTTGTGCAAAACCCTCGGATGAGTTGAGGTAAGAAGTGAAAAGCTAATCGAGCTTGGTAATAGCTGGTTCTCTCCGAAATAGCTTTAGGGCTAGCGTTCAGCGCAAACATATAAGGGGTAGAGCGACTGGTTAAGAAATAAAGGGAGAAATCTCGATTTCTTAGTCAAACTCCGAATACTTATATGAAAAGCTGGGCAGTTAGACTATGGGGGCTAAGCTCCATTAGTCAAAAGGAAAACAGTCCTGACCGTCGTCTAAAGTCCCTAAATGTTTGCTAAGTGTGAAAGGCGGTGATTCGCCATAGACAGATAGGAGGTTGGCTTAGAGGTAGCCATCCTTTAAAGAGTGTGTAACAACTCACTATTCGATGGCGGATTGCGCCGAAAATTTATCGGGGCTAAGCAAACTACTGAAGACACGGATGCCTCGCGCTCTGCGCGAGGTGTGGTAGGAGAGCATTTCGTATGCGTCGAAGTTTGACCCGCGAGGGCAAATGGAGCGTACGGAAGAGAGAATGTTGGTATGAGTAACCGCAATGGCGTAAAGAAAACGCCACCCCGCAAATCCAAGGTTTCCTCCGCAATGGAATTCAACGGAGGGTTAGGCGGTCCTAAAGCAATGGTGAAAACCGAAGCTGATGGACAGCCGGTTAATATTCCGGCCCTCCTTTAAAATACGATGGGGTGACGAAGGAAATAAAATTGAACGTCTTAATGGTTTGACGTTATTGGTTTTTAGAATTGTCCGGCCGGCAAATCCAGCCAGACTGCTTTAAATGGTAAAATTCGGAAATTGATAAAAGATTTGGTTTATCTGAATCAATTTGATTTAAGAGCCTTCCAAGAAAAACCTCTAAGGTTAATTTTAAAGGATCCGTACCGTAAACCGACACTGGTAGATGAGGCGAGTAGCCTCAGGGGAACGAGTGATTCTTCGTTAAGGAACTCGGCAAAAAAGCGGCCGTAAGTTAGCGATAAGGCCTGGCTTGTGCGAAGCACAAGCGCACGGATGAACACGGATAAAAGTTGCCTTCGGCAACCACACAGATGAACACGGATAAAATATATCTGTGTAAATCTGTGTTCATATCGGTGTATATCAGTGTGCTCGCGCTTCGCGCGAGCCCGCAGCTAAAGTATCCCTGGCGACTGTTTAACAAAAACACAGCTCCCTGCAAACTCGTAAGAGGAGGTATAGGGAGTGACGCCTGACCGATGCGAGAAGGTTAACGTTGTCGGTCGCTACGCGACTCGACACACGGATTAACACGGATTAAGAAAGCGGATTTACACGGATACGGTATCTGTGTATATCTATGTCCACATCTGTGTGTATCAGTGTGTGAAGCCGCGTAGCGGCTGAACGACCGAAGCCCTCGTCAATGTCAGCAGTAACTATAACTGTTCTAAGGTAGCGCAATTCCTTTTCGGGTAAGTTCCGAAGCGCACGAAAGGCGTAACGACTGGGGAACTGTCTCAACGAAGAGCTCGGTGAAAATGCGATTCCCGTGAAGACGCGGGATACCTCTAACGGGACGAAAAGACCCCGGGAGCTTTACTGTAGCTTGATATTGTTTTTAAAATTTAGATGCGTAGCGTAGTGGGGAGGCTTTGAATCCGTCATTTCGGTGGCGGAGGAGCCATCAATGAAACACCCATCTTTTAAGTTTTAAAGACTAATCTGCGTGGCAAAAATACGCGGAGACAGTGTCTGGCGGGCAGTTTTTCTGGGGCGGAACTCTCCTAAAAAGTAACGGAGAGGTCTATTAAGGTCGGCTTAGACCGGATGGAAATCGGTCTGGACGTATAAAGGCAAAAGCCGGCTTAACGGCAAGGCTGACAAGCCGCGCCGGTGCGAAAGCAGAGCTTAATGACCCGACGGTCCTTTATAGAAAGGCCGGAGACAACGGATAAAAGCTACCCCGGGGATAGAGCCTGAAACAAGGCTTTGTTGTCCAACTCCGTAGTAATGCGGAGAATGTACGGCTTATAACGGTGAAGCAAGAACGGTCTTTCCCGAAAAGGGTTTTCGATTCTTGTAATACCGTGGGAAGTTAAAGGATATAATTAAAATTGTGAATCTCGCAAAAAATTCCTTTAACCCTGTAACGACTTGGCCGCGTATTGCGGCCGGAATCGGAATATATGATGTGATTATATTCTGATTAATACGCCGTCCCCCGACCACGGTCGGGGTGAAGATATAGTCTAATACATCAAAAGTATTGAACAGGCTGGTGAGGTTCGAGAGTCCATATCGACGACCTCGCTCGGCACCTTAAACAACGACATTGGGGTGCTATGACAGTAATGTCATACCAAAAATAAAATGAACCCGTACTGACTTATAACGGTGAACTCCATGTGGTAAAATTATTATATGGACAATACCGTGGGAAGTTTAACTCAATTACAAAAATCTATAATTATCGGTTCTATACAAAATTGAGTTATAACCCCGTAGAGACTTGTCCGCCTCGGCCGGACAAAATAAGGATTTTTATTCTTATTTATACGTCAGCCCCCGACTACGGTCGGGGTGAAGATATAGTCCATACTATTAGTAATAATAGATTACTAGCGATGTCGGCTCGTCCTAGCGCGGGGCTGAACAAGGTCCCAAGCGTTTGGCTGTTCGCCAATTAAAAGGGCACGCGAGCTGGGTTCAAACCGTCGTGAGACAGGTTGGTCTCTATCTGTTAGAGGCGTTGACGTTTGAGGGAAGTTGGTCTTTGTACGAGAGGATCAGACTGAACGAACCTCTGGTCTACCGGCTTTACTACCAAGTGAAATGCCGGGTAGCTATGTTCGGCAAGGATAAGCGCTGAAAGCATCTAAGCGCGAAGCCAATCCCAAGATTAGACGTCGTAGATTCGTGGAAGATGACCACGTTGATAGGCTTCAGGTGTAAGTCCGGTAACGGATTTAGCCGAGAAGTACTAATAAATCAAAATTGTTTCTTATCTTTTTATCTTGCTACGGCGAGATACGGGATTTAAGAATGTAAATAATGCTAATATATTGACCAGTGATTTAGCTATACAGGCACCACTCCTTCCCATTCCGAACAGGAAAGTGAAACTGTATAGCCCTGATGATACTGATTGTTTCGACGGTTGGTAAAGTAAGGTTTGCTGGTCTTTTTTTATTTCTTGCCCATCCATCGCGAAATCTCGCGATAGCACTCGCGACATAAGTGGAATTTCTTTACTCTTTCAACTCCTTTTTACATTTGTCGCGCTTCGATTTAATAGCCATATTTATCTTCCGTGGCACTTCTTATATTTCTTCCCGCTGCCGCACCAACAGGGGTCATTTCTGCCAATTTTCTTTTGACTAGCGACTGATGACTTACGACCCGCGACATTCGCCGCAGAACTTTCTGTTATTAGTCGTTGGTCGTTAGTTATCTGTTGAATCTTTTCCTTATTTTCCTCTAACCATTTATTAAAATTCCCCATCATTTCTTTAAACAAAATATGGCTTTCCCGGCGATATTCCACCAACGGGTCGTGCTGGCCATAAGCTCTCATTCCCACAGATTCTCTTAAGGCCTCTAAATTTTCCAAATGATTCATCCATAGAATATCAAGCATCATCAACGCAGGCTGCTGCTGACCTTTTTCTGCAGCGGCAAGAAATTCTTGCCGCTTTTTGTAAAAAGCCGTTCTCTGTTTATTCAAAACATCGTCGTATTCTAAAAGATGTTTACGACCGTCAAAATTAAAACCTTCAACTTTTTTCTGAGCCTCGCTGACCACTCGTGAAATTAATTTTGATTCAATCGGCATATCTTCCGGCAACTTAAAACTTTCCATTAACGTTTTAATTCTTTCACCGCCGAAAATCCTTAATAAATCGTCTTCCAAAGAAAGAAAAAATTGCGAAGAGCCCGGGTCGCCCTGCCGACCGCTTCTGCCGCGAAGTTGATTGTCAATGCGTCTTGCCTCGTGTCTCTCGGTGCCAATCATATGAAGTCCGCCAAGCTCTTTAACTTTTTTTTGCGATTCGCTGGCAGGCGAATACCCTCCAAGGATAATGTCCACTCCCCTGCCCGCCATATTAGTCGCCACGGTCACCGCTCCCAATTTTCCGGCTTGGGCAATAATCGCGCCTTCGCGTTCGTGATTTTTGGCGTTTAAAATCTCATGAGGAATGCCGGCGCGCCTCAATAAATCAGAAAAAATCTCATTATGAGCGATTGAAGCGGTGCCAATTAAAACCGGCTGGCCTTTTTGATGACGTTCCTTCGCTTCCTCAACCGCCGCCTGATATTTTGATTTTTGATTTTTATAAATAAGGTCTGGCAAATCGGCGCGAATCATCGGTTTGTTCGTCGGAACGCTTATCGTTTCCAAATTATAAACTTTGTGAAATTCTTCAGCCGAAGTCTGAGCCGTGCCGGTCATGCCGCTAATTTTTTCGTATAAACGAAAATAATTCTGAATCGTGATTTGGGCAAAAGTTCGAGATTCCTGCTTAACCTCAACGCCTTCTTTGGCTTCAATCGCCTGATGAAGTCCGGCGGAATAGCGGCGGCCCGGCATCAGACGGCCGGTAAATTCGTCAATAATAATTATCTCGCCTCCGCCAGTCGGGGCGGATTTGACAACATATTGCTTGTCGCGATGGAATAACGCTTCGGCTTTTAAGGATTCTTCCAAATAATGAACCAGCCGAAAGTTTTCCGGGCTATAAATGTTCTTAAAATTCAGCATTTTTTCAACTTTTTCTATCCCCTCGTTGGTAATGCTTACTATTTTTAATTTTTCATCAACTAAATAATCCTCGTCTTTGGAAAGCCGGGCCGCAATTTTGGCGAAAATTTTGTAATGCTCGCTTGATTCTGCGTCCGGTCCCGCGATAATCAGCGGCGTTCTCGCTTCATCAATCAAAATACTGTCAACCTCATCAATGATGGCATAATAATGGCCTCGCTGCGTTTGTTGATTTATGTCGTAAGCTAAATTATCCCTTAAATAATCAAAGCCAAATTCATTATTGGTGCCGTAAGTAATATCAGCCCAATAGGCTTCTTTTCGCGTTACCGGCCGGAGAAATTCTTGTACCACTTTAAACCCGCCAAGAGCGTCTCTTTCTTTGTCTAAATCATTTTTGATTTTTGATTTTTGATTTTTGATTTCAAGCGCTTCTTGGTTTTCGGGAATATAATTGGGGTCATATAAAAAAGCGGCATCATGAACAAGACAACTGACTGAAAGTCCAAGCGCTCGGTAGATTTGTCCCATCCAAACCGCGTCGCGGCGCGCTAAATAATCATTAACCGTAATAATATGAACGCCTCTGCCGGCCAAAGCGTTAAGATAAGCCGGCGCCGTAGCGGCCAAAGTCTTTCCTTCGCCGGTTTTCATCTCGGCGATTTTCCCTTGATGTAAAATAATACCGCCAATCAGCTGAACATCAAACAACCGCTGATTAAGAGTTCTCTTAGCGGCCTCTCTTGCCAAAGCAAAAGATTGAGGCAGAATATCTTCAAGGCTTTTGCCTTGCTGAACCGTTTTTCTTAAATCAAAACTTTTATCTTTTAATTTTTCATCCGTTAATTTTTCCAGTTCCGATTCTAAAGAATTAATTTTTTTTATAAACGGCTCAAAATCATATTGTCCAAAAAGTTTTTTAAAAAAAGCGATCATCTCTTGTTAGAAATTTTTTTCTCTTTATATTTGCTTATTTCCTGACATAATTTTTCTTTCATTTTGTTAATCGCCACTCTCATATTCCAGTCCGAATGCTCTGCTCTTAGAATTTTCTTGCCAATTGAAAGAGTCGCTTCGGCGTAAAAGATGTCGCCCTTACGATGATGTTTTGCGGTTCTGGCTATTTCTATAAAAGCCTCAATTTTGCTTTTGCCTCCGCGCCATAACTTAGCATTGGTTTCAAATCTTTTCAAAAAACGTTCAAGCGAGCCGATTTTACTTTCTGCATATTCGCGAATCGCCGGCGTCAATTCCAGATTAGTGGCTTTAATTTCTATTTTCATATAACGCAGATTTCCTCTTCAAGTTTAATTTTAAATTGATTATACACTTTATTTTTTGAAAGTTCAATTAAATTTTTCACATCGCTTGCCGAAGCATTCAAAACATTAACTATAAAATTCGGATGCTTCGGCGAAATCATCGCTCCGCCGCAGGAAACTCCTTTAAGACCGGCTTCGGAGATTAAATGAGCCGCTTTTAGGGGTTGAACTTCTCCTGATTGATTGATTTGCGCCGCTGGAAAATTTTTAAAAGTGCTGCCTAAGCTTGGATATTCCAAGGGATGACGCTCTTGACGATAATTGATGTTTTTCTCAATGATTTCCCGAATGAATTTCTTCTCTCCTTTTTTAAAAATTAAAATCGCCTCAATGACAATCTCGCTTTTTTTGTTATTAAAAACACTTGAACGGTAATCAAAATCGCATTCCTTATTTCCCCTTTTTATTAATTGAGGCGGCGATTTGGAAATGTCTAAACTGATTATTTCCTTGACGACATTTTTTATTTCTCCGCCAAAAGCGCCGGCATTGCCGCAAATCGCTCCGCCAAGAGTGCCCGGCAAACCGGCTGCCCATTCTAAGCCGGATAAACCAATATCTGCTGTCATCTCTACCAATTTTGAAAGCGGCGCGCCTGCTTCGGCTTTAATAATTTTAAATTTTGAATTGTCATTTTGAATTTTGATTTTTGAATTTTGAATTTTTATAACCAATCCATTAAATCCTTCGTCGCTGAATAATATATTAGTGCCTCCTCCCAAAATAAGAATTTTTGGCATTAGCAAACGGCGCCATTTATTCATGGCCATCACGATTTCCTCGACGTTTTTTGCCTCTAAAAAATATCTCGCCGGACCGCCGATTTTAAAACTGCTGTATTTTGATAATGAAATTTTTTCTTCAAACATATATTATTTCTCATCCGTTTCAAAAACCTTTTTACCGTTGCTTTTCTTAAAAGCCTGTAATGACTATAAACCACATAGCCTAAAAAATCTATTCCAAATATGGACGTTCAATTATGGACGATTATGGACGTCCGACGTCCAGAAATTATTATTAAATTATTTTATGAAGTTTTGCCGTCAACTTGATAAAGAACCAGGGCTTTGTTAAGAGTGGATAAATCTTGTAATCTTGCGCTGTCCCGGGATTGCCTGACAAATTCCGCTGGATTAAGAACCAAAACAACCGCGACAGCCAAAATCGCCAAGATAGCGATAACAACGAGGAGTTCAATTAAAGTGAAACTTCTTTGATTTCTAAGCATATTAATAAGTATACCCCGTAAGAAATGTATTTT
>Ga0210057_1008985_pt1 | contig 11693 bp, 10 predicted proteins | sample CryGeyCG2114_010_2_FD_183968 | JGI IMG/M metagenome (GOLD analysis project Ga0210057, IMG submission 183968) | Groundwater microbial communities from aquifer - Crystal Geyser CG10_big_fil_rev_8/21/14_0.10 (SPAdes) (version 2) | ecosystem: Environmental > Aquatic > Deep subsurface > Groundwater ...
TTTTATAGGAAAAGCTTCCTAATAAATTAATAATCTTATCAGTTGCTGATCCTTTGATTAAAATCAATTTTTTAACTGTTTTTTTAACTTTCTTAACAAAAATATCGTAATCTAAATTCTTATCAGCACCGCCAGCAATTAAAATTATTCTTCTACCATTAAAAGCTTTAAGAGCAGCAATAGTTGCATCAGGCGTAGTAGCATTGGTATCGTTATAATAATCAATTCCTTTAAAATGCCTAATCAATTCTAGTCGACCGGGTTCACCTTTATAACTAGCTATGCCTTTTTTGATTATATTTTTTTTAACACCTATAACCTCCAAAACTTTTGCCGCTAGAGCAATATTTATTTTATTATGTTCGCCTAATAAATTATTTTTCCAAAACGGAGAGATATTTTTTGCTTCTACTATCTGACTTTCAATTTTATTCTTGTACCTTTTTCTAATTTCTTTTTTCGCCTGAGAACTTAAAACTAAATAATCTTCTCTTGATTGGTATTTAAAAATATTGGCCTTATCATCAAAATATCTTTTCATACTATTATTATAATAATTCATATGATCAGATAGAAAATTAGTGAACACGGAAATATGCGGACTTATTTTAGAAGCGCCAAATCCATTTAACTGCCAAGAATCTAATTCTAAAACAACCCAATCTCCTTGTTTAATTTTTTCTAATAAAGGCAATGTGGCTAAACCCTTAATGTTTCCTCCTAAAAATGCTCTTCGACCAGCAAATTTTAGAATATGAAAAATGATTTTAGTCACAGTTGATTTGCCTCGAGTACCAGTAATTCCAATAATTTTTGCAGGACAAAATTTGGCGAATAAAGACGCATCCATTTCAATTGGAATTTTATTTTTATTAGCTTCAGATAAATAAATTGATTTTAAAGGAACATTAGCCGCCCTAATAACCATATCTTTGTTTTTAAAATCAACTAAACGATGTTCGCCTAAAATGTATTTAATATTTTTAAATTTTTTAAGAGATTTCAGTGAAGGCAAAAGTTCTTTTTCGTTTTTTAAATCAGTAATAGTTAAAAGAGCTCCTTGCTTGACTAAAAATTTAGCAACATTAACGCCTCTTCCTAATAGCCCTAAGCCCATAATTAAAATCTTTTTGTTTTTAAAATATTGTTTATAATTCATATCTAATAAATTTTAACAGAATCAATAATTTTTGTCATATTTATTCTAGAAATGTGATTATATAAAAAGATTCCGCATAATGCGGAATCTTTTTATATCGCTAATACTTCAACTTTAAGATGTCTAACTCCAAACTGAATAGCTTCCCAACGAGTGTTAAACCAGATATCAATTTTATGGCTGTTTTTTAATGCCATTCTATCTTCAACTACGAAAACTTTGTCTCCGTATAAATCAGGAAAACGAACATAAGTTCCGAAATCCAAGAAATTACAGGCAATCGTACCATCGTGAACATGAGTCCCCGAAGCGGTAATAAAAGGAGTTGAATCTGTTTGATCTGGCGTACTTGAGTAAGCTGTTACCAATACAATACGACTTTCAGCAACTATTGGAGTATTCGGATTAGATGTCTGAACCAAAACTTGTTTATTTAAAGTATTTAGTTCATTATCTGGAAAGGAAACTGTGTTTTCTTGAATTGGATTAATTGGATCATATTGATAAACAAAAGTATTTGAAACTAAACTAATCAAAGCTAAAGATACTGAGATTATAGGGTTTGTTTGCATATATTTGTTTTTAAAGTAAATAAAAAATCCCCTTTCGGGATTTCCTATATACTAACACAATAGAATATATTTGTCAATACTTTTAAACCCTATTTATAAATCTTAATAAATGAGCGGGTAGAGGGAGTCGAACCCTCGTTATCTGATTGGCAACCAGATGTAATAACCACTATACGATACCCGCAACTGGTGCCGAGGGGCGGAATCGAACCGCCGACTTCTTCTTTTTCAGAGAAGCGCTCTACCCCTGAGCTACCTCGGCATATATTAAATTATGTGGACCCAGTGGGAGTCGAACCCACGACCTTTAGTATGCCATACTAACGCGCTAACCAACTGCGCCATGGGCCCTTAAAAGTACCCTCGGCAGGAATTGAACCTGCGACCTACGCGTTAGGAGTGCGTTGCTCTATCCGCTGAGCTACGAGGGCAAGTTCCCTGTCTTTTCATATGATATAATATTTGACTAATCTTAGTCAATGGAATATACTAAATTACAATAAGTATAAATTTAATTTTTAAATATGGAGAAATCACCAGTGATCCAAGTTGTTAAAAAAGTTAGTCCTGCTGTCGTAAGCATTATTATCAGCAAGGACCTTCCCAAAATTAGAAAATATCACATTCAGCCTTTTGATGAATTTTTAGGCCCCTATGGACCTCCAATCACTCAATATCGCCAAGAAGGAAAACAAAAAGTTAAAATTGGCGGCGGGAGTGGTTTTTTTGTTTCTTCTGAAGGCATTATTATTACAAATAGACACGTCATCGTCTCTCCAGAAGTTGATTACACTATTGTAACAGCAGATGAAAAAGAATATCAAGCAGAAATATTAGCAAGAGATCCTGTAAATGATGTTGCAGTTATAAAAATTAAAAATGCTAAAGATAAAAAATTTCCTGTTTTAGAGTTAGGCAATTCTAGTAAAGTAGAATTAGGGCAAAGTGTTGTTGCTATTGGTAATGCCTTAGGAGCTTTTAGCAATACTGTTTCAACCGGAGTTGTTTCGGGATTAAGTCGATTTATAACAGCTCATGACGGAATTTCTGGACATTCAGCTGAATTGAGAGGATTAATACAAACAGACGCAGCGATTAATCCTGGTAATTCAGGTGGTCCATTGCTTGATTATGATGGTAAAGTAATCGCTATCAATGTGGCAATTGTAATGGGAGCTCAGAATATAGGGTTTGCTATTCCTATTGATAATGCTAAAAAAGATTTAGCTGATTTGAAAAAATACGGCAGAATTATTCAGCCATTTTTAGGCGTTAGATATATTCCTATTAATAAACAACTTCAAGAAAGTTTTGCGCAAAGATTTAATATCCGCATCCCTGTTGATTATGGAGCTTTGGTTATAAAAGAACCGAATATTGGAGATCCAGCTATAGTTCCTCAAAGTCCAGCAAATAAAGCAGGATTAATGGAAAATGATATTATTCTTGAGTTTAATAAAACAAAAATTAATGATAAAAATCCTCTTCAAGAATTAATACACAAACATAAACCAGGAGACATTGTTAAGATCAAGATTCTAAGAGGAGATAAAATAGGAGAAACAACATTAAAATTAGAAGAAAGGAAATAGGCAATAACTCTGCCTGAGAACAAAGCCCTCTAATCTAATTAGAGGGCTTTTGTTTTTACAATTTAAATTTTTTAGTTAACCAACAATGAATTGATAAAGATAATAAACAATAGGCAAAATCCATTGGAAAGCAAAAAATATGAAAAATAGTAAAATGAACATTCCATATTGTTCTAAAAATATTCTTAAATTTTCTAATGAATCTGGCAGAAAAGTGAATAAAATTTTAGAACCATCAAGCGGAGGTATTGGAATTAAATTAAAAATAGCTAAAAGAATATTTAAAAAAACAATCAATCCCAATATTTGAATCATCTCTTTAGGAAGAATTGAATTTAAAGAAGCAAAGCGCAAAATTAAACCGAATACTAAGGCGACTAATAAATTTGCTGATGAACCAGCAGCAGCTACTTTGGCTATCCCATACTTTTGATCACGAAGATTATTAGGATTAAAAGGAACTGGTTTAGCCCATCCAAAAATAGCTTGTCCTCCAGAAAAAACAAATATCATAAAAGGAACAACTAAAGAACCCCAAATATCTAAATGTTTTATAGGATTTAATGTTAGTCGTCCATAATGTTTAGCTGTTATGTCGCCTAATCTAAACGCCATCCATCCATGAGCAAATTCATGAATAACGACAGACATCAATAGAACAGCTAATTGAAAAATTAAAATAATAAATGAATCCATAACTCTTGAAAAAAAAATTTAATAATGTTAGTATACTTTCATTATGTCTAGAAGATGTACAGTTTGCGGAAAAAAATCAATGATTGCGGTTACGCGTAAGAAACTACGTGGTCAGTATAACCCAACCAGTAAAAAAAGAAAATACCCAAATTTGCAGTGGGTTCATCTTGAAAGTGGCAAAAGAGTTAAGGCTTGCGCTAAATGCATAAAAGCAATGGGTAAAACTAAATAATTTTTTAGGAAAATAAAAACGCCTTGCCAAGCGTTTTTTACTTTGCTTAGCAAGGCACATAACATTAAGCATCAACTTCATTGGCAGAAAAGATACCGTACTCCCAGCCATCAGGCGTTCTCTTCACGCCAGGAAAAGCAAGAGCTATTGCCCCTTCCGGAATCCTCGCGAAACGCCAGTTATTCCTACTCTTGTAAAAGTTCACAGATTCTGGTGATTGAAAAAACGCAATTTTCCCGTTCTTAATACCGACGTGAGTAATCTCTGGATTCTTTGGTATAGGATAACTTCTTTCGGGGTCCAGCTTTTCACAACTTCCAATTTTGTCAAATCTGGGCATAAATACCTCCTTCAAAAAGAATTAATAAAAAAGAACTAAAACAAAAGCTTCGCTGTTAATAATTCTTAAGAATTCGCTCTTAATTAAGTGGGTGCTTGCCGTCAACACCAAGATGTTGAACGAACGCCGCTCCCTGTCTATAATTTAACCGAATTTAAGAAAACAAACAGCAAAGCTATTATTATAATAACTCATTTACAAAAACATTGTCAAGATTACTCCTTTATGCCATCTAAATTAACATCATATAATATCGCTTCTGGAATTAATCTGTATTTAACTATTTCATTTGGCTTAAACCATATTTTTATTTCCTTCTCAGCTTCTTCAGCGCTTGCCGAAGCATGAACTAAATTCCTAATCGCTCTATCGTCAGTATCAGCTAGAGAATAGGAATCAATTGTAAAATCACCTCTTATTGTTCCAACATCAGAAGATAACGGTTCTGTTGCGCCAGTTATTTTTCTAATAATGCCAATTGCTTCATTGCCTTGCCAAATCATAGCGATGACAGGACCTGCCGTCATAAAATCCTGCAACCTTTTTAAAACAGCCAAACCCACTTTTTTGGGTTCATTATAAGGCGGTTTTATTCCTTTTTTTATATAGGCCTCAATAGATTTCTGGCCAACATTTTCAAGCCAACCATCAAAAACAAGATAATGGCTTTTTATTTGTTCTTTACTTGGAATAAAAAACTTTAAGGCCATTAATTTTAATCCTGTTCGTTCATATCTTTTTATTATCTCTCCAATCAATGAACGTTGAATACCATCCGGCTTAATTAAAACCAAACTTCTCTCTTTTTGTCTTATTTTATTATTCATATTTAATCAGCTTATCAAAAAAAATATTCTTTGGCAATTTATTTCTCCGTTCTTGCTTCAAATAGTATCCCGTTAGTTAAAATCAATATATCTCCGTTTTCATCTGTTCTATAAATATTTGTATTTTTTAAACGTTCTAAGACTTCATCGCTCGGATGATTGTATCTATTATTTTTTCCAACAGAAATAATTGATAATCCAGGATGAATCGCTTCAATAAAATTAAAACTGCTTGAAGTTTTACTTCCGTGATGAGGAACTTTAAAAATATCTGCTTCTAAATTTAAATTTTGATTAATTAAATAATTTTCAACTTTTTTTTCAATGTCTCCCGTTAAAAGAATTTCCATATTCCCATAAACCAATCTGCCAACTACTGAAGCGTTATTAGCCGATTTTGAGAAAGAATCAATTAAAGATTGTTCCGGCCAAAGAATTTCTAAAAATAGATTTTCGTTTAAAATTACCTTTTGTCCTAATTGAGCCAATATTAAAGAAACATTTTTTTCTTCAATTAATTTTAACCATTCTTTGTAAACAGCAGAATCCGCTTCAATTCCGCTTGTTAATATATGCTTAACGTTATAATATTCCAACGCACTTACTAACCCAGTAATATGATCTGAATCAGGATGAGTTAGAATAAACAGGTCAATGTCTCTATCATAAAAAGGCATTGTTTCATTAAGTTTTTCTAGAATAGTTTTATCGGGACCGCCATCAATCAAAACTTGTTTCCCGCAAGGCGTTTCAATAAAAATAGCATCTCCTTGGCCAACATCAAAAAAATATACTTTAAGAAATTCATTATCTGCAAGATCGAAAACAATTGACCAGACAGAAATAACTCCGACAAAAAGAATTATTAGAATAAAATATTTAAGCTTTTTCTTTATAGAAAACATAACAGATTAAAATTAAGTAATAACTGATTAAAAAAATCAAAGAAATATTTCTGAATTGATAAAATGACCATGGCATAGAAGATGAAAAATCAATCACATCTACAAAATATTTCAATAAAAGCCAAACTGGCCAAGCTATAATTTTAGCTAAAAAAATACAAACAAAACCTATGAAGCTTAGAACTATGCCTGATATCATTATAACGGGTAAAAAAGGAACAATAATTAAATTAACCAAAGGAGAAATTAAAGAAAATTGACCAAAATGAAAGATTAAAAGAGGTAAAACTCCTAATTGCGCGGCTAAAGTCATTGTTAAAATATCTTTTAAACGAAATGGATTCGGCCATCTCTTTATTTTATCATCTAAAATAGGTTTTAAGTAAATAATGCTTAAACAAGCCATAAAAGAAAGTTGAAAACCAATATCTGTTTTTAATAATAAAGGATTAATTGAAAGCATAATTACAGCGGCAAAAATAACTGCTCTGCCAGCTCCTCTTAAACGACCCAATTTTTGAGCTAATAATAATAAACCAGCCATAATTCCCGCTCTTATTGATGAAGCAGGAGCGCCAATCATAATAATATAGATAAAAAGAATAATAATTACAAAATAAAAGGCATGTTGTCTCCAAAGACCAATTCCCAAGGCAAGGAAAAGAAGTATTTGCGTCATTATAATCATATGCATACCTGAAATTGCCACAATATGACGAGTTCCTGTAATATTTAATTTTTCTTTTAAATCATCCGAAAGACCAAATTTATCTCCTAAAAAAACTGCTTTTAAAATAGCTGATTGAGGAGGAAGCATTATTTGTTCAATATTGTTCCTTAATTTATTTTTAAAATTAAAAATTATTCGATAGAACCAATTTCCTTTATTTTTAACAACTAATTCAATTTGAGGATAATAACTAACTAAATAAATTTTATCTTTAGCCAAATATTCTTGATAATCAAAATCTTCAAATACAGCTGGTTCTAATAATTTACCTGATATTTTTAATTTATCCCCGTAACGATATTCTGGATAGAGTTCTGTCGTAATCAAAATTTTACCCCTAATTTCTTCTGCTTTAAATTCAAATTTTTGCTGATTAATTCTTTGTTCCGGTTCATTAATAACAATTCCCTGTAAATTAACTTCCTGATCATAATATTGAGTATTTTCTTGAATTGGATGGTAAATAAAAAAAGAGTAAATAAATACTCCTGTAATAAATAAAAAACATAAATAAAGAAAAATTTTAGATAGAGACATTAAAACTCAATTCCCTTTCTTGGTTTTATATTTTTAACATAATAATGTTTTATCTCTTTCATTTCTGTAACTAAATCAGCTAATTGAATTATTTTTTTAGAAGCTTTTCTGCCTGTTAAAACTAATTCTATTTTTAATGGAATCTCTTTTATTAAATTGATTAAATCTTTTTCTTTAATTAATCCAAAATAATTTAATATATTCATCTCATCTAAAATAATTAAATCGTATTTTTTAGATTTAATCTCTTTTTGGGCAAAATTAAAACCTTGTTTAGCAAGGTTAAAATCTTTTTCTAATAAATTATCCTTATTAATAAATCCTCTTCTGCCAAAAATTTTTACATCAAAATTATTAATTTTTCCAATTGCCTTTAATTCTGAGCTCTTTCCATCTTTTAAAAATTGGATTAATAAAACCTTCTTGCCAGCGCCTACAGCTCGCAAAGCAAGACCCAAAGAAGCGGTTGTTTTTCCCTTCCCATTGCCTGTATATATCTGAAGCATATTTATTATAAATTAAATATTACAAGTTGGACAACTTCCAGGAGGCAAATCGGGAATATCTGGAGAAGGATCTCTTAATTCAGGAGAAACATCTTTTTCTTCAATTTTTTTCTTAATTACTTTTGGCAGAATTTTTTGTTCTTTTCCTTTGATGTTTAAAACTTGTTGCTTTCTGCTTTCATTCCTATAAAAAGTTACACCTTTGCATCCTAGATCATAAGACATAATATACGCTTTTCTAATATCATCTTCTGAAGCAGAATAAGGAAAATTAATTGTTTTACTAGTTGCGTTATCAACGTATTTCTGAAAAGCCGCCTGCATTTTTATATGATCTTCCGGTTTAATATCTAAAGCAGTAACAAAAATCTTTTTTACATCGGCAGGAACTTCTTTAATATCTTGAACGCTTCCCTTTATTGAAATATCTTCAATAAGTTTTTTAGACCAAAAACCTCTTTCTTTGGCTATTTCTTCAAAGATAGGATTAACTTCAATTAACTCCTGATTTCCTAAAACATATTTTCTTGTGTAAGCAACAGCAAAAATAGGTTCTATAGCTGAAGATGTCCCAGCTATAATACCTATTGTTCCAGTTGGAGCAATTGTAGTTATAGTGGCATTTCTAACTCTAGGCATATTCTTTTGATTATAAATACTATCTCTGAAATTAGGAAAAACTCCTCTCTGTTTAGCTAATTCAACTGAAGCTGCTCTTCCTTGATCCTGAATAAATTTCATTATATTTTTACCTATAGTTAAGGCTTTGCTAGAGTTATATGGTATTTTTAATTTAATAAGCATATCTGCAAAACCCATAATTCCTAGACCAATTTTTCTATTACCCTTGGTTAATTTCTCTATTTTAAGCAAAGGATAACGATTAACTTCAATAACATTATCCAAAAAATGAACTGCATTAAAAGTTGTTTGCTTAAGTTTTTCCCAATCAATCTCCCAATTTTTTGAACGAGCTGTTTTCTTTTTAATCATTTTGCTTAAATTAATACTACCGAGATTACAGCTTTCAAATGGAAGCAATGGCTGCTCGCCGCAAGGATTAGTGCTTTCTATTTCTCCTAATTTTGGAGTTGGATTGTCTTTATTAATTCTATCTATAAAAATAACTCCCGGCTCTCCATTTTTCCAAGCATAATCAACTATTAAATCAAAAACTTTATTTGCATCTAATTGTTTCTGAATTTGTCCATCTCGAGGATTTATTAAATTATATTTCTTCTTTTTCTTAACCGCCTCCATAAATTCATCTGTCAGGGCTACTGAAATATTAAAATTGTTTAAAATTCCTTCTTCAGATTTAGCTGTTATAAATTCCAAAATATCCGGATGATCAACTCTTAGAATGCCCATATTAGCCCCTCTTCTTTTACCGCCTTGTTTTATGACTTCCGTCGCAGCATTAAAAACATTCATAAACGATAACGGCCCTGAAGATTGACCCTGAGTTGATTTGACTAAATCTCCTTTAGGTCTTAAACGCGAGAAATTAAAACCTGTTCCTCCGCCTGATTGATGAATCAAAGCAGTATTTTTAACTGCTTCAAAAATTTCTTCCATTGAATCTCCTACAGGAAGAACAAAACACGCAGAAAGTTGTTGTAATACTCCTCCAGCATTCATTAATGTTGGCGAATTAGGTAAAAATTCTAGCGAAGCCATCGATTTATAAAATTTCTCGCCAATTTCAAAAAGTTCATCGTCTGAAATTGAAGGATTAAAAAACGACTCAGCTGAAGCAATGTTAGCAGCTACTCGCTGAAATAATTGCTGAGGCGTTTCAATTATTTTACCCTGTTCATCTTTTTTTAAATACCTTGACTCAAGAACTCTTAAAGCGTTAGGTGTTAATTTTGTTTTAACATTTCTGCTTAAAAGCCACCATTTAGCGTCTCTTAATTCTTTTCTTTTTTGGCGATAAAGATTATATATCTCCGCAATATCTTTTTGACCCTCCTTAGATAATGTTTCAATAACTACATCTTGAACTTGTTCTACTTTCGGTATTTCTTCTTTGAACCTTTTATTTAAAGTTTCTGCAACACTATCAGAAATTTTCTTAGCCAAATTTTTATCTTCTTTTCCCCCTGCTTGAAGGGCCTTAAGAACAGCTTCTGTAATTTTATTTTGATTAAAATCAACAATTCTGCCATCTCTTTTTCTAATACTTTTTATATAAATTATATTCTTTTTAGACATAAAAAAATTTCTCTGTTTTTACTGAAATTATTCAAATCATGCTAATCCCTCTTATTATTATATTAATAACATCAGCATAAAAACAAAGAACATTCTTATTTTACTCTAATCAAAAAAATGAGTCAAATGAATGCATCTAACAAATATATATAACATTTCAAAAATTAAAAAATCGCATACAAAAGATAAAAATAACCAATCAATCTAAGGTCACGCCTTAAAGTTTTTTAGGTTTGATATTTTAAAATCTTGGTCGTACCTTAGTAAAGGTGCGACCTTGGATTTTAAAATTAAATCAAACCTTTTAAAAAACTTTTGAGGCACGACCTTGATTTCTTGGGTTTTTATTATATCAGAATAAAATTTTATAATTCTGCTAATTATACAATAAAAACAGCGGATAAAGTTATCCGCTGTTTTCACACTTTTTTAAAATTTTTTTACTTCATCTTCCTTCTGATAAAAGCTGGTATATCCCATTCGCTCTCAACTTCTTCAACTGAATCATCTCTTAATTTAATAGAAGGTCTTTTCTTTTCTCTGTCTTCTCTGTTGTTAATAGGTGAGATATCCTGTAATTTTGTCTCACCTGATTTTTTTAATAAATTTTCATCAAAACCGGTTGCAATAACAGTAATTTTAATTTCTCCTTTCTTTAACTTATCATCCATAACAGCTCCAAAAATAACCTTAGCGTCTGGATCAATAGATTCAGTTATAACTTTAGCAGCTTCATTAATTTCAGTCATAGCCAAATCAGAACCGCCACTAACATTAAATAATACTCCTTTTGCTCCGTCAATTGAAATTTCTAAAAGAGGAGAATTAATGGCAATTTTAGCAGCTTCAACAGCACGATCTTCTCCGGTTGCCTTACCAATACCCATTAAAGCAGAACCCGTATTCTGCATAATTGCTTTAACGTCTGCAAAGTCAACATTAACTATCCCCGGAGTAACTATTAAATCAGATATTCCTTGGACTGCTTGTCTTGAAACATCGTCAACTACTGAAAAAGCATTTAAAAGAGATGTTTTTTTATCAATAACTGAAAGAAGTTTATCATTAGGAATTAAAATCAAAGTATCAACATTATCTCTAAGATTATTTAATCCTTCTTCAGCAATTTTTGCTCTTTGCTTGCCTTCAAAAGAAAAAGGTTTTGTAACAACCGCAACCGTTAAAGCTCCTGAATCTTTTGCGGCTTCGGCAATAATAGGACCAGCTCCAGTACCTGTCCCGCCTCCTAAGCCATAAACAACAAAAACCATATCAGAACCCTTAACCACTTCATGAATTTCATCACGATTTTCTTCAGCGGCCTGTCTTCCTATTTCTGGATTCATTCCAGCTCCCAATCCTTTTGTAAGATTTTTTCCA
>Ga0210057_1008986_pt1 | contig 11693 bp, 7 predicted proteins | sample CryGeyCG2114_010_2_FD_183968 | JGI IMG/M metagenome (GOLD analysis project Ga0210057, IMG submission 183968) | Groundwater microbial communities from aquifer - Crystal Geyser CG10_big_fil_rev_8/21/14_0.10 (SPAdes) (version 2) | ecosystem: Environmental > Aquatic > Deep subsurface > Groundwater ...
CACTACCTTATCCACAACCTCTTCCGTATACCGGCCTAAGCCTTTGCCAATCGGGCCATAAAAGCGAGCGTCAATCCCGATGCGCTTTGTTTTTTCTTTATTTTTTCGCATATTTACATTATAGCATAAATAAAATGAACGCTTAAAACGCGCCCATCTTATTTTAAAATCAAAAATCGTAAATCGTAAATCGAAAATTACTTCACTTTTCCCATTATATTTTCCAGCTCCTCGTCGCTATAAAAATTAATAACAACCAGCCCGCCCTTACCCTTGCGCTTAATTTCCACTTTCGCGCCAAAAAACTCCCGTAAGGAAAATTCCCGGTCTTTATCCGCATAATCAATCTTAACCCGCGCCTGTTTAGTCCCGCCCATTTTTTTGGCTTCGCTATCTGTATCTCTCACCGTTAAATTATGGCGCAAAATCTTTTTAAACAAAGCCATCTGCTTGGCTTCGGAATCAAGGCCGATTAAATATTTGGCGTGCCCTTCGCTGATTTTGCCTTGCACTAAAGCCTTTTGGATTTCTTCCGGCAGATTAAGAAAGCGCAGGCAATTGCTTATGGCCGACCGGGACTTGCCTACTCTCTTAGCCACTTCTTCCTGCGTCAGATTAAACTCATCCGCCAATTTTTTATAAGCTAAAGCCGCTTCAATCGGGTTTAAGTCTTCCCTTTGCAGATTTTCCACCAAGGCCATTTCCAGTTTTCTCTGGCTATTGGCATCGCGGACAATGACCGGTACCTTTTTTAAACCCACCATTTTCGCCGCCCGCAAACGCCTTTCCCCGGCAATCAATTCATAGCTATCACCACTAGCCCTAGTAACGATTAAGGGCTGGATAATTCCATATTCTTTAATTGATTCAACCAATTCCTCCATATTAAAATCGCTAAATTGACTCCGCGGCTGCATCGGATTAACCTCAATTTTATCCGGATTAACTTCCAGCACCTTGCCCCGGTCGTCTTCAGAAGTAACATCAACCACGGTTAAGCCCTCGTCAGGCAAAGCGTCTATTTTTTTTATTTTTTGCGGTATAAGGGAGCCAAGCCCCCGACCAAGTCCGTTAGGCATAAATTTATAAATTTCTAAATTACAATTTCTAATTCCTAATAAAATGTCAAAATTAAAATAATAGTTAAACACATTCGGATAAACAGATCGCCGGATAACCTTTCCCGGATTAGCTGATCCCCTGATAACCTTTTAGAATATCAGTTTAATCAGATTATCAGGGGAAGGATGTCTGGTTACCAGAATAACAGGTCTATAATTTAACATTAGACCTTTTAATTTTTATTAGAAATTAGGTGAATTAGAAATTAGGAATTTTATTTATATTTTATTTTTCTAAGTCTATTACTTCCCTAGCCAGTCTTTCATACGCTTTCCCGCCCCGCGACTTCGGATCGTAATGCAAAATCGACCGGCCATAACTCGGAGCTTCCGCTAACTTCACGCTTCGGGGAATTACCGAGCGGAAAACATGATTGGGAAAATACTGGTATAATTCATGCATAACTGAAGACGATAAACGATTCCGCCTGTCAAACATAGTAATCACCGCTCCCATAATCCCTAATTCCGGCTTTAAATTATTCTGCACCAGCCCGATCGTTTCCAATAATTGCCCCACACCCTCTAGGGCGTAATATTCGCTTTGAATCGGAATTAAAATTTCATCCGCCGCCACTAAACTGTTTATGGTGAGCAGCCCCAAAGAAGGCGGCCCGTCAATTATAACATAATCATATTCATCTCTTATGTTTTCTAAAATCCTTGACAGTCGGTATTCCCGGTTTTCCATATTAACTAATTCCACGCCGGCTCCGGCTAAAGCGATTGTAGAAGGCGCGATTTTATACCCTTCCTGCAAAGTTCTCTTGGTAATCTCAAAAATTGGTTTGGCCCCGATAATGGCTTCGTAGATTCCGCTTTCTAAATTTTTATGGTCAATTCCCAAGCCGGAAGTGGCGTTGGCCTGCGGGTCAATATCCACTAATAAAACCTGCTTGCCGAACATGGCTAAGTAAGCGCCTAAATTAACCGCCGTGGTAGTTTTTCCTACCCCGCCTTTCTGGTTAACGATGGAGATAATTTTTCCCATAGACATAATCAATTCTCAATTATCCCCGGCCTCGCCAAGCGAAGCGGGGCGGGCAATTCTCAATTACCAAATAATTTCCAAATTACAAATTACCAATTACTAATTACTTGCCACTAATTTACAAATTGTCATCACCCCATTATTATAACTTATCTAAACCGTTTTGACAATTTAATCTAATTTTATTATACTGAAAACAGCCAAATTATTGTTAAAGGGCTTAAAGCCCATTTTAGATTACGCTTTTAATGGCTCAATTCGAAAATCGGCAATCTAAAATCTAAAATTAAATTGCCCTGGTGGCGGAACTGGTAGACGCGCACGACTCAAAATCGTGTGGACGCAAGTCCATGAGAGTTCGATTCTCTCCCTGGGCACAAAAAACTAAAGCCAAACCAAAAGGAGGGTTGGCTTTTTCGTTCATTGAAAACCAAGAAACCTGAAATAACAAAACGATTCGGAAAGGAGCACAAAAAATGATTTTTCTTGAGGAATTCAGCAAAACTGTGAAAAGAATAAGAAAAAAAGCCAAAGAAGAAAATCAGCTTACAATTAATCCCTCTGAAGATGAGTTAAGATTACTTGTAGAAAAGGAACCGGGAGTTAAAAAAACCAGATACGGAAATTTCGTGGCTGAAAGCGGACCCACCTCCAGAGCGGCTAAGTTTACCAAAAACAGTGTTGATGATCTTTTTGGTGAAGAAGAATTGAACCTTTTGGCTCAGGCCGAGAAGATTTTATCTGAAGAAAGATTAATTTCTTTAGATAGAATTGTCGGTAAAGAAGGCAGTGGCATAACCGTCAGATTGATTGTTCCTGAAAAATTTGCTCACATTGCTTTAGGCGGTGGAAATCTCTTTTTATCTCCAAAAGGAGAAATTGAAGAACCGACTTATCAGATTTTATTCTTTGCCGATGAAGCTTTCGAGAAAAATAAGTCAAAACCTCTTCCCCAAAAAGACATCACTATAAGATTGGCCATGCTCCCCGATGGCAAAGTTATCAAGATAGTCAGGAACAGCAATTACATCGGCGAATACAAAAAAGGAGTCTTTGCGGCTGAAGATTGGGCAACTAAAACTAAAGGAGGAGGAATTTTTTTACATGCTGGCTGCCGAGAAGATTATCTTCAATCTGTTCATGGTAATTACACTCTCTCAAGAACTCTTCTCGTCGCTTTGAGCGCCAACGGAAAGACCACTACCACCGGCAAGATTTTGGCCAGAAAAGGAAGGGAAGAATCCTGGTTAATCCAAGATGACGGCGGAGCTTTAATGCCCGATGGTTCTTTTCGGGGATTCGAAGGCGGCGGCGTTTTTGTCAAAACCGAAAACGTCAATCCCGGAGATCAGGTTGAAATATTCTATGGTTTGTTAAAACCGGCCACGGTGGGTGAGAATATTTGGGTTTCCGAAGATGGAGATTTCGATTTCTCTAATCTGGAAAAAACCTCAAATGGAAGGGCGGTCATCTCGAGAAAAGACATTATGCATGCGAGTGTTCACATTGAGGTTGAAAAAGTTGATAATCTGATTTTAATCACCAGGGGACCACTGATCCCGGCCATTTCAAAATTAACTCTGGAACAGGCAGTCGCTTTGATGATCTTGGGTCAGGCCATGGAATCTTCAGCCGGAGACCCAACTCAAATTGGAAAAATTCGCTGCGAATTTTTCTACGACCCTTTTATTGCCGGTAACCGGGCAGAGCATGCCAATATCTTCTATGGAATCTTAAAGAATCTCCCTTACCGGATTAACTGTTATCTCATCAATACCGGCGGAATTGGTGAGGGAGTTCATTACAAAGATATAACCCTTCAACATACCTTAGGAATATTGGATTCTCTGTTGCGGGGAGGTCTGGAAGATTGGACAGATTCCCCTACCGGTTTGAAGGTACCAAAAGCCATAAGGACAGTGGATGATATTTATCTCCATCCAGAACGGCTTTATTCCAGAGCTGATTTCGAAGAAAGACAAAAAGACCTTAATCGGATTAGACGGGAAGCTATCGAAAAGATCGGAGGTGATTTAGAACCAGATATAAAAAGTGTGTTTAACTGACAAAAATAAAAAAAGGCGCTGACAAAATCAGTGCCTTCTTTTTTTCTTTTAAATTTGTGTTAAAAGAGCTGAAAAATTTGTTGCCAGAAACCCTATCTGCTAACCCGCCTGCCAACGACCGGAACTGACGGGCAGGCTTAATTTATAATTCTTTTTTCTTGCTTTTTTCTTTGATTTAGGTTAATATAAAAAACTAACAAAAACTAAGCCAAACCAAAGGAGGGTTGGCTTTTTCGTTCATTGAGAATTAAGACAAATCCAGATAGACAAAAACACTTAAACAGGAGGCATGGAAATGATTGAGAGGTATGAAAACCCTGGAATCGCAGCCATCTGGTGCGATAGAAACAAATTGAAACTTTGGCGAGATACGGAATTAGCCGTGATTCACGCCAAGGAAAAACTGGGCCGGATACCAAGAGGAATGTTTAGAAGAATCAAAAAAATTCTTCTGGCTAACCTCATTGACCTGGTTCAGTGGAAAGAAAAGGAAAAAGAGTTGAAGCATGATTTAAATGCCTTTATTTTCGAATGCCTAAGATGGCTACCGCCAGCACTTCAGGTATTTTTCCACCAAAAAATGACTTCCTACGATACGGAAGAGCCGGCTTTCGCGCAGATGCTCGCTGATTCGATCGCGATTGTGGATGAAAAAATATCAGAGCTGATGCGGACTCTTATCCAGATGGCCAAAAAGTACCGGTACACTATTATGAATGGCCGGACCCATGGCCAGGAAGCGGAACTGCAGTCTTTCGGTAAGCGTTGTCTCACCTGGCTTCAAGCTCTAAGGGTTGACCTTGATAATCTTTCCCGGGCAGTCAAAAATTTGAAATATTCCAAGCTGTCCGGCGCTATTGGCAGTTACGGCAGCATAGATCCGGAGGTGGAAAAAGAAGCTTTGCGCCTGCTTGGTCTCAAGCCTTTTTACGGCGCAACCCAGATTATGCCTCGGGAACTCTATGCTCCAATTGCCCAGGCTCTTGCCCAAATCGCTATGACGCTAGAAAAAATCGCCCTTGATATCCGTTTGGGCGCCAGAAGCGGCCGGCCAATTTACCAAGAGCCCTTTGGCAAAAAACAGACTGGATCATCCGCTATGCCCCACAAGAAAAATACCATCACCACCGAACAGGTCGAAGGCATGGCCAGAATGGCCCAAGGATACCTGGCGATGATAATGCAAAATATTGCCACCTGGGAAGAAAGGGCGATTGAACAATCCTGCGTGGAAAGGGTAGCTTGGCCTGATTTATTTCATGTCGTTGTTCATTCCCTTTCCAGCATGAATCGGATTCTTTCTGGCTTAAAAGTTTATCCGGATAATATGATGCTGGAAGTTATTGACTCCCGCGGCTGCTACGCAGCTGGCGAAGCCAAAGAGGTTTTAAGGGAATTAGGCGCTCCCTGCGGGCTGGACACCGAAACGGCTTACCGAGTTGCCCAACTGGCGGCTTTCAATGTTTTCGAACCAGAAGACAGATGGGCAAAATTGCGCGAGACCATAGCAGAATCTCTGGCTATGGCCGATGCCCTGCTTCATGAATTCCAGCAAATCTCCAGATCGAAGGTTATTTCCATCCAAAAAATAATCCCTCAAGGGGCATTAAGAGTTTCGCCGCAACTGGCGGCGGGCGAAGCAGATGTCCAAGGATGGAATGAAATCCTTAAACAGATTTTCTCCGATGGCGAAAACCTTGACATATGGAATGAAATTTTTGATCCTTCCTATTTGCTGAAAGGAGAAGACAAACTTTTCGCAGAAATCTTAGGCGAAGCTGCCTAAAAAAATATTTTCAAGCGGTGCTCGACGTAAGTCAGGCACCGTTTTTTTATCCTTGATTTTTTATAAAAAGTCTGTTAAGGTTAAAATAAGAAAAAACTATAAATAAGCCTAACCAAGGAGGGTTGGCTTTTTTGTTTTAACGCTCATTGAAATATTAAATACCTCGCCATTAACTCGTTGTTCGCTATAAAAACTGCTACAAAATCAGCCCTAACCGAAAGAGAGGAAAGTTATGGCGTACGAAAAAGGAGAAAAAATCGCGGAAGGCAAAACCAAAATTATATCTGGAGTTGCCAACCACCCCGGTCTGGTCATCGTCGGGAATAAAAATGACATCACCGCGTTCGACGATCCGACCTCCACCAAAAAGTTTGCTACTAAAGGCGGATACGCGACGGCCACTACCTGCTGTGTGTTCGAACTCCTGCGAAGAGCCGGAATCCCGGTGGCTTTCGGAGAGCAGATTTCCGATACCGAATTCGTCGCGGAAAAATGCAGGATGATCCCGCTGGAAGTCGTAGTTCGCCGGTATGCTGTCGGAAGTTATCTCAAACGCCATCCCGAGCTGGAAAGAAAAAAAGGAGAACAGCCGCACCGCTTCCATCGTTTGGTGGTTGAATTATTCCTGAAAACCACCGGCGGCAGGCTCAAAATCGGCGACGAGGTTATCATTGAGGGTTTATCCCATGTTGTTGATGACGCGGAAAAACCCCTTGATGATCCTTTCATCGCCAACCCGGAAGATGAACTCTGGAATCTTTTCGATCCAAAGAAACCAACCTGGGAACCGGGTGCTGATCTCGGCAAAACCGTCCCTATGGCAAAAATTGTCAAGGATAATGGGATGGCCAAAGAGATCACTAACATTGCCAGGAGCACTTTTCTCGTTCTGGAAGGCGCCTGGCGGATTTTGAACTACCGCCTGATTGATTTCAAAATCGAGTTCGGAATTACTCCTGACGGCAAGGTCGTAATAGGAGATGTTATCGATAACGACAGCTGGCGGCTCCGCGATCAAAACTGGAAAGAACTCAGCAAGCAGGCGTTCCGGGACGGGGAAGATTTGAGCGAAGTTGAGAGAAAATACGGCTTCGTGGCTTCTCTGACCGAACGGTTCAGTGTCCCCAACCAGGCTATTATTCTCTGGACAGGCTCTAGTGGAGATACTTTACCGGAGATTGACCCGGATATCTGCAAAAATATCTTTTTGCGTGAAATAATTCTTTCCGGCCATAAATCTCCACGGAAATGTCTGGAAACTCTGGAAGGAATAATGGGAAATTACCCGGAAGGCGGAGTTATCATCGTCAAAGTCGGCATGAGTAACGGTCCCGGTCCAATGCTGGCTGCTCGGACTTCTTGGCCTGTGATTACTGTACCGGCCATGATAGACACTAACCCCGAGGATATTTGGAGTAGCCTACGGATGCCTTCGAATGTTCCCTTAGCCACGGTTTGTTCCGAAAAAAACGCCGTCGCTCTCGCCGCAAATATCCTGGCGCAAAAAAACCCCATCATCTATGCCTTAAGGCAAAAGGCGATTGAGGAATTGGACGAATAAAATCCAATCTCCTCAAAAGACATCAAAAGCACCGAATCTACGGAATCGGTGCTTTTCTTTATTTATAAAACTTTAGTCCTCATTTTTACCGTCGCGGCAGAGTCTCGACCAGAGTCGGACTCTGCCGGAAAAACCGCAGAATTATCTTATTTTAAACCAAATTAGGTGCGCTCACCGGCAGAGTCCCTTGCGAGGAGACTCTGCCGCAACGCAAAAAGCTATTTCCCCTCCATCTCCTCCACCTTCTTCTTAACTTCCAAACTGCCCGGATTTAACTCTAAAACCATCTTAAAATATTTTAAAGCCAGCTCGTCTTCGCCTTTTAGTTCTAAGGCCAGGCCAATACTATAAAGAGCGTTAGAATGAATTGGATTAATTTCTATTACTTTTAAAAATCTGTCCAAAGCTTTGTCAGTCTCCCCGCGATTATAATAAAGCCGGCCCTGCTCATAGTAAATTCGCTCATCTTTATAAATTTTGCTTAGTTTGTCTAAGATTCCTAAGGCCTCATCGGTTTTGCCATGCTGGCCATAAAGCCGGGCTAAAGAAAAATCAGCTTCGTGATAATTGTTTTTTAGTTCCAAAGCTTTCTTTAAGAATTCTTCGGCTTCAGCCGGCTGGCCAGCGTCCAAATAGGCCTTGCCCAGCTCTGTCATAATCACCGGGTTAGAAGGCTCTAAGTTAGCCGCCTGGTTAAAAGCTTTAACCGCCCAGATTTCGCTGCCCTGGGTAAAAGATCTTATGTCGCGGTAAACCATACCTAGGGTTTCCCAAGTAGCAACACTCTCCGGGCAAATTTTGGTCGCTTCTTTGGCCCAGGCCACACTGCTATTAATCGACTCCTGGATTAATTCATCATCCCGGAAATCGGCCGGTTTTAAAGCTTCAGCCCTTATTTTATTAAGATAAGTTTTAGCTAAACGAATCTCATAGTCGGGCCGATAAGGATTTAACCGAGCGGCTTTAATTAAATTGGTTTCGCCTCCGGCTCGGGCGTAAAAATCAGCCAGCCAGTACCGGACGGTAAAACCGGCTAAAATCAGCCAAGCGGAAAAAAAGAAAAACACAACCAGTTCCAATATTTTAAAATAATTTCCGTTATTGCCTAATTTTAATTCCTTAAATATCAGCCAGCCCGGATAGGCTCTCCAAGAAACCATTAAGAGAGCTAGAATAAGCCAAAACAAAAACAGAAGGGAAGTGTTGGCATAATAGAAAAACTGGAAAAAAATTAAAACTAACAGCGCCACCAGCAGGGAGGAAACTAAGCCGCTCCCCTCTCCCCCATTCCCTCTCTTTAAAAAAATATAAAATAAGTAAAAAAGGGAGGATAGGATCAGAAGATAACTTAAAATTCCCAGAATTCCTGTAGTTCCAAGCATTTCCAGAATATAGGAAGCGCCATGATCAAACCTAAATTGCCAAAGGTCTGTGTTATTTAAACTATTCGGGCGATACTGGGAAAAAATATAGGAAAATGTCCCGGGTCCGCTGCCTAATATCATATTTTCCTTTAAAGCCGCGAGGGTAACCGAAGCGGTATTCTTAAAATCAAGATTTATTTCCGAGAGCAATTCCTGGCCGGTTAAATACTGCCCTGCCTCGCTTAAACGGCTAGGGAAAATTAAAAAAGCAACAGCTAAAATGATAAGGAGAAAAAAAAATAAAATCCTCCTTCTGTTTAGTCCCCCGATCTTAAAACCAACGTTTCTTAATTCCAAAAAAATAAACAGGCAGCCGACAATGGCTAACCCCCACCAGGCCAAAGAAAAATTCACTATTGCTAAAAAAATCAGGGAAAAAAATAAAATTATTTTAAATAGCCAAAGATTCATTCTATTTTCCCTTTCCCGGCGGCAAAAAAATATTACTCCCGACAAGATGGCAATAATTACGACACTATAAAAAGCCAGCATCTCCAAAGAGTTGCCAAGAAAATTAAAGCTGGAGGAATAAAAAGTATTTGTTTTCTGAAGGAGCTTATCCCACAACCCAAAAATAGAGAAAAAAGCGGAGAGAAGAATTAAACCGTAAGAATAGAGGAGTAGTTTTAAAAAAGAAATGGGAGCCAGACGCTTGTCCGCACTGGCCAGGTTGACGATTAAAAAATAGAAAATAGTTAGGGCTAAAAGGCCGAACCAGGCATTGCCGGCAGCGCCAGAATAACCGAAAAAAGAAGCCAACCGGTCCTGACTGAAAATACTGGAAAGCATTGTGATGATTAAAAAAGTCAGAATCGGAATATCAAGAGGCGTGCGCTTAAATATTATTTTCTTTTCGAATTTCACCCCGTTAGAAAGATACAATTTTCTAACAGGGTAAACCATCTTTACCAGCCATAAAACAGCCAAAAGGATCACCGCCAACCAAAGCAAGGCCTGTTTATTAAATTCAAAAAATTCAACCGTCCAGGGCAAAAAAAATAAAGGCAGAAGGAAGACCAGACCTTTCACAAGATAAATAATTATTGTATTCAGAACATTAGCGAGACGGTTGGACATATTCAAAAAATAAAAGATAAAAAATAAAAGATAAAAATGACCCCGCTAAAGCGGTGATAAATCCTAATTAAACCATAATTTATTCTGATAACCTGATTCCTAATAACCTTTCCCTGATAACCTGATTGTCTGATTACCTTTTAGAATATCAGTTTAACGGGGTATCAGGGAAAGGATAATTGTTTATCAGGATATCGGTTAAGTAATTTTATTAAATATTAGGTGAATTAGAAATTTTATTTTGTGGCATCTTCCCTCGCTCCTCTCCCTTCAAACAAATCCTTTAAGAAAACCCCGATAGCCGTGGCGACCGGCAGGGAAAGAATCGCTCCGATAATGCCGGCGACTTTAAAGCCGACTAATAAAACCACAATACTCACAATGGGATTTAACCCCACTACTTTCTGCATTAATTTTGGCACGATAATATGGTTTTCCATCAACTGAATAATATAATAAAGGCCTAAAGTAAATAAAGCCAGCATGGGCGACTGGGTAAAAGCCAGAAATATGGCCGGGATAGACGCCAGGATCGGGCCCAAATAAGGGATAAATTCGGTTAATCCGGCAATCAAAGCCAGGGTCAGAGCGTAATTTACTCCTAAAATTTTTAGTCCTAAAAACGTTAAAACAAATATTATTAAGGAAAGAATTAATTGGCCGCGCAGCCACAAGCCGATTTTCCCTTGCATCCGGCTGATTAACTGCATAATATAGGGCTGGTACTCTTCCGGCGCCACTGACCAGATAATTTTTTTCATCGCGCTTTCTTCAACCACCATATAAAAAGTCATGACTAAAATCAGGAAGAAAGAAAGAATGCCGCCCACAATCCCGGAAACGGTGGAAAAGACTCCGCCGGCCGCTCCCTCTAAGTTAGCGGCGAAAGCATCTAAACTGCCTTTGAGATTGTCCAAAACGCCATGCTGACTAGCATACTCTTTTAAAGCCGAAACTCCGGAAATTACTTTTTCTAAATAATGGGGAAAAGTTATGGATAATTCCTTAACTTGAGCGACAATCGGCGGAATAATGAGATAAAAAGCGAAGCTGATAATGACAAATAAGATAAAATAAATAAAAATTATGCCTATGCCGCGGGGTATTTTTCTTTTATGCATCCAATCAACCCACGGGTCAAGAGCGCTGGCCAGTATCAGAGAAACGAAAATAATAACTAAAATTTCTCTTACCAGGTAAAAAAAATAAAGCGCCAGCAATATTAAAATAAACTTCACGATAGTTACCGTGGAAATATTAATATTGATTGGCCTTTTGCTTATTTCCATATTGATATTAATTAACTTTGAGATAGTTGCAAAACCATCTCTCTCTTACATTATAGCATATTAAACAATTAATCAAAAAAGGCGAAAGATAATACCCTTCGCCTTTTTGCTATTTTTTTTTACTTCTTACTTCTTACTTTCTCTTTTATCTCTTTTATAAATTCTTCTTTTTCCACTTCTCTGGTTTTTTGTTCCCCTCTATCTCTAACCGCTAATTTTTTTGATCCCATTTCTTTATCGCCGACTACTAAAACATAAGGAATTTTTTCGCCAACCGCTTTCCTGATTTTATTGCCCACGGTTTCATTGCTTAAGTCCGCTTCCACCCTGATATCTTCTTTTATGAAATCTCCAGCCAATTTTTGGCAGAATTCAATA
>Ga0210057_1008988_pt1 | contig 11690 bp, 11 predicted proteins | sample CryGeyCG2114_010_2_FD_183968 | JGI IMG/M metagenome (GOLD analysis project Ga0210057, IMG submission 183968) | Groundwater microbial communities from aquifer - Crystal Geyser CG10_big_fil_rev_8/21/14_0.10 (SPAdes) (version 2) | ecosystem: Environmental > Aquatic > Deep subsurface > Groundwater ...
CAGGCAATGAGATAGATGAGTGAACTCCATACCCCCTATTCTACAAGGTTGGAACTACTCCCACAGAAACAGGGATAACTCCATCACTCGACCTAACGGTCGGATGGGTTAAGTACAGAAGGCTAAAAACTTATTCTGAAAACTGAAACTTATACTCTTTTGCCACTGTCTAACCCCTTTTTACCTAGTGCCAGATAGGGAGTACGGCATGACAATTAATATATTAGCACATCTTGAAAATGAAAGTGGGGTGAACAAATTTATGGCATGGTCACAGGCACAACGGCGATATCAATCGTCAATTAAGGGAAAAGAGGCAAGATCTCGCTACATGGCTAACAGAAAAGCACGGTTAGCCGAAGCTAAACAACCCAAAGAAACTAAACAGGTGGAAAAATCTAAAGTCGAGGGTAAAATAAAGGTAGAAAACCTTGCAAACCAGTGAGTCGGTTGGCAAACTCCTTTTCTTTAAGAGAGCTAGGGCGACAACCTAGCTCTCTTTTTGTTCTGCAAGAGCCTCTGACAACTTCTTCGCTGATTTAAGTAGCTCAAACTTAGTAAATCTAGAGCCTTGTGGTACATATTTTTGACTATCCATCACTATTGGACCTACTTCAAATATCTCTGACATTTCGACTACATATTTAGGTCCACCCTGATGTTTCTCAATCTTCTCAATTTTCCCAACCCATCTAATTGCAGAAACTGGTGCCACCTCATACATGGCTAGGTATTTGAGTTTTGGGATAACCCAGCTTGAGATTCTAATCGCATGCCACTTTTTCTCCCCTAGAAATACTTCTTTAAATCCCTCGGGTCTTGCAGGACAGACTATTGTATCGGCTTCTTCCATACTGACCAATTCATTCTCATCTTTAGGGGTTATTTTCTTCTCAGCTACAACTTTACTCTCTTCCTTCTTCTGCTCAGTCTTGTCACCAAGTACTATTTCCAACCATTCAAGTGCTGCCTCACCCTCTTTTTGGATGAATGGCACAATTTCACCTCGTCCATGTTTAACAGCATTTCTAAATTCCTTAAGATTTAACAGTCTTTTCTCCGTCTCCATTTTTGATCTTAAATAAGTCCAGAATATACTCCAGTTAAGCAGGATGATCTTGGAGTAATCCATAATGTCACAGAAGTTAAGTAAATCTCTTGGGCTAAAATCAGTCGATGTTTTGGAGGGATCTTTAATCAAGTAGTCCTTCACTCTTTGTCGTACCACCCCGACAATATCGCTAGGGATCATCTCGCCCCAGTAATCTACTTTTTGGTTAGATAATTTCTTGTCAATGAAGTCTCTCAACTTTTTCTCGGTATCATCAATAGCCTTGTTTACGTTATCTGCTATCACTTTTCCTACTTTGGATCCAGTTACTTTGGTAATCTCCGCAAGGATTAGAGTCGACCTTGAACCTAGGAATGACATAAAATCATCATGTTTTATGGCATCGTCATACTTGATAAGGTGAGTCTTAAGAGTAGTTTCCAAATCTGGATTAACTTGGTTATAGTCTTCAAAATAAATACTTGGTTTCTTGTTGGATATTTCTTTGTTTAGCTCGGCAGGAATAAAGCAGAAATTGGGTAGTGAGTGGACCATCACCATCGCATAATCTTTTTGTACGATAGATTTAGGGAACACATGGTGTTTTTCTGAACCATTAAAGTCAGAGTAGTACCCGTCCTTGAGTGCAAGTGGTACATTGTTTTTGAAATGCTTGGGATTCTTCATCGCCAAAAGACACAAAACTCCATTCTTAATTGCTGATTTCTGATACATTCTGGTTTGGATCAGGGAGTCAATATCTAGAGCAAATGGTGGGTATTTCACGGTTACTGTATTCCCACTTATAATCTTATCCATCAGTTTTCTATCCTCTGTCATGAGAGTCAGGATAGAGGAACTATACCTCTCAGCAAATGTTGTCTGCCAGAACCATTGTGTTAATTGTTCGGATTGTTCGTGGGTAAGACTTCTCCCATCAACTTTCGCAAATAGGTAAGCTACCACCGCTATCATGCTTCGGTATGGCACAAAGATTGAGTTCACCACCCCTAGATTGTTTCGTAAGTAATCAATTGCTAAATTCACCGCTTCAACCGTCTCTCTCCAATGTTCTCTCACATCAGTATCTTTAAGCTGTACTTGTACAGGCTTCGTGCATGACCCCTTAGCAATCAAGGATAGAGCTTGGAGATACACCACATTATCTATCTCCCCAAATCCCCCCACCTTCAATTTATCATTTTCATCTTTAACTGCTTTTCTCAAATCAAATTCTGGTGTCCACACACTAGCCGATACCAAATCAAATAAATTGAGCCTTCTTCCCCCCTGATTAATCCTCTCAAAAATATCGCATACCTCATCAAGCTCTTTATCTCGCACATCAATTGCCGAAAAAGGATAATTGTTAAATCTCTGAAAACAATCGTTAAAGGCTTTCTTTCTATCAACTGTTAATCCTTCGTACAACTCATATCTCTCGTTCGAGAGTAGGTCAGATACCGACACATATCGCTGATTATCAGGTGTCTTGTCTGCGAAGGATCGCTCATCCAAATCAAAGCAGATTTTCTTGTAATCTCGCCCGTAGAGAGTTAATCCCTTTACCGTTACATATAGTGAAGTTAGTCTCTGCTGACCATCCAGAATAAACACCATCTTCTCGTACTTATCAGGCTTCTCTAGTCCTAGCTCTGCAATATCACGGTAGAAATCGTAGTACTTCCGAGGTGCATCCCAGAGAAAAAAGGACCCAATCGGATATTCTAAATAGATACTCTCCAGAAGCTTTATAACCTTAGGCTTATCCCACACAAACTCTCTCTGAAACTGGGGAATCCGCAGTATCCCTTTCTCAATATCATGGACAATATCGGCTAACTTATAATCACTTTTAATTTTGATCTTTTGGATGTCCATAGCTTTATTTATCTTATTGTACTCAGGAAGAACTGAGGATATTTTTTTGTATCAAGGACCCGTATTTACGATATATTTCTGGCATCTCAATACTCAACTTTGTCTCGGAAAAACCAGATAAGCGATTAATGGTGTCTCTTAGAGCATTACTCTTTAGCAAATAATCTTCAATGTGTTCTTCTGACAATAGCCTAATCGTCCCAACCATATATTTGGCAAAATCCTCCTTATTCAATATCGTCTTAGCTTTCAAGATACTTGGGGTATATAGTTTTGATTTTTCACTTTTTAGAAATGAGTCATATGCGGTAAAAAGATTATCCATAAATACATCGTCAGTAAATAAATGTTTTGTGGTAGCAAGAAATTGATCGACCACTCCCAATGAAACAAGTAGTTTGTCGTCGGGTGACAAGTTCGATTTTTTGACTCCATTTAACACATCAATCACCCCCATCGTAAGCACTTCCTTTGTGATAAAGTTCTCCAACTCATGCCTTTTAGGAAACATCTTGCTAAAAATGGCACCAGACACAGGTCGCTTACGATACCCATAACACCTCCAAAGATCATCATCCAGCAATGGTTTCAATGAAGTACCCGAAAGATAAGTTACTAAATCATTTATATCTATATTTTTTTCTTCCATTTTATTGTCTCCGTTCAATTTTACTAAATTCTAAAGATACCGTCTTTACGAACTTCCGACAAATCAACAATCTTACAATCTCTATTAGTTGAATAAATCACTGAGTGCAGTGGCAAATAATCCTCAGAACCAATATATAGAAATTTCTCCTTAAACTTCTTCTCCCCGATTTGGCTAGCTTCTTCAAAAGTGAACTTTTTTTCTGTTTTTTCATTTACACTACCCAAAAGTGTGGTTTCTAAAAATCCCATTTCTGATGTTTTATACTTATTTCCCCAACCTAAAAATGCATGGTCAGGCATCAGTAATATTAGTGGGTTTAATCCCAATCCTTCCATTAGGCTTGCAAAGAGGATTGTTAAATCAATACAGTTACCTGTTTTAGCTTTAATAACTCGCTCAGGCTCGAGTACACGTTGTCCACCGACGTTAAAATCATAACAAAATGGTTGATTAACATAACTAATGCCTGATTTATCGTTCAAGTAATCGTAAAGTGTTTTTACCTGAGATGTTTTGTCAGCAAGGGTAGAGTTACCCTGTTCCCCAATAAGTATTTTTCGAGGATGATATTCCTTAGCCTTGCCACGTATCTTATCAAATAAACCGCTAGAATCATTCGGAGTAATCCATGCTCCCAACATTTTAGATAAATCATAATAAGTTGAGCTTTTTAGATCTTTTATTTCCCAAATAATCATATCTTTTGGTAATATCTTAATATCTTTTGTTCCTTGTTCTAATATTCTTCGTGTATTTTTATCAAGAATTTTATAGTATAAAGTAGCAGTTAAAGCATTGGTTATTTTAGATAAAACACTCCTTTTTAATCTAGGTGTCTGATTGATAATATCTCTTGATGGCTTACCACTACCCATCCCAGGTAACACTACAGTATTAATAGCCTTGTCTGTGTATCCTTTTATCTCTGAGACTATTTCTAGCTCTAGTGGGTTAGTACTAAAGTTAATCAAATCATAAGATATCAGAAAATCTCGATATCTTGGAAGTTTTTGCATCTGCTCATAAATACGTGTAGGCAAGGGATTGCTGGTTACTTCTACAGATACAACAAATTCTTTATCTTTAGGTCTCATTGTTAGAAACATTGTTTGAATTACTGAGTAATCATCAATTTCAAAGGTATTCCCACCATTGTCTACATCCCTCTGTGTTTTAAAAGCACCCACAAGTGGCTGATTTCTAAAAGGTCCTGCAGGAATTATCCATGGCCTATGAGGGTGGGGAGATAATTTTGTCTTCCATTCGTATTCTTGGCGAGGAGGAAAGGAATCCAATCGAATAGGCGAAACAAGACGAGATGATTTTTGACCAATTTGAAATATACTATTGGATTTGATTAAGATGTTATCTACATTAACAAAGCGATAAGGAAACAAAAAGCCAAGTTCAAAGAATGGGTTCATCACCTCTACATTAAACGAAATTTTATACTGTTGATCGAATACAAAGGGTGTATAAAAAACAGTAGCCTTACCCATTAAATATGAATATGATTCATTGGACGGTACTAACTTTTTTGTTAGTGGTGTATAACAATCAGGCAAACCTACTAATTCGACAGTATCGTTGTTCAATACCAGAGCACTTTTGCCAGCAACTTTGAGATCTATTGTCTCCGGTACAACCCTTAGCCATTGATGAGGAAACATAATAAGTGTAGGCGCTAGAGTAAAGTTTACTCTTGCACCATACTCCTTCACGGCATTCTCAATATGTAAAAGTTTCCAATGTTCTCCTAAGTATATTTGACGAGTTAATTCTTGATTTCCCTTAAGATTATATTTAACCTTTATGTTTAATAGCCCAAAACTCTCATGGCTTATTTCAATGTTTAAAACATTACAGCTTACTAAGTGAAAAGCTCTTGGTAAAAATTCTTCTGTTGTCCCCTTTATTTCACCTGCTACTGGTAAACCCACGACAGACGTACTTAGCGGATAGGTACTAGGACTAGGAAACCTCATTGCTGGACAGTCTAGATTACAAGAATGTGAGCTACTACCTTCTATTGAGCACCTTAAACAAATTCTCGCAACTAAAGATGGACATCTTCGTACCCCTTTAGTCTTATATTTCTTGCCACAATTTAAACACTTCATTACTTCAAATATTTTACCAGACTTGAGAATACTAAGACTGGACTATCTATTCTGTGGGTTTTTAATAGTCTATACTTTAGTGATGAAAGACAAGAGTATGGGGGAATCAAGTCAGACTACTGGTGCTGATACAAAATCGTCAATGGATGTGTTTTTTGATAAGACTGCAAATGTGTTAAAAAAGGTTATGTCTCCAGAAAGAGCAACTGAACTTCTAGCAGCCCAAGTTATGATGGCGCTAGAAATTAGCCATGACATGAGTCTATATCCTGCAAAATATGCTCTAAGACCTGAGCAAGTCTCCCCCCTACCCACTGATCCAATAATGTACGAACTTGTTGATAATATTGGCGATATTTGGGAAATATCAGCTGGTCATACTACCATGAGACTCGGATTCGTAGCATTAAATGAAGCCTTAAAAAGTGCCCCCGTCAAAAAGTTACAGAGGAATCTTCTACAGAATGATGGGATTAAAAAGGTAGCAGGAAAACTTATGGGGGGGGGTGATAGGGTTGAAGAGTTGGCAGAAGGTGCTGATATTCAAATTCCTGATACAGCTTGTTTTTGGGCATCCCTAATGACTACACTAACGGTGAAAGCGGTACATTCCCTAGGATATATTTCTTTGTTTGGTATCCACGATCACATGGATGCACCTGTCCCTGGGATGCTATTTGGTCAAGGAGTCGCTGCTATTGTACTTGCTACAACACACTATGCAGCCAAGAACCGTGAACCTATTAAGAACTTTGCATTAAAAGTTGGGGGGAAGGTCGTAGATGGGGCTAAATCATTCGATAAAATGATGAATTCGTTAAGTGATCCAAGACCCGCTAAAGATGCTAAACTCGATGCAGAGGCAATGAAAAAGGAACCCAATAGAGTTGAAATTGCTTTTGAAAAGTTGCAAAAAAGAACTGAGAGTTTTTTGAAAAAAGTACAAGAATGGGACCCGAACAAATATATACCTACCCCTGAAGCGATAATCGACAAATTGCTAAGTTTGAGAATATCTAAAGCTAAAGCAAATCTTGCAGAAGAACATACTGACTTAGATCAACGACAAGAATAATTAATATCTGGAGGTACTAATATGGATACAGCAAAAATGATGACTGATGCATACAATTTACAGAAGGCTATTGAGGGTGAAGTTGTCGAGATTGAAGAAAATGGCATAAAAATAACAATTGGTGGTGATCTAAAGATAAAACAAATATCTTTGAAAAATCTTGAGGACGATATTTTGAAAAATACCATAAATACAGCCATCAAGAAGGCACAAGAAATGCAGGTATTAAAGATGAAACAGTTAATTGATATGAATCCAGAATAATTTAATATGTCTCCTTTTTCCATAACCTGATGTAAAATATAGATAGTTCGATTGCCTAAACTTTACGGCTTAGCTGTAAGGCATGGCAAAAAATCCGATCAAGGGCAGTAAGCTCGTCGTTAGAGCATCCTTGATCGGTTATCAGCCGAAAGGCTGGTAGGTGACTTAGGTCATCGCTAACGGCGGGCTTTTTGATTTCCCCTCGCTTAGCACCAACGAGATACATGAAATATGTTAAGTGGGGAGTTGTAGCTATCATCTCGATCCTTACCGCCTTACTAGGCATTAACAAGCCAGATAGTAGTGTGTTGAAAATGGTTAATGAAATCAGGGTAGAAAATGGTTTATCTGCTGTCCGTTATAACTCCCTCTTAGGCAAGTCAGCGATGTCGAAAGCATGTGACATGAGGGACAAAGATTATATAACCCATATCTCGCCAGATGGAAAGTTATGGGAGCTCTTCTATGATTCGGACTACTACTTCAAGTCAGCAGGTGAAAACCTAGCCAGAGATTGTACGGATCAAGACTGTGTGACCCTTTGGATGGATTCCCCAAAACATAAAACGAATATCCTAGATCCAAGATTTAAAGAAGGTGCAATCTCTAGATGTGGGAATAGCTTAGTACTACATCTTGGTACAAGACTGACTGTAAAGGAGAAACTTAAGATTATAATTTTTAGGATCAAAGCTATCTTGAAACAAGAGGCAGTCATAAATGCTACAAACACCTAGTACACTTTGAAACAGTCGTTCTTTTTAGCTTTGAGGCTACATACTCTGCTTGTGCCAAGTCCTTAAATGGTCCTACCCACATTCCATTGACCATAGATGGATTTATATGCATGCCACTACCGTCATTACACAAGTTACAATCTCCTTTATGAATCCGTAAATAGTCGTGTGTCCAGTTCTCGTAGATGTAGTACTGCATAGTCCTACCCACTACTATACTAAACTCGCAGATTTTTAGTATTTTATGTAGGATAGTGATAGATGAAAAAGAACGATCAGGCATACCAACTAGACTTAAAAATCGTAATAAACACAAGTAGAAGTGATCATTATCAAGAGATGTGTCTCTTGTTTGATAAGCCTGCTTTCCTTAACTTACTTCCCAAACTTAGAGAATACTACGGAATAACCGAACTCATTCCTTTAGATAAATATCAAGGATATGATTTTCCTGATCTGGAAGATATTTACGGTGGCGGTGAGGCAAAAATTGATCTCACAAAGTATAAAAGAGTAAATCAGCTTAAAAAGACACTACCCAACTTTTACGATGAAGTAATTCGTGCCACCGAACTTCCACTTGTTATAGAAAATGAATGCTACTTACTATGTTACGAATTTAATCGTCCACCCTATTTCTATGATGTAATCATGCAAGCTATATATTGTGGTGCTGTTACGGAAGATCATTTCAGGCCCACTAAACTTGAAATAATAGATGCGGGTTCGTTGTGGTTCGGACCAACATTGCCCCCACTAGCTATATTTATTTCCTCTACTTCCACATACGAAGACGTAAAAGAGGAATTTCGAAAAGCCAAAGAGCTTATGAAAACAGACAAAAGATTGTCTGTCTATCAATACCACATTGAACTTGCCCCCAACATTCGTAAATATCGTGATTGGTATTGGGAGAGGATCAAAGGAAAAACCTACCAACAAATAGCCGATGACTGGCTAGAGAAAAATGAGAATGAGAATACTACCTATCTTGATATCCTCAAGGCTGTCAAAGTCTATCAGAAGCTCCTAAATACCTAACCTGCAACTAACAGGCCTGCAAGTTGCATATTCCATTGAGAAGCCTATAAATCAGTATATTTTGTCGTGCTTTCTTCCGCAAGAATAGGCTCATGAAATCAAATGGATATAGGGCAAGTCATCGCAACAAATGGTTTTTGTTAACTAAAGACATTCTCACCTTACGTGAATTTATGCTATTTGAGTATTACATCGACAACATAATTTTTGGAAAAAAGTATCCAAATAAATATGGGCATTTTGAATCGTTTACTCAGGAAATCGCCTTAAAGTTCCATGTCACAGAAAAATCGGTAAGAGATTGGCATGCTGGGTTAATTGACAAAGGATTTATCCAATTAGTTGATCCCTTACGACATCTTTATACACTTAAGAACCCGACTCGCCACATTGTAGGTCTCGCACAATGGGGAGGAGAAGCTAGCAAATATGCAGAGCTTGAAACAGACCAATCAGAAGATTTTATTCTTGAAAATATCAAATTTCTTCCTCCAAATGGAAAAAATCTTCCAAAGATAAGTTCATGTCCAATCTTGATCGGTACAGATTCTACTCAAAACTCTCTTAGTTCCTCTAAAGATCCTATGTTCTCTATGGGTAGTAGTAATCCAGTAGTTATTAAGCAAATAGTTCGTAGCAAAGAAGAATATCGACAAATTTACAAAGAAGGTAGCTACATTGGCTTAACTCCTGACGATATGGAGTGGATAGATATTAATCAGACTTTTACTAATTAATAGTGAAATAAATCATTACTACTTTTTATGCAAAACACTACTTACCAAAAAACACCAAACAAGACTCAAATTGACACTTCTAGTCAAGAACTTCGACAGTCTCATGTAAAAGTTAATAATCACAACAACGTGGTGGCATGCGCCCTTATGAACTGGCATAAGGACGGATATCAAGAAAGAATTCTTCAACCAGTAAAGATCTCCACTCAGGATATGCCTGACACTTTCCCCAAAGATCATACCCCCCATAATCTTCCAAAAGTCACGGTTGCTTTTGCAGTTGAAGAATGGTTTCAAATTCTCCTAGTACACATGAATAATCCACACGATATCAATCGTAAAGTCCTAGAACCCATGCGGGCTTTTTAATCTGGAATGGGTGAAAATATAGATAGAGAATAAAAGGAAAATATGAAAAAAGGTTACGGATACATAAGGTGCAGTACCATAGGGCAAGCCGAAGAAGGCTTTACTTTAGAGAATCAGAAAAGAGCTATCCAAGAGTACTGCAAAATCCACGACATTCATCTAGTTCATATCTTCGAAGATGGAGGGCGGAGCGGTAGGACCATTAAACGTCCAGAGTTCCAAGAAATGCTAGCCAAAATGGAAGCCCAGCATATCGAAAGCATTATCATCTATAAAATTGATCGCTTTGCTCGTAACGTCTCTGACTTCTCCCGTATATTGTCTGAGCTAAAAGAAAAGAAGATCGAGCTATACTCTCTCCAAGAAGGTAATTTGACTAGTAGCTCTAGTCTAGTTCCCAATATCTTTGCCTCTGTTGCACAATGGGAATCCGAAGTTAATGGTGAGCGAACCAAGGATGCACTCCAACAGAAATTTAGGAATGGTTGGCAACCCACTCCTCCTCCTTGTGGGTATGTCAGTATTGGTGGAGAAGGCGAGCAAAAGACCTGTGAAATAGACTCTCATGCTGGACCAGTCATTAAGCAAATGTTCCAACTCTACAGCTCAGGCCAGTACACTATGATATCGTTGCAAGAATGGCTCCAAGACAAAAATATTCTTTCCAAGAATGGGACCATTATTAGTTTTAGCAGGATCAACAACACTTTGAATAACCCATTCTATTATGGCTTAATCCGCTGGCATGGTGAAGCTAAAATGGGTAAACATACACCGCTAATTTCTAAGCAATTGTTTGATAAATGCCAGTTCATCCTTGAGAAACACCGCCACTTCCTCCTCAGAGAGCATAAGTACGATTTTCTCCTTCGTGGATTTCTCTATTGTCCTTGTGGCATGCGAAATGTCGGAGACGTAAACACCATCAGGAGTAATAAGCAGAAGGTTTATTATTATCACTGCCAAAAAAGGTACTCTCCAGATTGCAAAGAGAAATATGCTCATGCCAAAGAAATTGAAGCTCAGGTTGAAGGCTTTATTAAAAAGCTAGAATTTGACGAAGACTTCCTTGTACAACTCAGGCAACATGTAGGCATATATCTGGCTACGGGCAAAAGAGACATTAACACAGTCCGTCAAACTCTCATCAATCAAAAGACAGCCATAGTTACTAGGAGGAACAAGCTAGAAGATCTCCTTATTGACGGAGCTATGGATAGTAATACCTACAAAAGAAAACATGCAGAGCTTTCACTCCAAATCAGCAATCTCGAAACTCAGGCAGAAGTAGCCAATGAAGAGACAAAGCTGGATATGCCACTTCTAGAGCAAACCCTATTTATGACTAAAGATATTTACTCAACCTACAAGAGAGCACCAGACCCAGTTAAGCGACATTATATTCGTTTCTTCTATGAGAAATTTATTGTCAGTGACAGGACAATCATTAAAGCTATCCCTACACCAATATTTGAAGCACTTCTTAATGCCAACATGGTCAGATTAAGCGAACCAGTGCTCCCCGGGTAGGATTCGAACCTACGACCTTAATCTTAACAGGATTCCGCGCTACCACTGCGCCACCGGGGAACTTAAATTGTTAACTCTTGTAATTATATCATCTGTTATACTAAACGTATGGCAAAAACATTAACCAAATCTCAAGTTGGTATATTTGCTGAGAAAATTATGGATTGGGGCAATCTCGCATTTGTTGGTTTAGTCATTGGACAACTAGTTCCAGGAACCAATCAAGTCAAATC
>Ga0210057_1008991_pt1 | contig 11684 bp, 9 predicted proteins | sample CryGeyCG2114_010_2_FD_183968 | JGI IMG/M metagenome (GOLD analysis project Ga0210057, IMG submission 183968) | Groundwater microbial communities from aquifer - Crystal Geyser CG10_big_fil_rev_8/21/14_0.10 (SPAdes) (version 2) | ecosystem: Environmental > Aquatic > Deep subsurface > Groundwater ...
AAATATCATTGACCAAAAAATCAAAAATATCAGGGCGATGCGGCCAAAAAACTACAGCGATGCAAACTTACAAATTAAATGTCCCAACCAACAGGGCTAAACTTACATTTTTAGATGACTAAATGCGATACTGTCCGCTCGTCTATCAACTGCTTGATACAAACAAAGCATCATCGTCTTTGTATTTTCTGACATTTTATATTATAATACATTCATAAAGACTTTTGAGTCTTTTATTTTAATATATTCTTAACAATTATAATCATCAAATTTAATTAAATTATCAACTTATATATTAAAATCACTGTTTATTTTTTATCTATTGTCAATAATACTTTATTAATAATATGATCCAAAATATAGACCTATTAAATATAGATAAAGAACAGGGCTTAGCTCATAATAACGGCTTGACGCGCCATCCGAAACAAAACCGCGGTCAGAAAAAAATTCTAAAATTTTTAATATACTCTGTTATTATCGCTACAATAGTGTTGTTTGTATTTACCAGCCGTATTATCATGTCTGAAGATAACCCCATTGTCAATACTTTTGCTTTTTTAAGCCAAATTCAACACTTGGCGCAAACATCGGAAAACATGCTCAAAGGCGAAGAAAGCGGTCGCGTTAATGTATTACTTTTAGGTATGGGAGGGAAAAACCATGACGGCGGATACTTAACCGACACTATTATGATAGCAAGTATTGAACCTTCAACCGGCAATGTCGCGCTTTTATCTATCCCTAGGGACATGATCATACCGACTGAAAGCCACGGTTTGAGAAAAATAAACAATATCAATGCTTTTGCTGAGGTAGAAGAAGCTGATAGTGGTGGCAAAGCGACATCGCAAGCGCTTAGCAAAATTTTAGACATTCCAATTGATTATTACATACGCGTTGATTTTAACGGTTTTGTGCAAATCATTGACGAACTGGGAGGTATTGATATTAATGTTGAAAATACCTTAGATGATCCGCTCTACCCTATCAAAGGCAAAGAAGATGACTCCGATTATTACAGTCGCTATGAACATTTATACGTACCCAAGGGCTTGACACACATGGACGGAGAGTTGGCTTTAAAATACGCTCGTTCCCGCCATGGTCTTAACGGCGAGGGATCTGACTTTGCTCGTTCTCGGCGCCAACAACAAATTCTGCAGGTAGTCAAAGAACAAATTTTGAACATGCATATTTTATTCAAACCGCGCATGATCAGTAATATTTTAAGCACGGCTAAAGAAAATATATCAACTAACTTGCAAATATGGGAAATAGTAAAATTATGGGATATGATTAAAGATACGGACCGTTCGCAAATAGTCTCCAAGGTTTTGGATAACAGCATCAGCGGATTTTTGGTTGATGCTATAAGCGATGAAGGCGCGTACATACTTACACCCCGTACCGGTAGTTTTGATGAAATTCAATATTTAGTAAAAAATATCTTTACCGGCGCTCCACCGGAAGCTAAAAAAGAAGTAACCAGCGAACAACCCAGAGTAGAAATTCAAAACGGCACTTGGATCAACGGCTTGGGACAAAAAACCGCTACTGATCTGGAAAAATACGGCTTTCAAATCTTAAACGTCAATAATGCCGGCCGGCAGAATTATAAAAACTCCATAATATTTGATTTGACTTACGGAGAAAAAATAAAATCTTTGAATATTTTAAAAGATAGAATCGGCGCCGGTATTTATTATGGTCTGCCTGATTGGTTGATGGCTGAATTGACTGAAAAAAATAAAAATGAAAATACCTTGGTACAGCCTGATTTTATTATTATATTAGGGCAAGATGCCGATGCGACCCACAGCGGTTTAGAAAACCAGACCGAATAAAACGAGCCGATTAAATCAAGCAAATATGACTGACAAAAAAATACAAATTATGGACGCGTCTCTGCCAACGGTGGTTATTTTCGGACGCACCAACGCGGGCAAATCCACTTTATTCAATAAATTTTTAGGCAAATCCCAAGCAATCGTGTCAAAAATTCCCGGCACTACTCGCGACAGCAACGAAGCGATTATTGATTGGCAAGGCAAAAAATTTCAATTAATTGATACTGGTGGTATTATTGAAGAAAAGTTTTTAAGTGGTAAACATAAATTAAAAAAAGTAAAATTAGACAAACAAAATATAGACACTCTAGTGCAACTTAATGTTAAAAAAACTTTGAGCAAAGCCGAAGTGATTTTATTCGTAGTTGATGCCAAAATTGGCTTAATATCTCAAGACCAAAAACTGACCTTAATGTTAAAAAAAATAGTCAGTAAAAAACAAAAAATAATTTTAGTGGCTAATAAAATAGACTCTCCTCGGGATATGCTAAAACCAGCAGAGTTTTATAAACTTGCGTTAGGAGATCCAATATCTATTTCAGCTGCCACTGGCTCTGGCACCGGCGATTTATTGGACATTATAACCAAACAAATGGAGTTGCAAATAACACCGCCGCCGGAAAAAACAATAACACCGATTAAAGTTGTCATTTTAGGTAAACCCAATGTGGGCAAATCATCATTAATGAATTCTATTATCGGTGAAAACAAAGCTATTGTCAGTGAATCAGCGCATACTACGCGCGAGCCACAGGACACAATCATTGAATACAAAAACAACCTGATTAAATTTATAGATACCGCCGGCATTGTCCGTAATAAATCAAAAGCAACCAAAGATAAAATGGTGCAAACCGGCATTGGTAAAAGTTTAACCGCCCTCAAACACTGCGATATAGCCTTGCTGGTAGTGGATATTGCCGATGAATTAAGCCACCAAGAAACCAAACTGACTGACGAGATTTTAAAAAATGAAGTGAATCTGATTATTGTCGCGAATAAATGGGATAAAATTGAAAACAAGGATACAAAAACATTCACGCGACGTATTTATACCACTTTGCCTTTTGTGCAATGGGCACCTATAATTTTTTTATCCGCTTTGAACAAAACCAAAATTACACAACTGCTGGATACTGTTTTAATTTCCTTTCAAGCCAGAAATAAAAAAATAGCGCCTGATGATCTGGAAAAATTCCTGCAAAGCGCTCTACGTCATACCGCTCCCCTATCCAAAGTCAAAGTGAGGGGTATTTTAAAACATAAACTGCCTAAACCAAAAATTAAACATATCACACAAGTCGCGGTCGCTCCGCCTGTGTTTAAATTGCAAGCAAAAGCCAAACTCGGCATTAAGGAAAATTATGTTAAATATCTTGAAAACCGCCTGCGCAAAGAATTCAAACTTGACGGTACGCCTATAAAAATAATTTCTTAATTATTTTGTTGATAACTTAACATCCGTATGCACATCATTGCCGGCCTGGGTAATCCCGGACCAAAATACGCACATACTCGCCATAATATTGGCTTTTTGTATCTGGACGCATTGGCCACCGAACTAAAAGCCGACCGTTTTGTTGTAGCCAAAAAATTCAACGCCGAAGTGACGCAAGCCAATTATTGTGGCCATAAAATATTACTGATCAAACCGCAAACCTATATGAATAATTCCGGCCAAGTTGTCGCCCAGGTGATGAATTTTTACAAATTACTACCAAAAACCTTGGGAATAATTCATAAAAAAAATACGGATCTATCTAACATTCTTATGATCGCGCACGATGAAATTGACTTGCAACTGGGTGAATTTAAAATTCAAGCCAATCGCTCCAGCGCCGGACATAATGGTGTAAAATCAATCGTTAATCATCTCAAAACGCAAAATTTTTTACGTCTACGCATAGGTATTAAGTGCGAAAGAAAAAATAATCTGCCGACTGACAAATTTGTGTTGGAAAATCTTTCAGCGGCAGAGCAAACAAAATTGGAAAAAATATTTGCTTTAGCCTCAAAAGATTTACTAAACAAATTTTTATCTCCCGCTAATTAAAATTTTGAAACCGATAAACCGATGACGTTTGTTTATTAATAAAAAAAGCAGTACTTAATTTACTACTTACCACGAGGGACGCAAAATGCACACATGACCAAGGAGGAATGACACATATGCAACAGCGCCCTTTGGTAAGTAGTAAACCAAATACTGCTGATATGTTATTTTATCATGTAAGTATTTTTATGTCAATAAATAATAACATCAATGAAAAAGAACAAACATACTGGGTAGCATTGTCTACCTTTTTAAAATTCGGCGCCAAAAGACTTTCTTATTTGCAACGTCATTTTCCTGACATGGAAACAGCTTATCATGCCTCGGCGCCGGAACTTTTCAAGGCCGGTATACCCGAGGTAGTTGCTTTAGAATTTATAGAACATAGAAAAAAAATAAATCCTAACCAAGAAATTGAAAAATTAAAAAAAGAAAACATCAATGTGTTAATTTTGCCCTATACAAATAATCACACTCTTTTACGAGAAATGCCTGATGCACCACAAATTTTATATTACAAAGGCGATCTCAGTATTTTTAATAACGCTTGTTTGGCGGTGGTAGGGTCAAGAAAATATAGTCTTTACGGACAAAGAGCGACGGAACATATCATACACGGCTGTGTCGCGGAAAAATTAACCATTGTTAGTGGCTTAGCTTTGGGTATAGACGCCATTAGCCATGCCGCGGCTATTAAAAATCACGGCTCAACCATAGCCGTCTTAGGGTCGGGCGTAGACAATAATTCAATTTATCCGGCTAATAACCGCTACTTGGCTCAAGAAATAATTAAAACTGGTAATACTATCGTCTCAGAATTTCCTTTTGGCACACCCGCTTTCAAACATCACTTTCCTCAACGTAATCGCATTATTGCCGGCTTATCATTAGGCACTTTAGTGGTGGAAGCTTCACAAAAATCCGGCGCTTTAATAACCGCACGGTATGCTTTGGAATATAATCGCGAAGTATTTGCCATACCCGGAAGTATTTTTAATGACAATGCCAAAGGTGTAAACGGCTTAATAAAATCAGGGGCTAAATTAGTGGAATCAGCCCAAGACGTAATATCAGAACTGGGTCTTAGTGAAGTAAAAAGAAAAATTGAACCGAAAAAATTGCTACCTGATAATGAATTTGAGGCTAAAATTATTACTGCTTTAACCGAGCAAAGCATGCACATAAACCAAATAGCCAAAACCTCTAAACTTGACACCAGCGTTGTAAATGCTACGCTTTTAAATATGGAACTGAAAAAATACGTTATTAATTTAGGTGGTGGCAATTATGCGTTAGCCTAAAATTTTCAGAAAAATAATATATTTTTATATAATATTCAAACATTTATGAATTTAGTTATTGTTGAGTCGCCTACCAAGGCTAAAACTATCGGTAAATTTTTGGGCAAGGATTACAATGTCGAATCGTCTTTCGGCCATATTATGGATTTACCAAAATCCACCTTAGGGGTTGACACTGACAATAATTACCAACCGCAGTACGTAGTGCCTACCAAAGCCAAAGCGCAGGTAAAAAAATTAAAAGAACTCGCAAAAAAAGCTGAAAATATCATACTGGCTACCGATGAAGACCGAGAGGGAGAAGCTATTGCCTGGCATTTAGCTGAAACTTTAAAATTGAAAGATATAGACATAAAAAGAATAGTCTTTCACGAAATAACTAAAAATGCCATTACCCAAGCGTTAAACAAACCGCGCGGTTTGGATAAAAATCTTATAGACGCCCAACAAGCTAGACGTGTTTTAGATAGATTGGTTGGTTATAAGCTGTCACCTTTTCTATGGAAAAAAATTGCCCGCGGTCTGTCCGCTGGTCGCGTGCAATCAGTAGCCATGCGTTTGATTGTGGATCGCGAAACTGAGATTAATAATTTTAAAAAGCAAGAATATTGGACTATTCAAGCTGCTTTTACAACTGCGACAAAACAACAATTTACCGCCGATTTGATAAAAATAAAAAATCAGGCTTTGCAAAAATTTGATATTATCAACAATGAACAAGCTCAAGCATTAAAGCAGGACTTAGAAACATGTGTGTACAAAATTGCCGGCGTGGAAAAAAAACAAACAACAAAATCCCCCGCTCCGCCTTTCACTACCGCCACCTTGCAACAAACTGCAAACGCGCGGCTGGGATTTAGTGCTAAACAAACAATGACATTGGCACAAAAACTCTATGAAACAGGTTTAATTACTTACATGCGTACCGATTCGGTTAATTTATCCGCGCAATTTATCACAGACGCACGCAATTATATTGAAAAAAATTTTGGGAAAAATTATCTATCGGCAACTCCGCGCGTCTACAAAGCAAAATCAAAAAATGCACAAGAGGCGCATGAAGCTATTAGACCTACTAATTCTGATACTTCGGTAAATGATTTAAAAAATAACCTTGATAGTGGCCAAAAAAAATTATATGAATTAATTTGGCGACGCGCTCTAGCGACGCAAGCAGAATCAGCTATTTTGAATAATACCATTATTAATATTGATGGTTTTCAATCAACAACCAAAAAAAAATCTGTCTATCAATTACGCGCTAACGGCCAAATAATTGCTTTTGACGGCTTTCTAAAAATATATCCGCAAGCCACTAAAGAAAATATCCTACCGGACGTAAATCAAAACACATCGCTTAATTTGCACAGTGTCAAACCCGAACAACACATGACCGAACCACCTGCTCGCTATTCAGATGCCACTTTAGTAAAAGCTATGGAAAAATATGACATTGGAAGACCATCAACATACGCGCCGACAATATCCACAATTATTGCCAGAAACTATGTTGAACGAGATGAAAAAAAACGATTAGCTCCAACAGAAATGGCTTTTATAGTAAATAAATTACTTGTTGAACACTTTCCTGATGTTGTTGATTATAAATTTACCGCGGAATTAGAAGATGACTTGGATAAAATTGCCAGTGGTAAGGCTAAGTGGGACAAAACAATTGATAATTTTTACAAACCATTTATTAAAAATCTGGAAAAAAAGAATAAGGAGCTAAATAAAAAAGAATTAACAGAGGAAAAAACTGATGAAAAATGCGAAAAATGTGGTAGCAATATGATTGTAAAAATCGGCCGTTTCGGCAAATTCATCGCTTGCTCAAACTATCCTGAATGTAAAACCACCAAACAAATAACTACTGGTGATAAAGATCATAATGGACAAAAAGATTCCATCCAATTAGAAGAATTAGCTAAAAAATACGCTGGCGTGAAATGTGATAAATGTGGCAGTGACATGGTAGGCAAAATTGGTCGTTTCGGCCCTTTTATAGCATGCGCCAATTATCCTAAATGCAAAAATATTTTAGATACTAATGGTACTGGCATTCATTGCCCTCAATGCGATACTGGTGAAATTTCCAAAAAACGCGGTCGCCGTGGCATTTTTTATGCTTGCAATCAATATCCTGAATGTAAATTCACGTTATGGGCAAAGCCAACCGGACAAAAATGTGAAAAATGTTCATCATTAATGGTAGAGGGCTCTAAAGGCGTTACTTGCTCCAACAGAGAATGCAAATAAATAATTTTTAATTAAATTGTTGATAAAAATACCATAAACATCGGGCGGACATAAAAACTTTTGAGTCTGATAAATAAAAAATATTTGCATCTTAAAATATAACGATGGTCATCTGCTAAAATACCAGAATTGTAAACATATGCCAATCAGTATTGAACAAATAATTGAACAGGTAAAAATTAATAATCCTGATGCTGACACGGATATGTTAAAGCTGGCCTATGAATTTGCTGAAAAAGCGCATGAGGGACAAAAAAGAAAAACCGGCGAACCTTACATACAGCACTGCCTGCAAGTCGCTTTGACACTGGCGCAAATCCGGGCGGAAATAGACGTGATTATAGCCGGTCTTTTACATGACGTGCCTGAAGATACCAATAAAACACTCAATGATATTGAAAAAAATTTTGGCAAAAAAATCGCTTTTCTAGTGGAAGGAATTACAAAAATCGGCACCATCAAATATCGTGGCGTTGAACGCTATGTGGAAAATTTAAAAAAAATGTTTATAGCCATGGCCTCTGATATTAGAGTAGTTATAATAAAATTTGCCGACCGTCTGCATAACTTGGAAACCCTAGAGGCCTTGCCGGAAAATAAGAGAATGCGCATCGCGCGCGAAACAATGGAAATATATGTTCCTATTGCCGCCCTACTGGGTATCTGGCGCTTTAAACACACTATGGAGGATTTGTGTTTTCAGTATCTTTATCCGGAAGAATACAAAAAACTGCAATACAAATACGGCATCGAGCAAAATATTGAAAATAAGCGATATATAGAAAAAACAAAAAATATTTTAACACCGAAATTAAAAGCGGAGAAAATCAATAATACTATTGAAGGTCGTTTTAAAAGCTTGTACAGTATTTTTCAAAAAATGCAACAAAAGGATCGAAAATTTTCAGAAATATATGATGTTTTCGCTTTACGAGTAATTACTGTATCTATTGCTGACTGTTACAGAGTGATTGGCATGATTCATTCTACTTGGAAACCAAAATCAATGCGTTTTAAAGATTATATCGCCGTTCCCAAACCTAACGGTTATCGTGCTCTACACACGACCGTTTTTGGACCAAATGGTAAAATAACCGAATTTCAAGTTTTAACCAAAAAAATGTATGAAGAATCAATGTACGGCATCGCCGCACATTGGTACTACAAAAATAAAAAAAATATCCTGGAAAAACAACCGAAATGGATAACTGATGTTTTAGATATAATGCGGAATAATTCGGATGTTGAATTTGTCTCAAATGTAAAACTTAGTGTTTTTCAAAACCGTATATTTGTTTTTACTCCCAAAGGTGACGTAATTGATTTGCCGGAAGGAGCGACACCGATTGATTTCGCTTATTCAGTACACACCGAAGTCGGCAATCACTGCAATGGTGTTTTAATTAATGATAAAATCGCTTCTCTGGATAGCAAATTAAAAAGCGGCGATTTGGTAGAAATCATTACTTATAAAAATAGAATAAAACCCGGGCGTGATTGGCTAAAAATAGCCAAAACGCAAAGAGCACGCGCTAAAATAAAACTTGCTCTGCGCGAACAAAGCAAGGGTATAAAAAGATGGATTGGATGGAATTAATTAAATTTCTAAGCATCCTTTCCTAAAATTTTATCAACAATATCTACTAATTCATCATAATTAAAAAATTCAATGGCTATTTTACCACGATAGCCGTTACGTTGGATTAACACTCTGGTGCCTAATTGTTGACGTAATTTTTTTTCCATTTCTTCATCACGAGCATCAACCGTATGTCGCGCTTCTTTGGTACCACCCATTTTTTGTATAGCCACGCGCGTACGCGCAACCGTCAATTTTCTATCTACCACCTGACGTAAGCATGCTAATTGCTGTTCAACTGTCGGCAAACCGGCAATGACTTTAGCATGAGCATCAGATAATTCGCCTCGAACAATTGCCTGCTGTATTTCATCAGGCAATTGTAAAAGTCTGATTGTATTAGAAATAGCCGAACGTGACTTGCCTAAACGTTTAGCAGCGTCATCATGAGTTAAACTAAATTCATCAATATATTTTTTATAAGCATTGGCTAGCTCAATCGGATTCAAATCTTCACGTACTATATTTTCTATTAAGGCCAATTCTAATTTTTCCATTTCCTGAGCCTTGCGAATAATGACAGGCATTTTTTCTAAACCAGCCTCCTGAGCCGCACGCCAACGTCTTTCACCCATGATAATTTGATATTTATTATCAGCTAATTCAGTTACAATCACTGGCTGTAAAATACCATGTTCTTTAATAGAAGCAACTAATTCCGATAAGGCACCACTGTCAAAATGCGTACGCGGTTGATGTGGATTAGGCTCAATGGCATCTACCGGCACATGACGTAAAGTGGTGTTATAAGTCATCACATCTTCCGCGTCAAGGGACTTGGGTGATGTTTTGACATTCACGGTTATGCGCTTTTTTTGTTGGTCGCTGTTATCGCTCGCGGGCCGAGTGCTACTGCCCATCTGCGGAATAAGCGAACCTAAGCCACGACCCAAAGAAGAGGAATTTTTCAGCATAATGTTGATATTTAGTAATTGGTATTATTAATATTTAAAGTTTTTTCCAGGTCAATAACTTCTTTGGCCAATTTTTCATAAGCTCTGGCTCCTTTGGAAAAAGGATCATAATGCAAAATTGATCTACCAAAAGAAGGCGCTTCGGCCAGTTTAACCGATCGAGGCACAACCGTACGAAAAACTTTATTAGGAAAATATTGATATAGCTCACTCATTACATCCTTGGATAAGCGATTACGCGTATCATACATGGTAATAATTGCTCCCATTACCCCTAAACTCGGCTTTAAATTATTTTGTACTAAATTAATAGTATGTAATAAATGCCCCAAGCCTTCCAAAGCAAAATATTCCGATTGAATCGGTATTAAAATTTCATCAGCGGCCGCTAAACTATTAATGGTAAGCATACCCAAAGACGGTGGCGAATCAATAATGATATAATCATATTCATCTCTAATTTCATTTAATGCTTGGCTTAAACGAAATTCACGATTTTCCATGTTTACCAATTCAACACCAGCGCCAGCCAGAGCCGGTGTTGCCGGCGCAACGCGATAATTTTCTTGTAAGGTATGCTTAATGGCTTGCAAAATTGAAACTTTACCGATTAAAACTTCATAGATACCGTGCTCCAAATTATTATGATCAATACCTAACCCAGAGCTGGCGTTAGCCTGTGGGTCAGTATCCACTAATAGAACGCGTTTGCCAAAATGCGCCAAATAAGCACCTAAATTAACAGCGGTTGTTGTCTTACCTACACCCCCTTTTTGATTTATGATAGAAATAATTTTACCCATTTGTAATCAAAAATAAACATTAATTAAATTAATAACTTTTTCAATCTTTACAAAAACAATCAATTTTTTACAATTCATTAATAAAATATCAAAAATAAGGATTGATTGATAATCATATTATAATATTTATATTACACTTTGACAACATCTGATTTCTAGGATAAAATACAAAAAGATTTGCCGATGTGGCGGAACTGGCAGACGCGCACGACTCAAAATCGTGTTCCTCACGGAGTGTGGGTTCGACTCCCACCATCGGCACCAATTTTATTAAAAATTAAAAAGGTTCAATTTTTAAAACAAACCTATATATGTTCTTGACTGTACATTCAACTGCCGGCATTTTCATTGGATTAAATGTCACAAACCCCGGTGGAGCTTTTTTAACCGGATGGCTATCTCATTATTTTTTGGACATAATACCGCATGGCGATGAAAATTTTAAAGACACGACCATCAAAGGCATGGCGACAAAGGCGTTGTTTGACCATGCACTTGTATTAATAAACTTATTTATTATATGGCGATTTTTTGCAATTAATTTACTCGCCCCACCAATTATAGCTGGATTGATCGGATCAGTATTACCTGATTACCTCATGGGGATACATAAATTAACCGCTAATAAAAAATTAAACTTATTAAAAATAATTCATAAGATACTGGATTATTTTGAAGATTTTCATTCTTATTGCCATTTTAATATCATTAAATATGAATGTTCCATACAAAACGGAATGATAACGCAAGCAACTTTTTTACTGTTGCTGTGGATTTTTATATTAATCTGACAATAAACAACTTCACAATCTAATCATATAAAAATTCAATGCTGATGGGCATTGAATTTTTATAATATATTTAA
>Ga0210057_1008992_pt1 | contig 11683 bp, 12 predicted proteins | sample CryGeyCG2114_010_2_FD_183968 | JGI IMG/M metagenome (GOLD analysis project Ga0210057, IMG submission 183968) | Groundwater microbial communities from aquifer - Crystal Geyser CG10_big_fil_rev_8/21/14_0.10 (SPAdes) (version 2) | ecosystem: Environmental > Aquatic > Deep subsurface > Groundwater ...
AAACTCAAACAAAAATATCAAACTTTAAATCCAAAACAACTATTAAAACAAATTCTAAAACTTACCAATCAACTTTAATTTCGGTTAGATTTTTAATGATTTAACGAATACCCGTTATGGTAAGATATTTATGTGATGTAATACGCATTATAAAATCATTAACCATCACCAAACCATACTGGACAATCTTTTAAGAATTATTCTAAAATGAGAAAGGAGTTTAAATCGTGATAAATAAATTTTTCGAAAGGGGGTGAATACAATGGATCAACAAATTCCTAATGCAAACCAACCAACTGCTCCAGTAACTAACGATCGTCCTACTGTTCCGGTTACGCCAGGAGTCTCTGATATACCTACCCCGCCGACTCCTATGCCTAATCAACCAACGCCTAGTGAACCAACCACCCCTCCAACTACCCCAGGTATGCCCGGTAATGAACCCCAATTGCCAGTAGAGCCTCCTACAACAGAACCTACTCTGCCAACAAGTGGTGATACAGGTCAGAACCAACCAATAATGTAATTAAACAAGTGTAGGCAACCAAAAATGCCAAGAATTTTTTCTTGGTATTTTTGGTTAAGTTTTATTTTAAAGTATTAGTCCCTAATTCCCTCTCTAAATTCTTCCAAAATTCTTTTTTGTTCTCTGGTTAATTTCTCTGGAACTCTCACTATTAATCTTATATATTGATCTCCTTTACTAAAACCTTGTGGGTGGCTAATTCCTTTTCCTCTTAAGCGAACTATAGTTCCGGCTTGAGTTCCTGGCCGAACTTTTATTTTTATATCTTTCTCTACTGTCGGAACTATTATTGTCCCTCCCAAAGCCGCCAAAACAAAAGGAATTTCTTGATTAAGCCAGATGTCACAACCTTGTCGACTAAAAAACCTATGAGGTTTTACGTCAATACTAATAATAAAATCCTTAAATTTAATTCTTGTCCCTTCATCCACTCCAGGGGGAATTTTTATTTTATATTGTTTACCTCGATGAACAATCTTCTTTTCTATCCCCTTTGCCGCTTCCATAAAGTCCAAAGTTAAACTATAACGAGGTAATTGAGGGCCTCTTCTAAAAGGAGAGCTACCACCAAAAAACTGTTCAAAAATTTCAAAAGGATCGGAAAAATCAAAACCACCAAAAGGACTGGTTCCGCCAGAAGTCGTATAAGTATAAGTAAATGGTCCAGACCTATAAGTCTGACTGAAAGGATTCCCTCCAGCAAACCCAGAAGATGGATCAAAAGCAGTATGACCATATTGATCATAGGTTTGGCGTTTTTTGGGATTTGATAAAACTTCGTAAGCTTCATTTATTTCTTTAAATTTTTTCTCTGCTTCTTGAGTTTTATTTCTATCGGGATGCCACTGTAAAGCCAACTTACGATAGGCCTTTTTTATTTCATCTTGAGTAGCTTGTTTGCCAACACCCAAAACATCATAATAATCTCTTTTTGTTGCCATACTTTAATAATATCAAAATTTAGCCCCGATCTTTATCGGGGCTAAATTATTCCGTTTTTCTATTTATTAAATCACTCAACCACTTCCCCTTCTTCTACTTTATCTTTATCTTCTTTGTCCTTTTCTTTACTCTCATCTTTATCTTCTGGGTTTGGTTTTTCACCCTGTTGTCCTTGTTGATACATTGATTCACCGATTTTTTGCAATTTATCTTGTAATGATTGAACTGCTTCTTCAGTCGTTTCTTTAGTAACATCTTCTTGTTTTAATAAATCTCTTACTTTTTTAATCTCCTCTTCTATTTCTTTTTTGTTCTCTTCGGAAACCTTATCTCCGGCATCTTTCAGAGTCTTTTCGGCTACAAAACATAAATTATCAGCTTTATTTCTTGCCTCCACTAAGTCTTTTTTCTTCTTATCATCTTGGGCATATTTCTCCGCCTCTTTTGTCATTTTTTCAATCTCTTCGTCTGATAAGCCAGTTGAACCCTTAATTGTAATGTTTTGCTCCCTACTAGTAGCTTTATCTTTAGCCATTACTTTTAAAATACCATTAGCGTCAATATCAAAAGTGACCTCTATTTGTGGGATTCCCCTCGGCGCTGGCGGAATACCGTCTAGAATAAACCTCCCCAAGGATTTATTGTCGCCTGCCATTGGTCGTTCACCCTGTAAAACATGAATTTCTACTTGGGTTTGACTATCAGCTGCCGTAGAAAAAACTTGAGATTTGCTTGTAGGAACAGTCGTATTCCTTTCAATTAGCGGCGTCATCACTCCCCCTAAAGTCTCAAGACCTAGAGTTAAAGGCGTCACGTCAAGTAATAAAATATCCTTTACGTCTCCCATTAAAATACCCGCCTGAACAGCAGCACCAACACCCACAACTTCATCTGGGTTTACTGATTTATTTGGCTCCTTGCCAAAAAAATCTTTAACTATTTTTTGGATTTTCGGCATTCTTGTTTGACCACCAACTAGAATAACTTGATCAACGTCTGAAGTCTTAAGATCAGCGTCTTTCAAACAAGCTTTAACAGGCCCGATTGTTTTCTCGATTAAATCATCAACAAGCTCCTCTAATTTTGCCCGAGTAAGCTTGGTTGTTAAATGCAGAGGGTTACCATCTTTTGCTTGAGTAATAAACGGTAAATTAATTTCTGTTTCTTGGGCAGAAGAAAGTTCTATCTTCGCTTTCTCGGCCGCATCTTTCACTCTTTGTAAAGCTTGTTTATCTTTTTTAAGATCAATCCCGTTTTCCTTTTGAAACTCGTCGGTAAGCCAATCAATTATTTTTTTATCAAAATCGTCCCCGCCCAAGAAAGTATCACCGTTGGTTGCTTTTACTTCATAGACCCCATCGCCTAACTCCAGAACTGAAATATCAAAAGTACCGCCGCCTAAATCATAAACAGCAATTTTTTCAGCTTTTTTTTCATCCATCCCATAAGCTAAAGCGGCGGCCGTTGGTTCATTTAGAATTCTTTTTACTTCTAGGCCGGCAATTTCACCAGCCTGCTTAGTGGCTTGCCTCTGGGCATCATTAAAATAAGCAGGCACGGTAATAACCGCTTCTTCAACCTGGTCTCCTAAATAGGCTTCGGCATCGGTTTTTGCTTTTTGAAGAACCTTGGCGGAAAGCTCTTGGGGAGTATATTCCTTCCCTTTTACTTCAACTACTACCATATCGTTTTTCCCTGATTTAATCTTATAGCCAACCATATCAATTGTCTTTTTTACTTCTTTATCATTAAATTTTCTTCCCATCAATCTTTTAACACTATATATAGTGTTTTCTGGATTTAAAATCATTTGTCTTTTTGCTATATCACCAACTAGTCCTTTGTCTGGCTCAACTATTGAAGGGATTAAATTTCTACCTTCGGCCGTAGGAATAACTTTTGGTTTCCCACCTTCCATAACGGCTACGCAAGAATTAGTTGTTCCTAAATCGATTCCAATTATTTTTTGTGCCATTTTAACCTCCTTTACCGACCTTAACTTTTGCTGGTCGTAAAATCTTATTGTTAAGTAAATAACCTTTCTGAATAATTTCAATAACGATATTTTTTTGCCCACTCACCAACTCAATACAATCCATTGTTTCCGGGCTGAATTTATTATTTAAAGCCAACAGTTCTTCAACCCCTTCTGATTTCATAACTGAACGTAGTTTATCAATCGTCAAAGATAATCCTTTGTCTTTTAGATGATTCTCTGCTCTTTCCAGGTCGTCTAAAACCGAAAGAATTTTGTCAATTAAAGTAGCATTACAAAATTTAACAAACTCTGATCTTTCTTGTTCAACCCTTTTTTCTAGGTTTTGATAATCGGCTAGGGCTCTTACCCATTTATTTGTTAATTCTTCTATTCTTTTTTCTAATTCAGATAATTTTGGATTTTTAAGTTTATTTTTCATTATTGCCTTTACCAGCTATTAATTATTTGTTCTACTAAACTACCAACATATTTTACTGTTGGAATTACCCGGGAATAATCTTGTCTGTTGGAACCAATAATACCCAAACTCCCTTTTATCCCTTTGTGGTCTTCAAAATTAGTAAAAACAATTCCGCAGGGTTCGAAAAACTCAATTCCTACTTCATCTCCAAAAAGAATATGAACTATTTCTTCACCAAAAGCCTTTTCAAAAATTTTTCCTATTTTATTAATATCCTCAATTGTATCCAAAACTGTACGCGTCACATCAATATCAAAAAACTCTGGTTCTCTTAGAATATTGGCATAGCCAGAATGATATAAATCGCCATTATTGGTTGTTGCTAAAGCTAAAGCGTTTGTCTTGTCAGCTAAAACCCTTGTCGCTTCCTTTAAAAGCTTGCCTAATCCATTGCGCTGATCCCAAATTTTTTCTTTAACCGCTACTTCATCAGCCACAGAGAGTTCTTGTTCTTTTAATAATTGATTTATGTAAAATTTTAAAGCAATTGAAGTTGGTATTCTACCAGCAGAAGTATGAATTTGTCTAAGTAAACCTAAATTTGTTAACCTCACCATCTCATTTCTAATGGTTGCCGGTGAAACACCCAGATTATATTTTTTATCTAAGGTCTCTGAACCAACTGCTTCGGCAGTTTCAATATATTCTTCAATAATAGCTTTTAAGATTGCTATTTGCCGGTCACTGAGATCAATCATAAAATTCTCCCTTTAAAGATAATTATTCTAGCAAAACAATACCACGAGTGCTAAAAGTTGTCAAGACTTTCTAAAATCAAAAAGTTAATCTTTAAAGACAACCATGAATGCTTCTTGGGGAATATTAACTTTACCGATGGCTTTCATCCGTTTTTTACCTTTTTTCTGTTTCTTTAAAAGCTTGTCTTTCCTGGTTTGATCACCACCATAAAGTTTGGCGGTAACATCTTTTCGGAAAGGAGCAATTCTCTCCCGAGCAATAATCTTCGAGTTTATAGAAGCTTGAATAACAACTTCAAAAAGCTGTCGAGGAATAGCTTTTTTAAGTCTCGCCACCATCTCTCTGGCTTTTTGATAAGCATTTTGTCTGGGTAAAATAAAAGAAAGCGGCGATACTTTTTGTTTGTTAATTAAAATTTCTACTAAAACTGCATTTAGCTGCTGAAAATCTATTGGTTTCCAATCCAAACTAGCAAACCCCGAAGAAATTGATTTTAATTTATCATAAAATCCAGAGATAAGTTCCATTAAAGGCATTTTATAGACAAGCTGTGTTTGTAAACCAAAAACCCGCTGGGTTACAAAAGTGGCTCGATAATTTTGACAAAGCTGTAAAATAACTCCCATATAGTCCAAGGGAGTAAAAATAGAAACTTCTACATATGGTTCTAAAATTTTCTCCAGTTGATATAAAGGTGGACATTCTTGAGCAGAATAGATAACTTTTTCTTTTCCATCTCTAAGAACTATTTTGTATTCTACTGAAGGAGTTGTCGCGATTACCGAAACATTAAAATCTCTTTCTAATCTCTCCTGAACAATTTCTGCATGAAAAAGGCCTAAAAATCCCATTCTTAGCCCTTGACCAAATAAAGGTGAATGGATTTGATTAAAAAATAAAGAGGCATCATTAAGTTTTAATTTCTTCACTGACTCAATTAAGAGTTCATAATCTTCGTTGTTTTCAGGATAAAAATCGGTAAAAACCATTGGCCTAGCCTCTTGATAACCGGGCAAAGGAATCAATTTATCATGATTTTCGCTAGTAATCGTATCTCCCACTCGACATAAAGAAACATCCTTTAAGCCCGTTGCCACCCAGCCAACTTCCCCTGTTTCTAACTTCTGTTGTGACTGCATATTGGGTAGGAAAAAACCAATATCTAAAGGTTCTACTATTTTCTCCGACGCCATAAACTTTATTTTTCTGTGTTTTTCTAAAGAACCGTCAACCACTCTTATATAAGCAATCACTCCTTTATGGACATCATAAATAGAACTGAAAATTAAGCATCGTGGAGCACTTTCTTCATTTCCTTTAGGACTAGGCAATCGGAAGGCAATCTCTTCCAAAAGCCTATCTACCCCTTCGCCTGTTTTGGCAGAAATTAAAATTATTTCCTCTCTTCTGAAATCGAATGTATCTATTAATTGTTGGGCAGTTTTTCCAATATCTGCATTTGGCAAATCAATCTTATTTATTACTGGAATAAGTTTCAGGTTGTATTGTAGGGCAACTTGGGCATTGGCCAATGTTTGAGCTTGAATACCAACGGTTGCATCAACCAATAAAACTGCTCCTTCACAAGCGGCCAAAGAACGAGAAACTTCATAAGAGAAATCAGCATGACCCGGAGTGTCAATTAAGTTGAAAATCAAAAAATCACAACCCAATATTTCTTTATATTCGGATGAAAGATTATATTTCATCCTCACCGGAGCCAATTTAATTGTCACTCCTCTTTCCTGAGAAATTGGATGAGAATCTAAAAATCTCTCATGCATGTCTCTTTGAGCAACTGTTCTTGTTTTTTCTAAAAACCTATCAGTTAGAGTTGTCTTCCCATGATCAATATGGCTAATAATACAGAAATTTCGAATAGCTTCTTGGTTCATTTTATTCTGTCTCCGAAGGCAGAGAAGAAACTTGGCTGGTATCTAAAACTTCATCAGACTCAGAAAGGATTTTACGCCATTGACCAAATCTTTTTAGAACCATCAGAAAATTTCCCAATTGAGATATTTTAAGAATCAAAGAGAATAATAAATAAGTTCCCGCACCAATTAAAAGAGTTATTGTAGTCAGGATAATTAGATTTATGGTTCTGGTGGTATCAAGAATAAATCTATCTAAAATTCTCATTGGAATCCATAAAGATAAAGCAGTAAAAAAAGAAGCTAAGATAATCTTACCAAAGTCAATAAAAAACTTTCTGGTTAAAAGATAACGAATCTTTTTTTCTAAAATTAAAAATAGTAAAACAACAAATAAAAACTCACCTATTCCTTGAGCTAAAGCCAAACCGACAATATTACTATGTAAACCAAAGATAAACCAAAGAGCCAAAGATACGCTGATGGTTATATTAATAACACTCAAAATTAAGGGGGTAACTGTGTCTTGCAAAGCATAAAAAGCTCTTATCATTAGCTGAGAGGCACTTCTGACTCCTAAAAACAAAGACATTATTCCTACTACTTTGGCCGTTGTTAAAGTAGCTTCCCAAGGAAAATTTTTTGTCCCAAAAACTAAACGAACTAAAGGAACTCGCAAAACCAAAAGAATTATTCCTACCGGTAAAGAAAGATAAAATATCTGCAGTAACGAGGAAGAAAAAAGCCTTCGAAAATTATCTCTGTCTTTTTGTGCCTCACGAGCCAGGGTCGGCAAAGCCGCTTGCCCAATGGTTAAACCAAAAAGACTAACCGGTAAAGCATTCAAATGTTGGGCAAAATTATAAATAGACAGAGAACCCATGCTAAGAGCTGTTCCTAAAAAAACTACCATATTAAGCTCTATTTGATTTATGGCAAAAGCGATTGTTCTTGGCAACATTAATTCTCCAATTTTTCTTACTCCGGGATTAGAAAAATCAAATAAAAGGCGATACTGAAAACCAAGTTTCTTTACTACTGGTAGTTGAACAATAAAATGAAGGAAAGCTCCAATAATAACTCCTATTACTGGCCCATAAATTCCTATAATGGGAGTTAAAAAAATAATTCCTAAAATAATTCCTAAGTTATATAAAACAGCTGAAAGCGATGGCAATAGAAATCTTTGATAAGATTGAAGAATTCCAGTTAAGAAATTAGAAAGTAAAAAGAAAAACTGAGCAAAGAGTAAAAGCCTCGTAAGATTTATCATTAAAGCCAGTTCTCCTTCGGATAACTCATGGGTAATTAATTGGCTTAGAGGTTTAACAAAAATAAAAACCACCAGAGAGGCCAAAAAGAATACCAGCATTCCAATGTTCAAAATCGAGGATGCCAACCTATATGCTTCCTTTTCGTTTTTTGTCAGATAGTCGGTAAAAACAGGAATGAAAGCGGCTGACAAGGTAGATAAAATTAATACTTGAAAAAGCATATCAGGTAAACGAAAAGAGGCAAAATAAATGTCAAGTTGCCACTGATCTTGCCTATTGAAAAAAAAAGCGGCTAGTAAACGATCTCTTACTAAACCCAAAACTCCTGAAGCAAAAATCATTGCCATTAGAACAATCGCCGCAGAAAGAATGTTAGTTTGTCGACGGACAAAAAAAATTTTTCCATTACGCCAAAATGAAGTTAGAAAATTTTCTTTTCCCATGTTGGGTATATCATAGAATATGTTGCTTGTAATTTAAAGATATAGATGATATTATCGTAAACATCATTTTTATAAATTTATATTGTTTAAAAATATGCCAATCACTAAGTCCGCCAAAGACGCTTTAAGAAAAGATAGAAAAAGGACGAAAATAAACAGACCAGTCCGAGACGCTTATAAACAAGCAGTTAAGTTAATGCGCAAAGAGCCAACTGCGGAAAACCTTAAAAAAGCTTATTCTCAACTAGATAAGGCCGTAAAGGGAAAAATCATCCATAAAATTAAGGCTAATCGTTTAAAATCTCGTTTAACAAAATTTTTTAATCAGGTTTCACAACCAGCAAAAGTAGAAAAAAAACCAGTCAAGGGTTTATCTAATAAGAAAAAGTCAAAGTAATTAACACCCTGTTTTCCCCTTTACAAAGAATACTTACTCCTTTTATACTGAGATTGTGGTTATTACTGCCCGCTCGAAACAAGAAATCAATTTATTGCCCAAAAGCGAATTTGAAAAAAGCTCAATTGGTAGGCTTTTAGACTGGGCATTAACTGTTGGTCGTTATATTGTTATCTTCACAGAATTTGTAGTCATTGTCTGTTTCCTCTCAAGGTTTAAACTCGACAAAGACCTTGAACGAATAAATAAACAAATCAAAGAACAACAATCAATTATTATTTCCTTTGAAGAACTAGAAAATAATGTTAGATATACCCAAGATCGTTTAAAAGCGATAAAAACGGCCAGTGATAAAAATAAAAAACTTGCCTTTTTAATTCAGGAATTAACAAAAATTATTCCCCTTGATGTGATTTTTACGGATCTAGCAGTTGATCAAACAAAAATCCAAATTAGTGGCCGAGCTTTGTCTAATAATGGACTCAATACTTTTCTAGTTCAGTTAAAAAATAATAAATCCTTTTCAAAAATAAACTTAACTCAAATTTCGTCTCAGGGAAAAACAAACCCCTCGTTTGTTTTTTCTATTGAGGCCAATTTGGAATAAAAATGGCTCTTGACTATAAACGAGATTGGCGACACTACCGACAATATTATATCCGGGTAAAAAAGATGTATAGTCAACCCACGACAAAAGCTTCTTTGGCTTTAATATTATCTTTGTTAACTGTTTCTTTTTTTGGTATTTTCGCTATCAAGCCAACTTTGAAAACAATCGCTAAACTCAAAAAAGAAGTTGATGTTCAGAAAGAAATTAAAGAAAAGCTGACAAAGAAAATTAATGATTTACAAAATGCGGAAATTAATTTCTCCTCAATCCAGAAAGATCTTATTTATTTAAATAGAGGCATTCCCCAACAAGCAGAATTTTTAAAATTCGCTAAACAAATTAATTACCTGGCATACACTAATAACTTAAAAATTGTCCAGGGTTCTTTTGGAGAATTCTCTTTAATCAATAATGAACTTCAAAGCCAACAAAACCCAATTGATTTTAATATTAAATTAACCGGTGGTTATGAGGAAATGGAAAAGTTTCTATCTGCGCTGGAACAAATTGATCGTTTTACTATCTTAGATTCTGTTTCCATTTCGAGTAAAAAGGGGAAAGAAGGAATTCTTTTGGAACTAGAAGGCCAAGTTTTCTGGTATCCAAAGAGAGAATTACAATGAAAAAAAAGAGTATTATAAATAAAACTTTTTTAAATATTGCCATTTTAACAACTTCAACCGTTGTTATCTGGATTATTTTTGACGTTTATCATTCTCTTCATAAACCGATTATTCCCGAAGTATTGAAAAAACAACTCGAGCCCATTAATCCAACGATTGATAAAAATACACTTGAAGAACTTAAACAAAGAAGGTTTATTGATGAACAAGAGTTGGAAAAAATTCCAAAAACTGTTACATTTGAAACAGAAGAAGGCGGAGAGATACAAAAAGAGTTAAAAGAAACTCAAGCCGCAACCACAAGCGCTCAAAGTAGTGAGGCTGGCCTGCCATGAAAGAAAGACTGCTTAATAAAAAAATACCAACCATTCTTGGACTTATAATTCTAAGTGCCGCACTTATAGGAGGAGTTTTTATCCTATTAAAACAACAGTTTTTTGCTGGTAAAACAGAAGAATATACTCCTAAAAACGTTCGTGTAGGCAACGTGTCAGACAAAGAATTTACTGTTTCCTGGACAACCGAGATAGAAAGTGTTGGTTTTGTTAAATATGGGACTACTTCCTCTTTAGAGAATACTACCAGCGATGACCGTGATAAAAGGTCTGGAGAAACTGGAAAATATAAAACCCATTTTGTTACAATTAAAAATCTTGTACCAGAGAAAAAATATTATTTTAAACTCTCTTCTGGAAAAAATAAAAACAGTCCTTTATATGATAACAATGGTAAAGCGTATGAATTAACTACTGGCCCTTCTTTAGGGACCCCTGGTGAAGCCCAAATAGTCAGCGGCAAGGTTGTAAACAACGATAAAAACCCCAGTGAAAATTCAATCATTGTCCTTTTTTCCAATAATATTGCTCCTCAAACAACTCTTACCGATAAAAGAGGAGACTGGGTAGTTTTTATTAATAAGGCTCGTACTAATGACTTAACAAGTTGGGCCCTTTTTGATCCAGAAACTACTATTCTTAATATAGAAATTCTTGGAGAAAATAGCCAAACAGCGAGTGTTATTACAAATACTAAAAATTCCTCTCCTCTCCCAGAGGAAATTATTCTGGGCCACGCTCCTTATGACTTTAGGGAACAAAAACAATTACAAACACCAGAGATTGCCGTAGCTGAAGAAACAATCGAAACTCCACCAGAAAGTTTCCCACTACAACCTATTGCTACTGAATCGGCTCAGGCAAAAATTTTATCCGTTACTATTGATAACCCGGCTGTTGATGGGGAAAAAGTTAACACCGCTCAACCAGAAATAAAAGGCCGTGGTCCAATCGGAAAAGTCTTAACAATTAAATTAGAATCTCCAGCTACCCATACTGAAACAATTACTGTCGACGAAGAAGGAACCTGGTCTTTTACTCCGGACGAAGAACTTGAACCAGGAGAACATAATTTAACAGTTTCTTATGTAAATGAGAGCGGTCAGCAACAATCGGTTTCAAGAACCTTTGTTGTATTGGCGAGTGGTGAAAGCGATCTTCCTGCCTTCACCGCCACCGCATCGGCAACTGCGACACCAAGTGCCTCAATCTTGCCCTCACCAATAGCTACATCCTCTGCCTCACCGTCGGCTACGGCAACTGAAACAGCCCGCGTTTCTATGCCGTCAACAGATGCAGGAGTACCGACAACAGGGTTTGCTCTACCAACGTTTATTGTGTTCCTGAGTGGAATAATGATGATTATTCTTGGTTTAATAAGTTTAATTACTATTGACAAGCATTAAAATATGTATTCATAATAGAAGTAATGGATGACAAGATATCAGTTGACCAGCCGAGTTCAGCGATCAGTAGTTCTGGTGTTCAATCTACTCCACCC
>Ga0210057_1008996_pt1 | contig 11678 bp, 10 predicted proteins | sample CryGeyCG2114_010_2_FD_183968 | JGI IMG/M metagenome (GOLD analysis project Ga0210057, IMG submission 183968) | Groundwater microbial communities from aquifer - Crystal Geyser CG10_big_fil_rev_8/21/14_0.10 (SPAdes) (version 2) | ecosystem: Environmental > Aquatic > Deep subsurface > Groundwater ...
TGTTCCTGCGTCATTTAACCTTGAAAAAGAGCAGAACATCTATTCTTATGCCAGTCCGCTAAGCAGGACAGCTGAAGGAACATATTATCTTGCAGTAAAGGTCAGATCTGTAGGAATAACAAAAGAAAGCGTTCATAAGATAAATGTCAAGGAATGCAAGAGCATATCTTTGACAGCTGACGGGGATAAAAAAGCGTGTTCTTGCGAAAGAGCAAAATACAAGCTCGCTCTTGAAAATTTTAATGCTTTTGACAATAACATAAAAATGAGTGCAGAAGGAAGTGCAAAAGAATGGGTTATTTTCTCAAAGAACAATTTTGTTCTTGGTTCTGGAAAAACAGATGAGGTAGAAGCTTATGTAACTCCTCCCTGCAATGTTTACGGGAAATATAATATAGAATTCAGGGCAACAGATAATTTACAGGGTGCCAGAACAACTGCTGTGCTTGAAATAGCGCCTTGCTATGAATATGAAATAAATATTGAAAAAAAAGAATCAGTATATGACAATGAAGAAATATTAATTCCTGTGAAGATTAAAAACATGGGAACTTCAAACAACACATTTGCAATCAACATAAACGCGCCAAAATGGGCTGTGCTTGATGAAAAAAGCATTGAAATTTCTGCAGGAAGCGAGAAAACATTAAATATCAGGATAAATCCTCCAGCAGGAACAGAAGGAAATTATGCAATAAAAGTAAATGCAATGTCAGGCATTGGAAATGTGCAAAAAACTGACGAAATAAATTTCAGTGTCATGAAAAAATACGGCGTCAGCTTAAAGTTTGAAAGAAACAGAGATAAGTTGTGCAAAGACAAACAAAAATACAAAATAATAATAAAAAACACAGGAAAATTGAATGCAACATGCAATCTTTATGTTTCTGGAAACGGGGCATTTGAACTTTCAAATAAAAGCATAACAATAAACGCTGGAGATGAAAAAGAAGAAATGCTTGAAGTGACAAGAGACGAGGAAATAAAAAAATATATTCTTGATGTCGGCGCAGAAACAGAGACAGGAGAAAAATCATCAGACAGGATTGAAATAGACAATTCTAATCCAGAAGAATGCTACAAAACAGAGATTAGCTCTGAAAAAAATATAATCTATGCAAAAATAGAAACTCCCACCATAATGAACATGATGCTTGAAAACAAGGGAATAAGCGAGTCATCATATTTGCTAAGTTTGAGCGGAGACGGAGCAGAAATGGCCACAATAAGCCCTGAAGAAACAACATTAAAGCCAGATGAAGCTGAGACAATTTATCTTTACATTTCTCCTTCATTGTATGCCAGCGCAGGAGAGTACAAAGTCAGAGTAATAGCAGAGGAAAATAACAGCAATACAACAGCAGAAAAAGAAATTACCATAGTTATTTCAGACGAAACAGCCGAGGATACAAATATAGTGACGGGTTTTTTCAGCAGAATAAAGAATTTTTTCAAGAACCTGCTGACTCCTGCTGCAATCAAAGAGCCTGCAAAAATCAGCGAATATGACGCCGAAAGCGAGGAAACAAATGAAAAAGTCGGAATGATACAGGATTTTATCTTCCAGTACAAGAATTACATGCTCGGAGCAGGAATAATAATTCTTTTCATAATTATTATCTTGAGCGGAATTGGAAAAAGAATAATTGATTTTTTTGATGAAGAACCTAAGAAAAAGGGGAAGAAATGAAAATTAAAGATTTATTATTGAAAAAAGAGGAGATACCTATTTTATATGAAAATTGCTTTCAAGTTCCAATTCACCCAAAATTCTTTGATAAAAACATCAGGTTAAATCCAAGGCTCGCAAACCAGCTGTTTCCAAAAGCTGCTGAAGATTGGTATAATGACTTAAAAAAATATGTCAGTACAGTTGAAGATAAATCAACAAAAGGATGGATTAAAAGAGTTTTTTTGAAAGAAAAACCCAAAATAACAGAAAGATATGGCGGGCATATTATTGATTCTTTAAATTGGGAAGATAGAGTAATAACATTAGAAAATGGATTTGCCCATGATTTAATGATTAATAGAAATTTTGGTGGTAGTCTATATTTTAATGGAGATAATAATTGTAATGCTCTTATTAATTATGGATTTAAATTAGGATATATCAGGTTTTCAGAAGAAAAGGGAAGAGAATTTAGTTATGAAACAATTAAAGGCGATAATAATAAAGATTTTGGCAAAGCCCGCGTTTATGGCGCGCATAATGTGGATAATTATCCTGGGGCATTATTTCTTAGAAATTGGGCAATTATTTATCTTAATGAAGCCATGAAGCAAGTTTTGAAATAATTCTAAACTTTCAAACTCAAAACCTTGGAAACTCCTTCCTGCATGCTTACGCCGTACAATGAGTTTGCCTCTGTAATCAGAGAATCATTGTGAGTTATGACAATATACTGGGCATTTTTCATGTATGTTTTCAATAATCCTGCAAGCCTTTCGCTGTTTCTCTTGTCCAAGGAAGCATCAATCTCGTCAAATATGTAAAAGCAGTATGGCTTGAGCTCTTGTATTGCAAATATCAGGCTTAATGCAACTAATGCCCTTTCTCCGCCAGACAATGATGAAACATCAAGATACTTGCTTTTGCTGATTTTTACCTCGATATCAACTCCGCCTTCAAAGGGGTTTTCCTGATTTTCAAGAAGAAGATAAGACTCTTTTCCGCCAAGCTTTAAGAAATAATCCGAGAACTTGCTGTTTATCTCCTCAAGCATTTTCATGAATGATTTTTTCTTTTTCTTGTCTATTTCAGAAATAACATTCAATATTTCCTGCTTTTCGCTTTCAAGCAGATTGACTTTTTCAGATATTTTATCGTATTCATCCTTGACTTTGTCATAAACTTCCAGTGCCCGCAGGTTAACAGAGCCGATTGTGCCCATCTCTATCTCGTTCTTTCTTATTCTTGCCTCTATCTCCTCTTTTGTCTGCCTTAATCTTAATGATTCTATTTCAAGGTGCTTGTACTGCTCAAACTCATTATTATAAGTTTCAACTTTTGCTGCAGTTTCTGCTTTTGATATTTTTAATATATTAAATTCATCTTCAATATATCTTAATCTCATACGCGATTCTACAATATTCTGCTCGTGAGCTCGCAAAGCTTCCTGAAGAATTCCTTTTTTCTTGAATATTTTATTAAACTCTTCATAAATTTTCTTTTCCTGCTTTTCTTTCCTGTCAAGAGTGTCTTTTTTTTCAGAAAGCTGTTCGTTTATTTCCATAAGAGAATTTTCCATTTCCTCTTTTTCTTTGAAGCTCTTTTTTATGATAAGATGCATATTTTCAACTTCTTTTTCTCTTGAGATAATATCTATTGAAATTATTGAAAGCCTGTCATCTTTTTCCCTTATGTTTTTCAAGTCCTCTTTTAACTGCAGATAATTTTCCTCAACATCCTTGTATCTTGCTATTTCAATTTCAAGATTTGAAAGTGTTTTTTCAATAGATTTTATATTTGAAGATGCTGATTCTATTTCTTTTTCAAGATTTTGCTTTTCACTCTGCCTTTCAAAAAAATGCCTGTTGCTTATTTCAGAAATTTTCAGCTTGTTCTGAATATTTCTTAACCTATCGAGTTCACTTTTCAGATTGTTTATTTTTTGCTCGTGCTTAATGCTTAATTCTGCCTCTTTTTCAAGATTTTTGGAAAGTTTTTCAATATCTCCGTCTGATTTTCCGTGAACTTCTTTTATATGGTCTTTAGTGACTTTTCTTCTGCATATTGGGCACATGTCAAGCTCGGCAATGTCTTTTTTCAGCTTTTCAATAATAAAAATCTCTTTTTTTAGTTCTGCTATCTTGTTTGATGACAGAACAAAGCTTTTTTCAAGCTCTTTTGTCTCTGATATATTTTTTTCTATTTTTTTCAATATATCCGGGTTTTTTTCTGATTCTTTTGATATTGAAAGTTCTGAAAGAATTGCCTGAATATGATTTATTCTTGATACGAGCGAGTCATAATTTGTCTTGTAGTGATGAATATCATTTTTCAGCCTTATATGCTCTGATTTTAAATTATCCAGCTTTTCTTTTTTTTCTTCCAATGAAGAAAAGTTATCTGTTTTCTGCTTTAATGCTTTTTTGAGATTTTCTTTTGGAATTGATGCCTTTAATGACTCTATTTCAGAATTATTTCTTTTTATTTCAAGCTCCAGCTGCTCTTTTCTTTTTTCAATCTCCTGAATTCTCTGGGTAAAGTTTTCATGCCTGACAGACAGGCCTGCAACTTCTGCCCTTTCATTGCTGACTTCATTGTGCAGCTGCTCCTGCTCTACTCCTGTTGCTTTTTCAACCTGCTTGTTTAATTCCTCTATTTCAGAATTAAGTTTTTTTATCTTTTCATCAAGCTCGGAAATAGAAATTTTTGATTTTTCAATTGTTTTTTCCTTTTCTGATATTTTTTTTGTAAGTTCAGAGTCTTCTTTTGATTTATCCTCAATCTGCCTGAAAAGAATTGCTGCCTTGTCCCTTTCAATTGATTTTTTTATTTTCTCGCAATGCAATGCCTGTGTTCTCTCCTTGTCAAGATTTTTCAGATACGTTGTCCTTTCATTCAAAATAGTATTCACTTCTTTTAATTTTTCATCAGTTCTGTCCATTTCAAGAAGGCTTTTGTGCTTTCTTTCCTCATAAACAGAAATTCCTGCAACTTCCTCTATTATTTCCCTTCTTTCAACAGGATGCATTTCAACAAATTTTGCTATTTCCTCCTGAAGAACAATATTAAATCCGTTCGGGTCTAATCCTGCCTGCGAGAGAAGTTCAAGAACCTCCTGCCTTGTTTTTGTGTTTTCATTTATTCTATAGGTTGAATTGCCGTTTTTCCTGACTTCCCTCGATATCTTGACTTCAGGATTGTCAAGAGCAAAAATTCTGCTGGTATTGTCAAAAACAAGCTCAACAATTGCCTCATCTGAAGAGCCACTTTTCCCATTGTAAATAAGATTTGCTGATTTATCGGCACGCATGCTTTTTGCAGACATTCTTCCCAAAACAAAGCATATTGCCTCTGAAATATTGCTTTTGCCAGAGCCATTAGGACCGACAATTACACTTAGTGTCTTGTCAAAAGGTATTTCTGTCTGCCTGGCAAAACTCTTGAACCCATTCATCCTCAATGATTTTATATAAGTGGCCATATTAATACTAAAAATCAGTAGAAGAAGATATATAAAATTAGTGGTTTTATAAAGGATAAATGATGGTTTTTACCGACGAAATATGTTAAAATTAATAAAAACAATAGAAAATCTGAAGAAAACAGAAATAAAGAAAGTAATAGATGAGAGAATAAAAGAATTCAAAAGCACAAGGGATGATGAGCAGCTGTTTTCAGAGCTTTCATACTGCGTCATGACTGCAGGATTCAGGGCAGACAAGAGCATTGAAATCCAGAAAAAAATAGGTGATGGCTTTTTATACCTTCCAGAAAAAAAACTTGAAGAGAAATTAAGAGAATCAGGATACAGATATCCAAACAGGGCAGAATATATTGTCCATAACAGAAAATACATTCACGAGCTGAAAAACAGCAGCAGAGAGTGGCTTATAGAAAAAATAAACAAGAAAAAAAGAATAAAAGGCATTGACATGAAAGAGGCAAGCCATTTCTTGAGAAATACAGGGCATTCTGACTATGCAATAATTGATTTTCACATAATTGACATTCTTGCAAAATACAATGTGATAGAAAAGCCAAAGACAATAAACAAGAAAAATTACATTGAAATTGAAAATGTTTTGAAAAATATTGCAGAAAAGTCAAATCTTAATCTTGCAGAGCTTGACTTGTATCTGTGGTATCTTGAAACTGGAAAAGTGCTGAAGTAGAATTATTTTCTTTTAATCTTTCTTTCTGCTAAATTCTTAGGCGACTTATCTTTTATCATTAATAAAATATAATTTAATTGGAAGGCCAATGACGTCAGTGCCTTCCCAAAAACCAAATTGCATTAACTCTTAGAAAATAGATTTTTATTTCCTCTTTATCTTATATTCAGCCCTCTTAATCATCTCTTTTTTCAGGGCAATAAAAATGCCGCCTGGCTTGCCCCGTGCAAAACATATTTCTCCAGAATGAATTATTTTTGAAATATCACCCTCAACATCTATGTGAGTAATTCTTGCGTTTGCCTTTCCTTTTTCGTGAATATACACGCTGGCTTTTATCCTGTGCTTTCCTGCTGCTGGCCCACTCATAATTATATTAATCTTGTGCAGTTTATATATTTTATCGTCGGAAAATCCACGGAAAGATTTAAAAGAATAGCGGGAGAAGGATTTGAACCTCCGACCTCAAGGTTATGGGCCTTGCGAGCTAAACCAGGCTGCTCTATCCCGCTATATAAAATGGGGGAGGGAGGTGCTTTTAAAATTTCCTATTTAATTTTAATTGGTTCAAAAGCAATCTTATTTTTTCCTGATTTTTTGGATGACTGAATCCTATTTCTTCAATCCATTTTAGAAATTGCTTATATCCAGATAACTCTATTCTATAAGTTATTATAATTTTATTGATTCTTTTATCATGATCTTCTCTTTTATAGATGCAAACTTTGAAACCTTCTTTTTCAAGGAAACTTTTAATATCTTCTATAAATGGTCTGCTTTTTGAAGTTCCAGATATCACAGGATAATATCCTTTTCTTATTGCTAAATGGAAATCGGTGTCAGCAACACCTTTTATAAAATTCCTTATTAACCTTTTATCATCAAGAAATATTTTTGGAATCTTTAATTTATCATATTTTTTGCCTAATGGCAAACCAATAAATTCAGTCAGATATTTTACTAAACTTTTAGAATTAATATTAAATCCATATGTTGTTCTTTTATCATAAAATTTAGGCATAATTTTTAAATTAAACAAATTTTTAATAGAGTTTTTTATAAGTTTATTATAAAATTCCTGCTCATCTTTTGGATTACCAACGCACCTAATCCAATAATCTTTTTTCTTCTCTTGAAATCCTATGCTTCCGTCTCCAGCCAAGACTCCACAAAAGTAAGCAAGTTCAGGAGTTATTTCTTTTGGCAGAATTAGATTCTTGATTCTTTCCTTTGGTGTTAATTTTATCTCCATGTCAAAAATATTTTCTTTTTCCATATAATGATAAATCTTTAAATATTCATAAAACTTACTATTAATATAAAATGACTCTAATTTTAGGAATTGATTAACAGAAAGATATAAATATTGTAATTTAGTAGATTACCTATAATGGGTCCTATAAAAAGAATTGCTGAATGCTGTGGTTTATGGCTTGCTGAAGGCAGCACAACTTCTAATTCAGAAATAACATTCACAAATAATTGTTTAGAACTTGTAGACTTATTCAAAAGAACAATGAATGAATTATTTAGAGGTGAAAGTTATAATCAAAGAATCTATGTGTATTCAAAAACTGGAGAAAAAGTAAGTTTACCTTATGGAGATTGCATAATAAACTATTATATTCATAAAAGGGCCACCAAGCCTTTTTTTATTTTTAGGATAGCTTCTGTAAAACTAATAAAAAAATGGAATCAAATAGTTAAAGAGATGTTAGAAAATAAAGACAGCTATCCTTATATTTTACGAGGATTTTTTGCAGGAGAGGGAAATGTCCATACTGGAAAAAAATCAGTAAGAGTATTAAGAATATCACAGGGTAAGCCTAAAAAGTTCATTGATAATCTTTTAAAAGAATTTGGAATAAAATTTAATTTTGAGATAGGCAATAGAAATTATATTCTATCTGGAAAATCAAATTGGGATATATTTGCCAAATTTAAACTGGCAGATTTGCATCCAAATAAAAAAGAGAAGTTTTGGAGAGCCTATAACAGCTTCAAAGAAGAACATTATGCTAAAAATTATATAATTCAGAGTATTATCCCCCTTCTAGATAAACCTTATACTTCAAGGCAATTATCCAAGATTTTTAACAGATCTATGACAAGAATCCAGGATGTTTTAATGGAATTAAAGAAGCAGAGAAAGATAAATAACTTCAGGGTTGGAAGCACAGATTATTGGACAAATGATTTAGATTTAATTATTATTTCTAAGATTAAATATCGATATTTATTATTCTTAAATTGTCCTAAACAAACTTCAGAGTTTGCAAAGTATTTTAAAGTAGATTGGAGATCTTCATTTAGAAGACTCAAAGAACTTGAGAACTTAAATTTGGCAAGGAAGTTAAATAATGAAAAATGGATAAAAATACAAACACAAAAGAGAATTCAGGCAATTTAGTATTGGGCATTGACGACGCAGGCAGAGAGCAATAGAACTTTTTATTGTTCGCCTTTAGGTCCAGTCATAGGTCCAATGACTATAGCTGGCGTTTTGATAAAAGAGGAAGACAGCGACAAGCTGAAAAAGCTTGGAGTAAAAGATTCAAAACTTCTTACGCATGTTATGAGGGAATTTCTTGCAAAAGAAATAGCAGAGATTGCAATTGAATTTGATTCAATTGCCCTGCAAGCAGAAGAAATTGACGAGGTTGTGTTTAATTCATTTAATCTGAACAAGCTTGAGGCAGTCACCATGGCCAAAATAGTGAATAATCTTCTGAAAGACAAGCCAGCAAAAGTTTACATTGACTGCCCGTCAAACAATATCAAGGCATGGAAAGAATTTCTTCTCAGCCATATAGAATTCAAGAACAAGGAATTTATTGTCGAGCACAAGGCAGATGTAAAATATCCTGCTGTTTCTGCGGCATCTATTATTGCAAAAGTCAGAAGAGAGGACGAGGTTGTCAGGATAAAAAGGCAGTTTGGAATAGATTTTGGCTCGGGCTATCCATCTGACCCCAACACAGTAAAATGGCTTAAAGAAAACGGGGAAAAATACGAGCACGAGGGAATAATCAGAAAAAGCTGGCAAACATGGAAAAATCACAAAAAAGAAGGTTCTCAGAAGAAATTAGGCGTTTGAAAAATATTAAGTTCAAAAGCTGATACCTTTTGATAAATATAAAAACCGAAACACATTTTCTGATAAAATAAAAAGATTCAAGGGGCTTGCACCACTTATCATATGCAAGCCATTTTAAATTTAAATAATATTAAATAAATTATCCAGAACTAAATATTTACAACTTCATTAACGGGCTTGTCTTTTCCGAAAATTCCGAAGATTTTTGAGAAAAAGCCTTTTTTCTTTGGCTCTTCAATCTGAACAGGCTCTATTTTTGGCTCTTCTATTGCAACAACTTGCTTTGGTTTTCTTTCTTCATATATTTTAAGAGCCCTATCAACTGCTGCTCTTGTATATCCCTGCTGAAGAAGTGTAAGCCTTAGCTAGTCTGTATTATATCCTTTGGCGCTGTTTTTTTCTATATACTGGATAAGATATTTCATATAATCGCCGTCTCTTAATGTTGTCATGATAAAATCTGTGTTTATGTGTTTAAAAAGATTTCTACATTTCATCATCATTAAAGGTAAACTTTAAAACATCACTATAATTTAGAGTTTTGAATGCCCTGATGGCCCCGTGATATCTAACACGGAAACTTTCTTAGAATTTAATTTTAGGGATATTGATGTGCCCGAACCGAGATTCGAATAATGTATACTTTTATAGCACCGAGCCAATATAAAATAAATGTAGAGGTAGGAGTGTCCACAGTAGGAGGTAAGTGAGTAAGGAGAGAGTGCAAGATGTAGTAATCTTGGTGTATAGCAAAGTTTAAATAGTTTATTATCTAATTTTAGATATGAAAATGCAATATAATTGGAATGAAGCAGAAACAGTAAAAATTGGTGTAAGGGGCAGTAAGCCTAGAATAACTATAAGAAAGACTGGAGGGGTTCATCTAAACACCGGATTTGTTAGGGATAATAATTTACAGCATAAAAAGTATGTAAAGGTTCTTATAATTAAAGAAGAAGAAAAAGCAGTTATTGGGTTTATATTTTTAGATGAAAAAGAAGAGGATAGTTTAAAAGTGGCATTTGGAAAAAATAACAATGCTGGATTTTCTGGAAGAAGCATATTCACAGAAGCAGGATTTGACACTGAGAAAAAAGCACCCATTTCATTTGAGCCGAAAATTGGAAATTACAAAAACGATAAAATCTACATTATCGAATTAGACATCACTTAGTATACATCAAGATAAGGGGGGGTATAAATATAACAGAAAAAGGAAGTGATTCTCATTCTGTTAGAATTTAGCTCATATTAGGTATTAATAAAATGATTAAAAGAATAGTGATTGGTCAATTGACAAAAAGATTTGAACCCATAAAAAAGGTGGGATTAGATTCAGATGTTATTCTCTGTTGGATATCTGAAGAATATAAAGATTATCAGCCAAGAATCACTCAGGGAAATTCTTTGTTTATTAATTATAAGGTATTTAGTGAATTAATGGGGATATTAAGCAAGGGAATATATGATGACAATACTAAAGGGACAATATTTGCCTTTTTAAGAAAAAATAATATTACTTTAATAAAAAAGGAAGAACTAAGTGAAGAAAATAGAAGAAGAATTAATGAAATATATTCTGAACTTAAAGAACAGAATTTCGGAGGATATCTAAAAGAAGAATTTGACTATGGTCCCTGAGATAGTGATTTAGAGATTATTGCAATCTATAAGGCTGCTGGAATTGATTGTATATTCTCAAATAATGTAAGGCATTTTAAAGATCCATGTGAGTATATAAAAATAAGTCTTGAAAAACCATTTATGATAAAAAAAGAGTTCAAGAAAAGATGTTTGGGGAGTGTTGAAAACATTAAAAAGAAAGAAATAATTTAAAACTCTTCAGCCATTGCTTCGTATTTTGAAAGATCAATTATTCTTTTATCTACCTTTTTCCTAAGCTCCTGGATTTTTTTAGTACACTTATCTAATTTTTCTTTTCCAAATGCTGAAATAAACAGATTGAATTCAAACATACTCCATTCTTTTTGGGCTATTTCTTTAGCCATAGTTATGATTACCTTATTTGTCTCCTGCTGTTTTAGGGTCATCAAATTTGCTAAATCATTAATACTATTTATCGGCATACTCTCAATCCCATTATTTGTTACCATTTTAAAGTTTGTATTCTATCTTAAGAAAAAAACAATTTATAAAACTTGCTATTTCACAAAAAGAAGATACATTGGTTTTCATTTCACTCTCTTTTTATATTATATTATTGGAATGGCACATTTAAATATCTTTCTCCAAACCGACCTGAGTTTCGACGCTGCCCCGAGACAAATTTTTTTATCGACGACAAAAATTGCTCAGTGCAATACACCCAGACCGAACAGAATGGGTTTGTTATGTGCCCTTACTAATTATTCTAATGGCTTGAATTATTTAAACCTTTTTCTCTAATAGCAAAACTCTTAAATACGAACCATTCATTTTTTATAGAACACAATTCGTTTAGATTTATCTAAAAGTTTCCGTGTTAAAAGCCCTGATGGCACAATGGTACTGCGCAGGATTGCTAAAACAGTTTCTTTTAGAAAAAGAAACTCTTTGAGGGTAGAAAACTATTTTAGCCTTCAAATACAAAAATCCTGTTTCCGAAAGGATATGTAGGTTCGATTCCTACTCAGGGCGTATTGCCATATAAGATAAAAGAATCGAACCAAGTTCGATTCCAGAAAAAGTTTTGACCTTGCCATAGATAAAATATAAATTTCCAAGGGCAAAACTTTTT
>Ga0210057_1008998_pt1 | contig 11677 bp, 7 predicted proteins | sample CryGeyCG2114_010_2_FD_183968 | JGI IMG/M metagenome (GOLD analysis project Ga0210057, IMG submission 183968) | Groundwater microbial communities from aquifer - Crystal Geyser CG10_big_fil_rev_8/21/14_0.10 (SPAdes) (version 2) | ecosystem: Environmental > Aquatic > Deep subsurface > Groundwater ...
GGATGTTTTTTTAATTCTTCAGCCTCTTTATCAACTTCTTGCTCAACTTCTTCTTCTGATAAAATTTTTGCAGTAGAAATAAGTTCATCATCTTCTCTTAATTTTATAACTCTCACTCCTTGAGTGTTTCTACCAATTGTAGAAATTTGATTAACTTTTATTCTAACAATCATTCCTTGTCTGGTTACAAGCATTAATTCTTCATTGCCATTAACTGCTTTGATAGAAACAACAACTCCATTTTTATCAGTTAAATTAACATTAATAACTCCTTTACCACCTCTATTAATTAATCTATATTCTGAGGCTTTAGTTTGTTTACCATAACCATTACTTGTTAAAGTTAAAACATTAGTATCATCATTTACAAGAATCATTCCGACGACTTCATCTTTTCCTTTCAAACGAATTCCTGCAACACCACGAGAGGTTCTACCTATTGGTCTGGCATCAGTTTCTTCAAATTTACATGCAAGACCTTCTTTTGTACCTAGGAGTACTTGTTGTTTACCATCTGTAAGTGCAGCACCAATCATAACATCTCCTTCATCTAAAGTTAATGCAATAATTCCGCCACGTCTAGGTTTTGAATATGCAGTTAAAGAAGTTTTTTTAACAATTCCTCTCTTAGTTGCAGTTAACAAATAATGATCTTCTGTAAATTCATTAACTGCAATGATTGTACTGATTTTTTCAGTAGGATCAATTTCAATTAAATTAACAATTGCTTTTCCTTTAGAATAACGTCCAACTTCAGGAATCTTGTAAACTTTTAACCAATGTACAATTCCTCTTTCAGTGAATACCAAAAGATAAGAATGAGTATTTGCAACGAAAACTTTTTCTATAAAATCATCTTCTTTACTTTCTGCGCCAATTACTCCAACTCCCCCACGTCTCTGAGTTTTGTAAGTATCAAGAGGCATTCTTTTAATGTAGCCAGTGTTGCTCATAGTGACAACAACATCTTCTTGCGGAATAAGATCTTCATAATCTACGCCTTCCACTTCTTGGTCCAGAATTTGAGTTTTTCTTTCGTCTCCAAATTTGTCAATAACATCTTTTTGTTCTTGTTTAATTATTCCAAGAATTTCTTTTTCATCAGATAATATTCTCTTTAAATTTGCAATGATTGTTTGTAAATCAGTATGTTCCAATTTTATTTTATTAGTTTCAAGTTTTGCAATCTTTTGTAATTTCATGTCGAGAATTGCCTGACTTTGAACTTCACTTAAAGCGAATCTTGAAATTAATTTGTCTTTAGCATCTGCAGCAGACTCAGCTTTTTTGATTAACGCAATAGCTTCATCAATATTTTGTAGCGCTATAAGTAAACCTTCTAAGATGTGAGCACGTTCTTCTGCTTTTCTTAAATCAAACTCTGTTCTTTTTCTAACAACAATTTTTCTATGACTTAAGAACTCAACAAGAAGCTCTTTTAAATTTAAAACTCTTGGCTGATTTTTTACAAGACCAAGCATAATTATTCCAAAAGTTTCTTGTAATCTTGTGTAAGAATATAATTGATTTTTAATAACATCAATATTAGCATCACGTTTTAATTCAATTACAATACGCATACCCTTTCTGTCAGATTCATCTCTAAGATCAGAAATGCCCTCTATTTTTTTCTCTTTAACATTTTCAGCTATTTGAATAATAAGATCAGACTTGTTGACCATGTAAGGAATTTCAGTTATGATAATTCTTTTCTGTTTATTGTGCTCTTCATCATGCATTCTTGCTTTAACAAGAACTTTTCCTCTTCCAGTTGTATAAGCTTGTCGGATTCCAGCTCTTCCTTGAATCATTCCACCAGTAGGGAAATCAGGACCTTGAATTTCAGAAGCAAGCTCCAAAGGAGTAATGTCAGGATCATCAATCAGTCTAATAACTCCTGAAGAAATTTCTTTAATATTGTGAGGAGGAATATTTGTAGCCATACCGACAGCAATACCTGTGCTTCCATTAATTAACAAATTAGGAATTTTACAAGGAAGAACAACAGGCTCTTTAAGTGTTCCATCAAAATTATCTGTGAATTCTATGGTTTCTTTATCTATGTCTTGAAGAATTTCATCAGTTATTTTAGACATTCTAGCTTCAGTATATCTCATAGCTGCCGCTGAATCTCCATCAACAGAACCAAAATTTCCCTGACCTTGAATTAAAGGATAACGCATGGAAAAATCCTGAGCCAATCTAACAAGAGAATCATAAACAGCACTATCTCCGTGAGGATGGTATTTACCAAGAACTTCTCCAACAATTCTTGCACACTTTTTGTAGGCAGTATTCCATTTCATGCCGAGATCATTCATTGCGAAAAGAATTCTTCTATGAACGGGTTTAAGACCATCTCTTACATCAGGAAGTGCTCTTCCAACAATAACGGACATAGAATAATCAAGATAAGCAGACTTCATCTCATCCTCGATAACTTGATGAATGATTCGCTCTGTTGGAGGGGTTGTTTCTTCAGTCATTTTAGAACACTTTTTTAACTCTGTTTTATGTATTTAGCAATTGCTGTGCTTTTATAAGTGTTTTGCTTAATTCAGTATTATTTTCAATATGGAAAATAATTGCTTGTTTTTTACTTGTTTTTTAAGACGAGAAAAAATTACTTAATTATTCAATTTTAAGAATTCTTGATTTTGTTTGATTAGAATGGATTTTAAACGATTTCCCACAATAGACACATCTTTTTACCTTTTTTGTGATATCTCCTTGTTTTTCTACTCGAGGATCAGTTTTCTGAGTATTTCCACAATTAGGACACTTTACAATAATCATGAACTTTGTAATCTTTTTTTCTTCAAATAGCTTAGTAATCACTACACAGTAATAAATAATAGAAATATTTATAAAGAACAAGTACTTATGATGGTGTATGAAACTAAGAAATATTGTTGCAGGATTATTCTTAACAAAGCAATTGCTTTTTCCAGATGTATCTCTAGCACAAAACATAGAAACACGAGTAGGAACAGACCAAAAAGAAAATCTAAAAGAAAAATACTCTCTAATCATAGCTCCAGAAACATACCGCGACAAAAAAATCACCGCTGATTTCGATGGTGGATTAAAAAATTCATTCTTACTAAATATTTCATCAATATATGAATCGCAAAAAAGAGAAGGATACAAACCAGAAAATATTCATATTTTATATGCCGATGGAAATATAGATACATCCGAAACAATGAACAGATCAGAAATAGAATCACTAACTTCTGAAAAATATTTGACTGGAAAAATAATTCCTGCAACTTTCAGTAATATTTCAAAAACAATAGATTCTATTGCAACAAAAATAGATGACAACGATGAATTTACATTTACAGTAATGGGTCACGGAGAAAAAGCATTTCCAGAAACACACATAAAATTACCTTATGACTTAGATCTAAGAGGAATGCCTGGAAAATTAACTCCGACAAATATTAATTATTTTGCTGATAAAATAAAAGCGGGCCAAGAAACATATGTTATCGATGCTTGTTATTCAGGAGACTTTTCAAAAGGACTATTAGGTGAAAATCAAAAAGTATTTACAAGCTCCTCAAGTGAAAGTCCCTCTCTTATTTCAAGAATGGACTCCTTTTCAAGATATTTGCACTATGCAAAAACAGATAAAGAAGCAGATAAAAATAATGATGGAATTATTTCTTGGGAAGAAGCATTTGAAAAAGCAGAGTACGAAAGACTACCTGTTATAAAAAAGCACGAACAAGCAGGACACACTCTTTTTGGAAAATTTCCTTTAGAAGGATTTTATGGACAAAAATATAATTTAGGTGAATAAAATGACTGATTTTAAAAAACTGACTGCTGATTTAAAGGAACTACAAACCACTAGCGGAAAAAGTTTAACAGAGCTTATGACAGAACTTTTTAAGTTAGAAGAGACACATCATGATCAACAAATGAATAAAAGTGGTTTTATTCAATGTAGCAAAATCTTTTACAAATCCGCATTGGAAACTTTAACTGAAAAATATTCTTCCAAAAACTCGGGTGCTAAAAAATATGAATAAAAAAATACTACTAGGATCAATGGCTTTAATGACCGGATTAATTGCGTTTGCAGCATCACAAAAAGAATCAACTACAATAGACTCGATGATTGAACCATCTTCTGTTGTTTTAACTAAAGAAAATTCTCCAAATTATTTTACTGCTTTTGAAAATAAACCAAAACCAGAACACAAAGTAAACTACGATTCATTAATAACAAGTATAAAGGATCAACAAAAAATATTTCATAAAAACTATTCTGTTGCAAACGATTCTGTTAAAAAAGAAATACTATCTGAAGCGACAGATTTTGTTTATGATAAATTAATCAATGATGTTTTTCCTGCATGGCATGGTACGCCTTGGGTGTTTGGTGGAAATGTTTCAAAACCACAAGAAAATAAAAATTCAGCAACAGTAAATGAATCAATAGATTGCGGACACTTTGTAACAAGAACACTTTATGATGTAGGATTCAATATTGAAAGAAACAGATTAGCACAATTAGCTTCTGAAAACATAATAAAGAATTTATCAGACTCGGATGAAATTTTTAGATATAGAAATAAATCAATTCAAACAGTTGACGCGCAACTTGACAACTTATCTGAAGGATTATACATAACAGGATTAGATTGTCACACAGGATTCATATTAAATAATAAAAATGATAAGAGATTTATTCACTCATCTTATTATCCCGATCAAATGCAAGTAGTATCCGAACCCATAATTGGAAGTAATCCTTTTGCACATTCAAGATACAGAGTTTTAGGAAAAATTTTGGACGAAAACATGATTGACAATTGGTTAACTGGAAAGAAATTTGAAGTTAAATACAAATAATTAATTTAAAACTCCGGGTGGAACTGCAACAACTGCATAACCCAACCAATGTTTAGATAATTTGCTCAATTCTACATTATTTTCTTTCTCATTTTCGCTCCAGTGCTGTTCTCCTATGTACAATTCTCCGTCAATTGCAACCAGTGTCGCAGCATGATAACCGTATTGGATTGAAACAAGACCTGCTTTGTCTCCGAGTTTTTCAGCTAGATTTTTTAAGTCAACATTATTCTCTTTTTTATAATATCCTCCAACAACCAATTTAACTTCTACTTTAGGTGTTGCAGGAATAAGAGTGTTCATGTATACTTTACCATCTTTTTTATTAAAATTAGATTTGCCACTAGCTAAACTAGGCCCTAAAGAATTGTGTGGATCTAACAAAATTAAATCCCATCCCTCATAAATAACATAATGCATCAACATGTAATGAATACTTTCAACTCTCGCTTTATCTGTTGGTAAAGTCATATAAGCATCAGTATCAACTTCTTTCCAACGATCTGTTTCTTCAACATCTTCATACGTTCTTTTCAAAGTTCTATGAACAAAATCGCTACAATAACTCATTCCAAGAGTATAATCTCTGAGATCAAGATCACCTAACAATCTAGAATTTTGATCATAATTAATTGCAAAAATCCTTGCTTCAGAATCAATTTTTCCTCCTTTTACGGCGAAGTAATAATAAACTTTTTGAGCATCAGTTAGACCTTCAGTTCTTAATGCTTTGACTTTATTAACACAAGAGTTAAGTCCCAAGCAAATCTTTTTATCTCTTAAATTATTTAATGCGCTGGCAACCCACATTTCTTGTTCATTTAATACTCCCTTGTAATTGAAACAAGCAGAGCCGGACTCAGAACCATAAAAACTTCCAACACCGTCTTCAGTTACTCTTTCTTCATGATTCTCAATCATGTGAATAATATTATTTCTAAGAGTTTTACTAAATGCATCAGGATTTTCAGTGCTTGCGCCACAGCCCATAGTAACATCTTTGCTTATGTACAAACTACAAGGTTCTTCATTATACATTTTGTTGAAAACAATATCATTTTTCGGAACACCTTTAACTAAAACATCATCTTTTGTAAACACAAAAGAATTATTTACAGAATCAAGAATAAATTGATTCACTGTTAATTTGCTCTCGTCATTTATGAAATCCACAACATAATATGCTGAAACATCCTCAGTCTCAACAATTTTTAAATTATTATTTTTTACTTGAAGATTTAGAATATTTTTTCCAGCTTCTTCTCTGAAGTTTATGCAACTTAATTCATTTTCGGTACATTCAACTTCAGATAAAACGATTCTTTTCTCAGTTTCAAATAATAATGTGTTTTTTTCAAAAGAACTACCTTCTACAAAAGTCATCTTTTTATTTCCTAGTATTGCTGCACCATTTACAAGAGTGACATTATTAGGAAGATCAATATTCTTACCTTCAAACACCCACCCTTCAGAAGACCTATATATTTTTGTATCTGAACTTAATTCTTGAGAATTATATTTTAAAGCGCCCAGCCTTCCTCTTTCAGAAATATAGTAATCTGAAAAACCTAGTTTTGTAAGAAACTCCAAATCCTCAAATGAAAAATTAGATGCTTGTTCACCTTCTGCATAAAAAATATTTTCTCCTAGACCATTATAATAATAGTCGCTTCCTGAAAAAGTTCCATCTATAAATGCAAAAGAAATATTATTTACTCTATCTGCAAAATAAGTAAATAAAGTTGTATCATTGTTAACTGATACATTTTTAACGAAATAACTTGTCTTCTGATTAATTAAATCTTTAGATAAATTCATGGACGCTTCAAGAACTATTAATTCATTTTCTGTTAAATTATAAGTTTTATTAGAAAAAACCCAATCAAAATAGAGCGCATAATTAAATTCTTTACCCTCGATTTTTTTAGCATTGACATAAAATAATAACCAATTTTGCAAATCAGCTCTTTGAGTTTCATCCGACAAATTAATTCTACTACTAAGAACATAAGTTTGTTTATCTGAAGCAAGTGCATATTGCTCATTAGTTATTGTTAATTCTGCTTGTATTGCACAATTAATTTCTTGAACATCATCTACATCTTCATCAAAATCGGAAGGGGTAAAAGAAATACAATCTTCCGCACTAATAAATCTTGCAAGAAGTATTACAAATAAAAATATTAAAAAAATAAATCTTTTGTTCAATCAAGCGCCTCCTGAATACTTGTGTGAACTATTGCAAAATTAATTACAAAATCATCATTAAACAAATCGTTCATTTTGCCAAAATTCAATTTAACTAAACTCTTATCTCCATCAAGTAAAGATCGTTCAAATTTAAAATTATTTTTATGTGAAAGATATGTTAAATAACCCAAATCAAAATACTCCAAATTATCAACTTGTTTTTCAATAAATGTTTGAGCCACTCTAAAAGTTTCTGAGTAATAAAATGGAATAATTGCATTAAACGAATCTATAGAAACAACTTTATCTTTTTCACTCAAATTAATAGAAAGATTCATCTTTGCAACAGTTGTTCTATCTAAAAATTCTACTGAAATAGAAGGAGTTCCAACGCTAATATCCAAATCTTTTGAGGTTTTATTTAATTCAGTGATACAAGAATTAACTAAATTTAATACTACAACTTCAAGTTCTGAAGAAATTACTTCCTTTGAAGGAACCAAAATAGTTGTTCCATTATTATAATTAGGATAAACTTCAAAATTAAATCCTGAAACGTACATAGATTCGTTATGTTTAATATTAAACATAACATTAGCATCAATTGGCGCAACAACATAACCGCCCTGTCTTCCAATCAATAATAAACCTGATTTAAGGCTAGAATCTAAACAGAAATCAACATAATTCTTCACGTCGTTAACATCATTTAAAGAAGTAACTGCGTGCATTAATTTAGTGTCTGCTTTTTTAGTTTGACTAGTATTAATTATGAAAAAAATAACTACACCTATTATTACTAATAATAATCCCAAAATAAAGAATACTGTGACTTGACCCGTTTTACAATTGTTCACTAGAATGTGTGGCTGACCAGAATTTAAATAGTTATGGGAAACATTTTAAATCAAAACAAATTATTCTGATAAAATGTTTGTAGATGCGTGTTTACCAAAAAACAACGAAGAAGAATTCATAAAAGTAGCTGAAAAACTTGGAACAAAAGCCTTGCTATTTCTTTATGAAAAAAAAGAAAAGAATGTTTCTTTATTACAATCAAAAACCAAACTTGAATTATATTCTGGAATAATAAATGGTTCTGCAAAAATAAACTTTGCTAAAGCAGAACAACAAAATATTGCCAACAAAAATTCTCAATTTCTTTATGGTTTTGAAGACTTAGAAAAAAAAGATTCTTTTCATTATAGAAGAAGCGGAACAAACCAAGTTCTTTGTAAATTAATGAAGACGAAAAATAAAATATTTGTTTTAGATATGGAAAAAATTATTACATCTTCCGATAAAGAAACTTTGTTAGGGAGATTACAACAAAATTTGATGTTAATCAAAAAATATAAACTCGACTTAATAATTTGTAGCTTCGCAACAAAACCTTCTAACTTACGTGCAGAAGAAGAATACAAAGCATTAATACGTTCTTTAGGATATCAAGAAGAAGCAAGAAACGCAACAAAAACTCTCTCAAAATTTCTTTTATAAAAAAGCAATCTTTAAATACTTCAAACTAAAGAAACAACTACGATGACGTCTAAAAGAGGGTGGATACATTTAATTATAGTTATCTTAATACTGACTTTATCTTCTCAAGTACTTGGTGCACAACCTCAAGAGTGTAATGATGCCGGAGGAATTTGGTGCTCAAACATTTGTATAACTCCTGAAATAAATCCGGAGTCAACTTCTGATTGTACTATAAATCAAGAACAAACTATAAATTTATCATATTCTTTTTTGCAAAGTAATAGAGCTTTTTTTTTTAAGCAATTAACTATTCTGGATACAGGTTCTTTAAAATTTAAGACATCTAGTCTCTCGATTTGGACTAATTATCCTGATACAGGAGGCCTTGGTGGTCTGTGGGGTTCATCAGGAGTTAATGGTGGCGGTTTTGGAGGCACTGGAGGAAATGTTATGTCAGAGGGTTCTTCTGGAATGGGTACACAAGTAACTTGTGGATCTGATAAAGGAGCGCCTTCAGTAAGTTCTTCATTGTTTTCAGGAGGGTATTCTGTTATAATTGCAGAAAAAATTACCTTAAATGGATTAATTGATATAAGTGGTTTTCCTGGAAATACTGGAAATCCTCCCCGCGGACATTATAGTGTGGCAGGATGTGGTGGCGGTGGAGGATCAGGAGGATCTGGCGCAGGAATGTTAGTATTATCTTCTCCTATTATTTTAGGTAATGGTCAAATAAATGCAATTGGTGGAAATGGAGGTACTGGAGGAAAGTCTAACAACAACGGGGGTCAACAATGTCGAAATTATGGATCATTAACAAGTCCTGGTGCTGCAGGTGGTGGTGGCGGCGGCGGTGCTGGAGGTAAAGTACTTTACACACTTGCATCGATACCTGAGTCAATACAAGTTAATGCTGCTGGGGGAACTGGTGGTGGTGGCGGTTGTGGTACGGGGACTTGGTCAGAGTCAGGACACCCGGGTGAGCCAGGAGTATCTGGCGGATCTCCTCAATTATTATATGAACCTGAATTGTGTAACAATGGCGTTGATGATAATTATAATGGATTGATAGATATGGATGATCCTGATTGTTATGATATGGAATCAGGACAAGCATCAATTAATGCGTGGGATACATCAATAAGATCACAATACGATTTACTATTGACTTCATGGTACGATTCATCAGCATTTGACGGAACTGATTTAAGCTGTGGTGATGATAATATTTCTTCTCTTTACTCAGAATATACTTCTTGTTCAATTATTCCTGCAGATCAGTGCGGAGAATTTCCAACATGTACTCTAATTCCGGGAAAATGTGTTGGTGGAAGTGGAGGATCTACATGTAGTGATCCCGGTTCATTTGATGATAGTCAAGGAGGTTGTTTATCTTCAGCACCACAGTCTTGCTATATAGATCAAACAGGATGTGCTGGTTATTATACTTGCAATGATTTAACAAGTGAAGCATCTTGTAATGTGGCATCATTTGCAGGATGTACATATCAACCTGCAACGTGTGTTGGAGAAATTCCTCCAGGTGAATGTTATCCTTCAGCACCGTATCCTTGTACTTCTTTGTCTGACTCAACATCTTGTAATGCAAACAGTATGTGTTATTGGTCTGAGGGAGTTCCACCTTGGACTTGGTCAGGTTGCAATGTTGCACCAGGATACCTTTGTTCTGAATCTGAAACTCCTACAAGTTGTTCAACAAAAGAATATTGCGATTGGGGAATACCTCCTTGTTCAATAAATCCTCTCGCATGTAATAAATGGACTGATCAAACAATGTGTGAGCTTAATGGAGACTTATGTTATTGGAATTTAAACTCTTGTCAATTGAATACTAGCACCACATTAAAAAGTTGTGTGGAAAGTTCATATAATCCACAATCAGGAATGTGTGCTGCATTAACTTCTGCAGGCTTATGTACTCAATTTATAACTGGTTCAGATCTCGGATTTATTCTTCCTGATCAAGCTTATGCTTGTTTTGATAATAAAAAACCTGCAGACGGATCACTTAGTGCTCCTGGAAATAATTTTACTTGGAGAAGTGCAGATTTATTTAGTCAACAATCACCATATACTATTTTACAAGTAGACAGAACTCATTTTATTTCAAACAATGTTGATTGGAACTATTGTGATGCTTCAGGATTCAATTTGTTTGGAAGTGTAGGGAATTTAAGTGAGGGACAAAGTTTTATTCCAGAATTCTCTGACGGAAAATTATCTTGTATAAGCACAGTAAGTCTCCTCAATACAACACTAGGCGGAAGTAAAAAAGTGAAAGCAACGGTTTGTGATTTAGATATTGGTTCTTGCATAACTCAAGCAGAAATTTCTGGAGATACTGCATTCTGTAAAAACATTAACGGAGTAAAAGCAACATACAAACTCGGAGAATTCTTAGATACTTGCGGACCATCAAGTCCAGAAGTGTGTATGATAAGAACCGATGGTGGTTGGAAGAGTCTCGAACAATATTATAATGAAAATAATGCTCAAGAGTGGTGTACAATAATAGGAGAACTAGAACCACTATGTACAGGAACAGGAGTAGTAAATAATTTTATTTCTGGTGATGGAATAATAAATTCAGAACTTTGTAATGGCAGAGATACAAGTGCTTGTTTACCTATTGGATATGATCCTACTAAATCCTGTCAAGAAATAATAACTGGACAAAGTTGGACATACTTACAAGAAGATAGACTTTGTACTCAAACATCTCAACCACAATATTGTAAGAATGGAGTTTCCGTTTTTTCAGCAGAAAATTTATCCTCTCCAACTTGTTGTTACGGAGAAAATGCTTATTGTGAAGAATTTACAGATGCTCAATGTACTGTTGCAGGAGGAGAATTACTTCCAAATTTCTTTTCGGAACAAGATATATTAGATAAAAAAATAGAATGTCTGGGAAACAATCCTGAAGGTACAACATGTTGTATAGGTGGAAAGTGGGTTGGAGATGCAAATGCATTTATGGGAGACCTAGATATAAACAACTCTTTCGTATGTTATCAAGAGGGACAAGGAAATTATCTTAAAGAATGTTGTGGAACAGGATTATGTTATAATTCTCCAGACAAAAATCCATTATCTCAATTCTATTCACAAATCCCAT
>Ga0210057_1009001_pt1 | contig 11676 bp, 10 predicted proteins | sample CryGeyCG2114_010_2_FD_183968 | JGI IMG/M metagenome (GOLD analysis project Ga0210057, IMG submission 183968) | Groundwater microbial communities from aquifer - Crystal Geyser CG10_big_fil_rev_8/21/14_0.10 (SPAdes) (version 2) | ecosystem: Environmental > Aquatic > Deep subsurface > Groundwater ...
TTCTCTAATAGTGGTAAAGAGCCGAGAGCTCATATTGCCACCTAAAATTACCGCCAATAAATATAAAGGAAAAATATTTTTATCAGCTAGAGAGTAAGCACTGAAACCAAGGCACATTTGAACTTGCTTAGTATCTTTAAAAAATAAATTAATACGTGGACTGTTCTGGGTTAATTTTACCGATTCAAAATTAACCTCCGTCATTTTTTTACCATTAAGGCCAAAATATTTATCGGCGAGACTTAAAATTTTCTGCTGGGAAAAATTACCGGCCACGGTAATTACCATATTTTTTGGACAATAAAATTTATTTTTATAATTTAAAATTTGATCGCGAGTAATTTTTTTAATTACCGATTTTGGCCCGGAAATTAACTGGCCTAAAGAACTGTTGGGAAAAACAGTCTGCTCAAATAATCCGTGGATGAGCATTAATGGATTGTCCTGAAACATATTTATTTCCTCAGTAATTACTCCCCTCTCTTTTTCAATATCTTCTGATTTGAATAATGAGTTAAATAAAATATCTGATAAAAGATCAAAAGCTAATTCAACCTTATCAGCGGAAATTTTTATATAATAACCGGTTTGATCCTTGCCGGTAAACGCATTAAACTCCGCCCCGACCGAATCAAGCGTTTTTGTTAGATCCAGGCTGGTTGGACGCCGCTCAGTACCCTTGAACATTAAATGCTCAACAAAATGAGATACACCGTTTATATTTTTTGATTCGTACCGCGAACCAACCGGCAATAAAACTAAAATGGTCACCGCCTTAGTTTCTTTGAGCGGTGCCAATATTAGCCTTAAATTATTTTTAAGTTTTATTTTTTTATACGCCATTTGTCAATTAGTTAAAAACTAATTTTATTTTAAGATTAACTAAGGTTATTCTTAAAATAATCCAAAAGACTGGCAATTGCTACACGTTCTTGCTCCATCGTATCTCGATTGCGAATGGTAACCGCCTTATCTTCAATAGTATCAAAATCAACCGTAATACAATAAGGCGTGCCGATTTCGTCTTGGCGGCGATACCTTTTACCAATTGATCCGGTTTCGTCATATTGACACTTCCACCGGCCGGCCAAAGTCTTGAAAATATCAGAAGAAATTTCTGACAATTGAGGTTTTTTTGAAAGCGGCAGGATGGCAATTTTAACCGGCGACAATTTCGGATGAAAATTAAGCATAACTTCCATTTCTTTAGCACTTGTCGTTGTCGTCGTCCGACCACCCTGAATCTCAATATAGGCATCGAGTAAAAACATTAGAGTGCTCCGATCAGCACCAGCCGAAGTCTCAATAATATATGGCATAAATTTCTCATTGGTTTGCGGGTCGGTATATCGTAAATCTTGGCCGGAGAATTGACTATGGCGGGACAAGTCCCAATCACCGCGATTGTGGATGCCCTCCAACTCACTCCAACCAAAAGGTGTTTTATATTCAATATCAACAGCCTTTTTAGCATAATGAGCCAGCTCGTCTTTATTATGTTCCCTAAATCGTAAATTCTGTTTAGCAATACCTAAATCTAAATACCATTGCAATCGCCTTTCTTTCCATTGATCAAAAATTTTATCAGCATCTTTAGGATTAATAAAATATTGCATTTCCATCTGTTCAAACTCACGAGTTCTAAAAGTAAAATTACCAGGTGTAATTTCATTCCGAAATGCTTTACCAATCTGAGCGATACCAAATGGCAATTTTAATCGCATACTGTCTTTAACGTTCAAAAAATTAACGTAAATGCCTTGAGCAGTTTCTGGTCGGAGATAAACAATCGAAGTCTGATCTTCAAGTGGACCCATAAAAGTTTTAAACATTAAATTAAACTGCCGAATTTCAGTTAACTCCCCGCCGCATTCCGGACAAACTTTCAGCTCTTGTGGCACGTCTTTCATTAAACCTAAATCCGGCTTAATACCTTGAGCAGGTAATAAATGATCAGCCCTAAAACGTTTTTTACACTTTTTACAGTCTACTAACGGATCAGTAAAATTTTGAATATGGCCAGAGGCCTCCCAGATTTTTGGGTGCATCAAAATTGCCGAATCAAGTCCGACGACATCTTGATTTTGATAAACCATTGATTGCCACCATTGACGCTTAACATTATTTTTGAGTTCCACCCCTAAAGGACCATAGTCGTAAAAAGAATTTAAACCGCCGTATATTTCCGATGATTGAAATATAAAACCTCTTTGTTTGGCTAATGAAACGATTTTTTCCATGATATTGCTTTCGGTCATAAAATTGAAAAATAGTATTTAAGATATCTACTCTACAGTCTAGCTGATTCTGAATTTTTTTTCAAGAATTCATTGTATCACATCTTAAATAAGGATTATAAAACAGGTTTCATCAAATCGAGACTTAGAACCTCTACCCAATAAAACCTGTTTTATTTTGTTATTCAAAAATATCTAAATGATTAACTAACCATTAAATTTAATAATAAAGCGCTGGCAATTGGAACCGAAATATTATCATTAATTTTCCAAGGCAGACTCTCAACAATAGCAACAATCATGGCGGTTTTTAGAGCAACTAAATAAACAAAATTTTTACCTAAGTCTGGCCGGAACCAATGCAATATAATGACGATGCCTAAAAAACTACCTAAGATAAAAGCGGTTGTGCCGGCATAACTTTTATTTTGATTCCACGGCATTTTTTTAGTTTTAAAATGCTGGCCGACTAATGTCGCCAGACCATCGCCCAACGCCAACACCACCAAGCCTGCCGCCGCTATAAATAGAGGAAAGCACAAAATTAAAAATAATATGGCGAAAAAATACATAATCGCCCCATAAGAATATTTGGTTTCTTCAAGGCGATAAAGATGAAATTTTAATTTTGAATGAGGAACAACCGCTAAAACAATCACTAAGATAAACAAAACTAACGTCGCCGCCTGCCAACGACTTAAATATTTAAATAAAAAAGCCGGCGCACAGAGAATAATATGAATGATTTGTCTTTTGGTTTCAGTAGTCATAAAAAGTTAGCCGAAAATATCATCTTTGGATATTTTGGTTTTGTCTTCACTGACTTGAAAATTATTTTCTAGCGGCTCTTTTTGCCCAGTTACTCCAACCGAATTGGAAGACTGATCTTTCTGTTCTATTTTTTCATTTATCGGTTCATTAATTTTTTCTACCTTGTCTTCTAACTTTTCTATCTTTTCTTTTCCCTCGCTAATATCAGCTTTAATTTTATCAACCGATTGACGGTCTTTTAATAAATTTTCCAATGATTCACGACCAACACCAAAACCGTCAACTTTTTGATCGGTTTTTTGAGTAAACGACTTAATGTCAGCCAGTGGCTTTGAAATCTCGGGTTGGATTTCTTTGACAGCTATTGTATTTTCTTGATCATTAACCGGCCGACCTTGATTGTTGGAAATAATTTGATCAGATGATGGCTGGCTTAAAGATTCATTTTCAACCTTCTCTCCACCCTTCACCATACCAATATCTAAATCAACAATCTCATCTCTTTTGGTAGTGACTAAGTCAATATCTTTGACTTCTTCCGGCTTATACCCAATTTTTTCGGTGGTTAAATAATAAACATTATTATCAACCAAGAAAGCATAACGGCCTTTAGCGTCGGTAACCCTGGTTTCTAATAATTTATTGTACTTCTTATCATAAATACGAGTGATGGCCCGACCAATCGGACTTTTATTCGTCTTATCATAAATAACACCCCAACTTTTCGGCGGCCGTTGGTAACCCAGGCGCCTAAACAGCATGAAAAGCAAGCAATGAAAAATAAACAAAGTAAAAGTAAATACACCTGGACTGACGGCCAATGAAACCGCAGCCAATGGAATAGCGGAAAATGCCGCCGCATATTGAATTTTGCGCAAATAATATTGGAATATAAGTTTTTTCGCCGGTTGAAAATTTTCCTGAGGATCAAGCGGGATATTAAGCGTAATTACTATTCCATCTTCATTAACGTCGATTAACTCACCGTGATATAAATCAAGATAATTAACATCTTCTTTTTTATCTTGTAAAATTGACGACGGAAAATCAAACTTTGGCTTAGTGACAGTTAAATAATATTTACCGGCCGGCGCTATAAAAGTATAGCGACCGAATTTATCAGTTACCCGCGACTGAACAAGTTTTTTGGTTGAATTATCATATAGTCGGACAATTGCCAAATCAACCGGCTGCTTAGTTAAAGAATTATAAATAACGCCCCACTTCTTTCTTTTACGTCTAAATAAGGCGGCCAGTGGCTGAGTGGTTAGATAACGCAAATAGGAAAGAAAATTAAAAAATGAAAAACTGGCAACACTATTAGCGACCACCGTGACGGCTACAACCGGTGCAGCGACTTTTTCATTAATAGTCTCAACGGCCGGATTATCAAAAATTTTATCCTGCAAAAAATCGGATATATTTTCTAAAACTTCGGTTAAATTCAGTTCGCTGTTATCCGCTGGCTTTGAACAGCCTGGATCAATCGGATAGTCAACTAATCCGTCTTTGTCATTATCTAAGCCATCAAGGCACTGGGTTAAAGTAAATCGATAATTCGGCGGCAAGCCGCAATCAACCGGACAAGCCCAGACGGTTTCGCCTTGTTCACAGGCGCCATTGCCGCAACAAAAAGCAATTGAATCACAGCGACAACCGGCTAAATTTATCTGCTGACAAGTACTACAGGCGACATCGCAATCAAAATCGCAAGAACGAATTTCCGGCGGCCGATTTAAATTAAGATCGCAATTATTTAAGTCATAACATTCTCGTCGAGTAATACTATTCTGACAAGCACCCCAACCTAAACAGGTCCAATTTGGCTGACAAAGCGTAATACAATCCTGAGGGCACTGCTGGTGACTCTCGCCGGTTTCACAAACGCCATTGCCACAGCACGGAATAAGCTGCTCGCAAAGGCATTGATCAACATTAATCGCTTGACAGGTGCCACAGCTTAACCCCGGACATTCCGCCGAACAGCTTTGCTGAACCATTGGCGGATTAATCGGAATTTCACAAGCATTTTTATCAAAGCAGTCGCGGATCCGAAAACCTGATGGCGGACATTCTTCCGGCTGCCAATTAGAACAATCCCATTGAGACAAACAATCAACCGGACAGTCGCCTGGACAGTTATAAGGGTCTTCCGCCGGTGATTCACAACTATTGTTTCCGCAACAATTATTTAAATCGGTACAAATACAATTCTGCTCATCCAACTCCTGGCAAGTGCCGCAAAAAACACCCGGACAAACTTCGCATTGTTCTTGATATTCATAATCGGCCCGGCATTTTGGTATTGACTGATCAACACACGAGACCGTCCAATTATTATCCGCTTGGCAAGGCCCTGGCTGGCAAACAAAATCAGCCTGACAAACACACTCAGAATCACCGGAGACCGAACCGTCTGAACAGGTTGAGACTGGATAATCACAAAATCCGTCGCTATCATCGTCAATACCGTTGGTACAATTTTCGCTGCCACCTAAAGTCAAAAATGATCCGCTATGTTCAGCCTGAAGCGAGCCGTAGAAAGCCGTAATTTTATAATAATAAACCGTATTTGGCGTTAAGCCGGCTGAAATTGTATGGCTATAATTAATGCCGGAGGAACTAAAACTGCCTTGCCCCAATGACAGGGTTAAGCCCCAATCCAAAGTTGAATTAGTTGACTGGCAGGCGGTTGTCCAATTTATTATAGCGGCTGTTTTAGTAACCGATTCAGAAACATTGGAAATTAATAATTCATACTGACAAAAAGAAGAACAGCAATCGCCGGACACGGTATTACCATCATCACATTGCTCACCAGCGGCCAAAACACCGTCGCCGCAACCGACTTCAACCTGACAAGCCGCTGAACAGCCGTCGCCAGACACAACATTACCATCATCGCACTCTTCGGTAACCTGATTGACCGTTCCATCACCGCAGTATTTAGGTGGCGGCGGTGGTGGAGAAGGGCCAAAAATACAATCGTCATCATCCCAGTCAGTCAAACCGTCACAATCGTCATCAGCGCCATTGGTACAATTTTCCATAGTTGGCACGCAAGCCGAAACTGAAACATCAGCGGCAAACGCTGCCGGAATCAACGGCTTAATTAAAATAAAACAACAACCGACAGTTAAGCCGAAACTGAAGAAAAAAATTAATTTTTGACGGTTATTATTTACCACTTAAATTTTTTATTTTTTTATTTATCTTAAAAAAAATTCTAAAAAATAAAACCAAGGTGATTACGGCAATAATCAAACGATAAGGAATCAGCCAAAAGTACAAATCATCAACAGCTGTCGCGGTAGCGACCGAACCGTAATTCAAATTCAAAGTTGCTTTATATTTACCACCGGCTAAATACCTAAGCTCATTTAAAATCCCAAAAAATTGTTTTTCTAACCAATTACCCATATTGACTTCGCCGAAACCGGCTTCAAACCTTCTGATGCTTTGCGGCAATACATTGCGCTGAGTTGGATTGATTGGTAAATATGTACTATAACCCAGCCAATTAGTCAGCTTAATCTCACCCGACGGTTTAAGATGAATATTGCCGGAATTTTCAAATCTGACCGAAAAATTAATTGGCAGAGAAAAAAAATATTTTTTATCGGGATAAACGGCAAAGTCTAATACCGATCCTTGTTCAATAACTTGACCGGCAACGGTTATTAATACCAATGTCCCAACTCGACCGGAAATTTGAACGGTTTTTTCCGAATTCGGCACAATGGAATTTGACTCAGAAATATTTTGCCAAAAAATCACTGCATAGTAGCCGCCCGGCGCCGTGTTAGCAGGGACTGAAACCGTAAAAGGAACTAAACTCACTTGGCTAGGTTGTAAAACTAAATCAGTGGCGGACAATTTAAACCAATCTAAAAATAAATCTTGCTGATCAATGGGAATATATTGCGGCTGGCCACCTTCGCCAGCCGAAGTAAATCTTTCAATGCTGGCGTTTAAAAAAACCGGCTCATCAGTTTCATTATAAATCTTAACAACGCCGGCCTTAATTTCACCCGGAGCCATCTCCATTTCAATAATCGGTGAAAAAATGGTAGTAGCTTGAGCAATTTTAAAATTAAAAATAAAAAATGCTAAAAAAATTATAAAAATTAAAATACTTTTTTTCATGCAGAAATAATTAAAAATTAGCAGTAACTGAATAAGCTAAAGTGGTTGAATAATTGCCGGCCGGGGTATTAGCCAAAATATTGGCGATATATGAAACCGTAAATACGGTGGAGTTAATATCATTGGAGCTTGAGGCCACTGTATCGCCGCTGTAAAAAGCAAATTTATTAACCAAGCCATATTGACCGGCGGCTGAACCAACTGGGGAATCCCCGGTCGGATCAGCACCTATAATAGGTAAGGTGTTAGCGACTAGATTAATCCCAAATTGCTCGGTTCCGGGTGTAGATGCGGCGGCAGCAGCCCCAATAGCATCAATTTCATTGCCGCCTGATTTAAGCCCGGCACCAGAAACTGTAATCGTAAAACCGAGAGTGGAATTAGTGTCAATTGTCATGGTATGACTGTCGGTTCCCGGCCGAGACGAGTCCATCTTTCCCAAATCAACAGCCGTGGCATCAACTGAAAAAGTTAAAAATTGATCTGGATACAGTTCACGAAAGCCAGCCTTAATTCCATAGGTAGCGGCGGTATTGGTTGCCGACCACGCCATAGCTTCGCCGATCGTATCTTGCATCTTGTAATTAGTTGAGTTGTCGCTTTCACTGCCACCTACGCTAAACGTATCCGCCCAAATAATATAATTATCGGATTCCGTCCGACACCAACCAATGGCCAAATTAAAAAACAAAATCGTTGCGATTATTAAAAAATAAATTTTTATTTGATTTTTCATTTCACTTTAAATAATTCGATTTTTAAGCTTTATTTACTATTTTATTATACTAAAAAAATCGAAACCAAGCAAAAGCCCCGGAAATAATTCCGGGGCTTTATAGTCGAATGATTATTGTGATTATTTCTTCGTATTGATGTAATCGTTAATCGCTTGAACCACCTTGGCGTCATCCTTTAAATTTTCAATTAAAACCACCTGACTCCGATTTATTAACATAGCATCGGCCGGGCCATGAATTTCATTGCCAAGCTTAACTAGGGTTAATCGTTGTTCAGCCTGTTGATTATCGGTTACCACTGGTACCTCGCCTTCCTGACTGCGCTGTAACGGCTCACTAACAACTTGTAAATAATAAATGTCGCGTAAAGATACAGAATCCCTAGTTACCTTGCCAACCTTACCGAAATAAACTTGACCGTTAGTTAAAAATACCGCCTGCCATTGAGCATCTAATTTGATCGCGCCAGTTTCAAACAAATTAAGCCCGGCGTAATCAGAGATTAAATAAACTCCACCGCCAACAATAATGACTACCATAATTAAAGTCAGCAAACTCTTAAACCACGAACTTTTTGCTGGTTGAGCCGCTTTAACTGCTGGCGAAGAATTTAAAACTGAGGGCTTATTCTGTAAATTAGGAACTTGATATGCCATAGAGCCTCCTTAATCCAGAGCACTAAGTCGCTGGATTAAAATTATTTTAAATTAATTAAATATCTTTTTTTAATTCTGAAAAATCTGACTTTATAAAAAAATCCTTGAATATTACACCAACCGCCGTCGCGACCGGAACCGCTAAAATTATTCCAACAATACCACCGACTCTAGCACCAACCAGCATAGCGATAATTATCACAATTGGATTAAGCCCAACCTGTTTTTTCATAACTTGAGGAGTAATAATGTGATTTTCTAATTGTTGAATTATTACGTATAGAATCAAAATTGCCAATCCGCGCCATAAAGAAAACGGCGGCACGGTAAAACCTAAAAATACCGCCGGGATACCACCGATTATCGGGCCTAGGTAAGGAATAATTTCGGTCGCACCGGCAACCAATGCTAAAACTAAAGCATATTTTGGTAAAAGAAAAATTAGACCCAAAAACGACATGACGCCAATAATCAAGGCCAACATCAACTGGCCCCTGGCCCAACTGCCAATTTTATCTTGAATTTTCAAAGCCAACTCTATTAAATGGCCATGATATTTTTGAGGAGAAATATTTTCTAAAACCTTACTTAAAACATTTTTCTGCATTACTAAATAAAACGCAACCACTAAAATTACCACAAAACTAACTAAGTTAGTAAAAATTGAAATTATAAAGAAGTAAACACCGCTAGCCGCTTGATTTAGACTAGATTGCAATTCTTTTAAACCATTCTGAATATTCCCTGACAACCCCTTTTCTTGTGAATATTGTTTTAAACTTTCAAAGTTCTCCGTGACTCGACTCCAAAAATCCGGGAAATTATCTACTAGCAACTCCACCTGTTGAATAATCGGCGGAATTAAAGATTGAAATATAATAACAAAAAAAATAACTAAGCCAAAATAAATGATCAACACCCCTAAGCCACGCGGAATCTTTTTTTCTTCCAGCCGATTAACCAATGGTTCAATAATGGCCGCGAATATAATCGCGACAAAAATCGTCATCAATATATCCCGAATAAAATAAACAAAAGCCAAGAACAAAAAAATTCCGACTATTTTCAAAACCGTCCCGGTTGATATACTGATATTGATATTTTTGTTCCCGTCCATAGTTGAACTAACTAAATAAAATAATTATAACCTCACTTAATTATACTAAAAATCTCTAACTGGTGCAACAAACTGTACACAAACAATTTTATACTAGACATGTTATACTTAGATTATAGCATAACCAAAAAAATATGACATTAAATAATTATGCCGACGTTGACTACTAACAAAAAAGCTTTGGCTGACTACCAGGTTCTGGAAAAATTTGAAGCCGGGCTAGTACTATCTGGACCGGAAGTAAAATCCGTCAAAAACAGTCAAATTAATTTGAAGGGCAGCTACATTACGATTGATAACAAATCCCAGGTTTGGCTGATCGGAGGGCATATTTCCGCCTATAAACCGGCAAAATCAAGCCAAAACAGCTACCAGGCCGACCAAAACCGTAAATTATTACTAAATAAAAAAGAGATTGATTATTTACGGGGCAAAGAGAAAGAAAAAGGCTTGACAATTATACCTATTTCTGTATATACTAAAGGAAGTCTAATCAAGTTAGAAATAGGATTAGCCAAAGGGAAAAAGAAATACGACAAACGCGAAAGTATTAAAAAGCGCGACGTTGATCGGCAAATCAAGCGAATCCTCAGGGGTAGATAACCAACTTTTCCCAATTAACCAAGGGGATGTTTAAAATCGATAGAATCAGGAATAAATTCTATTCAAGCCGAGCATTGATATTTGGCTCGTAAATATCAAATTTCATCAAATTAAGTGTAAAATCACTTGTCGCTAAAGTTAAGGGAGCTTTCAGTTCTCTAGCCTTAGTACCTGCTATTGCTTAAATCCAATAGCCATCGGACCGGAGATTCCTAATAACCGAATACCGGTGTCATAAATTAGGATCGACGAATTATCGTCTTAATAATTCGCTTAAATTAAAAGACTTTAACTGGACAGGCTTTGGTTAGTTTTTTACCTGCCGGTTGAGACAAAAAGCTAACTAAGCTTGTAAACATAGTCTGGATTCCTTTCTAGACAGGGGTGCAAATCCCCTCATCTCCACCATCTTATTTAATATTAATCTTACGATCTTGAGAATTTCAAGGAAAAAACCAGGTTATAATATCAAACAACCGGCTAAGTATCGGATTAACCAATACATTAATGTTCCTGAAGTCAGGCTGATTGATGAATCTGGAGAAAATATCGGAATTATTGAAACCAGAAAAGCACTAGAAATGGCCCAAGACAGCGGCATGGATTTAGTTGAGGTGTTTCCAAAAGCCAAACCACCAGTTGCAAAAATTATAGATTTCAGTAAAATGAAATATCGTGAAGAGAAAGAGCGACGCAAAGAAAAAGCTAAACAGAAAAAAGTTGAGATTAAAGGTATAAGACTGTCTTTGCGTATTAGCGATCATGACCAAGAAGTTCGTATTAAGCAAGCAGAAAAATTTTTAAAACACGATAATAAGGTAAAAATAGAATTAATTTTGAAAGGCCGCGAAAAACGGCATCAAGATTTAGCCAAAGAAATCATTAAAAAATTTATTGATTCACTAGACCAGCTGATCCCGACGGTAGTGGAGCAGCCGATTGACCTGCAGGGCGGAAAAATTTCGATTTTAGTGGCTAAAAAATAATATCTATTTTTTAAAATAAGCGCCACTAGGGCCAAACTATCAGCTAACGCTGGATTTTTAATTTACAAATAATAATTTATATTCTATCAAATCATATGAAACTAAAAACTCATAAAACTACCGCAAAAAAAATCAAGGTAACAAACAGTAAAAAAAAGAAAAACAATAAATTTATCACAAAGTCTTCCGGTCAAGATCATTTTAATGCTAGAGAAACCGGCAAAATTGGCCGCAATAAAAGAAAAGATAAAACCGTAGCCAAAACTAATATAAAAAATATTAAAAGACAATTGCCTTATTCATAATTAGTTAAACACTAAATATCAAATACTATGCCAAGAGTAAAAAGAGGGAAAGCCCACGTTGCTAAACGAAAAAATATACTTAGCCGAGCCAAAGGTTTTAAATGGGGTCGGAAAAAAT
>Ga0210057_1009002_pt1 | contig 11674 bp, 10 predicted proteins | sample CryGeyCG2114_010_2_FD_183968 | JGI IMG/M metagenome (GOLD analysis project Ga0210057, IMG submission 183968) | Groundwater microbial communities from aquifer - Crystal Geyser CG10_big_fil_rev_8/21/14_0.10 (SPAdes) (version 2) | ecosystem: Environmental > Aquatic > Deep subsurface > Groundwater ...
CGGAGCCGGTTTGACGCTATGATGACCGAGACTTTTTGAGTTTAATTTTTTATCGGGGTGTAGTACAGCGGCAGTATGCACGCATGGGGTGCGTGTGACCCGGGTTCGATTCCCGGCATCCCGACCAAGTTAGACATTGAGAGTTTTTGGAAGAAGGTACGCGCTCGCTTCGCTCGCGCGCTGGGGGGATTTTATTTTGATTTTCCGCCGCAATCCGCCATTCGCCTGCCCAATCCCAGCCGACTTGTTTGGCAAGCAGGCGGCGGTTCGTTCCAATTTTTTCCACAAACGATTTGATTTCATCAAATTCGTTGGATGAAGCCAGTTTTTCCGCGTGGTAAGCGGCCAAAATCCACTCGCGCAAGGGTTCGATCCAATTGTTTCCCTTTCGCCCAAAATCGGACTTCCTTTGCTGGAGGTCTGTTTTAGTGGTGATAAGTTCGTCCTTTTTGGCGAGATAGGTTTCTTTCTCAATACTTCCGTCCAAAAAGGCGTTTACCAATCTATCCAATTTTTGCTCGGTTTCCTTGATTTCTTTTTCCAGATTTTGGGCGAAAGATTGCGAAGACTGGATATTTTCTTTTTCCCATACTTCCACTTGCGCCAGCATCTTTTCTTTCCAGTCTTCGCAAAGAGCGACTTTTGAAATTTCTGCTTTTAGTTGTTCGGTGAGCAAATCCTCGCACAGATAACTTTGCGAACACGAGCCAAGCCGTTTGGTGCAACGATAATATTTGTAAGTGCCCCCGTGTCCGTGGGCGTATTGAGCGGTAATAGCCGCTCCGCACTCGCCGCAAGTGAGCAGTCCGGTGAATGGAAAGTTGTGCCGTTTTTTGGAATGGCGCGGCTTGGCTCGGTTCTTTAGCACCTCTTGGACTTTCTCAAAAGTCGCTCCGGAAACAATTGCCGGAAAACCGCCCTCGTAAGTTTCGCCGTTGTGAACGATCAAGCCGAGATAAACTTTATTTGTCAGCATTCTTTGTAGTGTTGCTTTGCAAAGCGGTTTTCCGGTTCCGCTCACCACACCCCAAAAACTCAGGCGTTCGCCAAGCGATAAAAGCGTATGGCGGCCTTGCGCGTATTCTTCAAACGCTTTGGCAACACACCTTGATTTTGTCGGCTCTGGCTCAATAGTTCTTGTTTTGGGATTATTCACATAACCGAAAGGCGCAAGGCCGGGCCATTCGCCCCGCCTGAGTTTTTGGCGAATCCCGCGCTTTACGTTCTCGGACAAATTGTCGGAATAATATTTTGATTGGCCAAAGGCGACTTGAAGCATAAACAAACCTTGCGGAGTTGGCTCAAACCAAAAGGTGGGAAAGCGCAAAGAAGCGATTTTAGCAGTATCTATGGAGTAGATTATCAAACCGCCATCAACGCTATTGCGGGCGAGACGATCCGGATGCCACGCGAGCAGTCCCACCGGAGTTTTACTTTCCTGCACTTTGTTCATCATCTCGTTAAATATTTCTCGCCCAGGCTTCTTTGCGCTTTTACTTTCAATAAAAGTTTCCGTAATTTCAATATTTTCTCGCTTGGCAAATTCAGCCAACTCCGCGAGCTGAGCTTCAATGCTCATCACTTGGCGTTCTTCGTCCTCGGTGGATTTTCTTGCGTAGAGAAAATATTTTGTCATAGTTTTGTTGTTAGTCGCCTTTGGCCGTCCGCCAGAGGCGGACAAGTACGCACGGGATTAAAAACTGGCTTCGTATTCCGCCTACGGCGGAAAGGAAAAAATTGGATGCAAATTCCATTTGTGAATTGCTTCGCAATTCCGAACCGCCGCCTGCTTGCCAAACAAGTCGGCTGGGATTGGGCAGGCGAATGGCGGATTGCGGCGGAAAATCAAAATAAAATCCCCCCAGCGCGCGAGCGAAGCGAGCGCGTACCTTCTTCCAAAAACTCTCAATGTCTAACTTGGTCGCAATTACTGAACGCAGTGCGAACCTACTTTGAACGGAATTGACCCGCCCCGCGGCTCCGCCCGCCTGACGGCGGCGCAAAGCAAAACATTTTTCTCTTTTTTCAATTTTGGCGCGCGACACTTTTTCTTCTAAAAGGAATTGAAAAATGTTTTGTTTTGCTTCTCTTGACGGAGCAAGAGGGCGGAGCCGCTCCCACCCCAGCCGCGCCTTCGGCGCGGTGAGCAGGCGGGCAAAAATTCCTTCCCCCAGACCCCCTTCCTTTTTGCCCGCCTGCTGGAGGAGAAGATTTTTTGTGATGGTGCGGTTTACAATCATTCTGAATAGTGTTATGTTTAGTATAACAATGTAAAGCTTTGGAAGCAAGTTATTATGGCCAAGGAAAAAGAACAAAATTTACCAGAATTACTATCTATCACGGAAATCGCCAAACTTCTTGGCGTTTCTACGATGACCTTGCGACGGTGGGACACCAAAGGAATTTTGAAATCTTTCCGACCGACGCCGAGTAGTCAGAGGAGGTACCGGAGGTCGGATGTTGCTAAGTTTTTGGGGAGTAAGAAGTAATAAGGATTTATGGAAAATACTAAAAATAATCCAAAAAGAATTCGTGCCGTCGCTATTATTGTAAACGGAGATAAGGTTTTGCTTATGCATCGAATAAACAATGGTAAGGAGTATAATGTTTTTCCGGGCGGTGGCGTTGAAGAAAAAGAAACTATAGAAAAAGCAGTTTTGCGCGAAGTGCAAGAAGAAACCTCTCTTAAAATAAAGATGGAAAAACTACTCTACTACCATATTTACAAGGATATCAACAATGAACAGTTTTTCTATCTCTGCCACTATGTTTCCGGAGAGCCAAAACTTGGCGATGGAAATGAAGCTCAAGACATGGCTAAAAGTGACGTGAATTTTTATAACCCAATATGGTGCGAAATAAAAGATTTACCTCAATTACTCCTATATCCTCTTGAAGTTCGCGACTGGTTTATTGAAGATGTAAAAACAAATTTTAAAAACGCACCAAAGAAAGCAATTTTGAGGTTTTCCGAGTTACGTCAAACGCTATGAAAAGTATGCCAAAACTACATTCTCATAACCAATTCATAACCTGTTTGATCGGAGACCCTGTAGAACACAGCGTTTCTGATGTTATGTTTCAATATTTCGCCAAACTAACAGGGATTGAAAATTACAATCACTTGAAATTTAAGATTTCTAAAAACAATCCTGAAAATTTAAAAATTGCAATGAGGGCTATTTCTGTTTTTGGAATTGCTGGTGTGAACATTACTCTTCCCTATAAAGAAAATGTCGTAAAATACTTGGACATAGTTGATAAGACAGCCCAATTAGTAGGAGCTGTGAACACAATCGTAAATAAAAGAGGAAAACTTATCGGATACAATACCGACGGTCACGGAGCAATTAAAGCGATTGAGACAAAGTTAAGACCAATTAAAGGTACTGATAAGATAGTAATATTTGGTGCCGGCGGTGCTGCCCGGGCAATTATTGGAAGCCTTCCGCAAATCTCTAGTTTGATTGTGTTGAGTAGGGCTTCTGATTTTAATCGAGCAGAGAAGCTAAGAAAAGATTTTGCAAAGCACGGTTTCAAAATAGAAACTAAGCCTCTCACAGACAAAAATATCACTTCCGAAATTAAAAAAGCCAATTTTGTTATTAACGCAACGCCGGTCGGTATGTATCCCAAGAGTAATGATTCCATCATTAACAAAAATCACCTCAATAGTATTAGTAAATCCACGATTAGGAGTATAGGATTTTTCGACGCGGTATTTAATCCGTTCGAAACCAAATTTCTTAGGTTGGTAAAACAGCATGGCGCAAAAACTTGTTCTGGAATTTATATGATGGTCTACCAAGGCATTAAGGCATTTGAATTATGGACCGGTAAAAAGGTGCCGGGAGAAAGCGTCGAAAAAGTTTCTAGACTTCTGCAAAAAGTAATCAATTCCAAATATGGAAAATAAACTGAAAATCACAACGATTAACGATGAAATTAGCGATAGTCTCAACGAGACAATTAAGTTTCTTAAATTGCATAAAATAAAGTACGTTGAGCTAAGAACAATTAACAAGAAAAACCTGATCGATTACTCGTTAGGTGAGGTAAAAAATATTCGCAAACTTTTATCGCATCATGGTATATCGGTTTCGGCATTTGCCTCCCCCTTATTCAAGTGGTATCCAGATAGCAGCAAAGAGGAGTCTCAGGAAAAAGTTGATACGTTTGGATTTAATCCGCGCTTGAGCTTGCCCGAGAAGCAAAACTATATCACTAAAGCAATAGCAATTGCCAAAGTTCTTGACACACGGAATATCAGAATATTTTCTTCTCTTAAAACTCCCTCAACAAAATACTCTTTTATCTCCGACTCTCTTTTTGAGTTTGCTTTAAGCGAAGCGCAAAAAGAAGATATCACTCTGCTTTTAGAAAACGAACCTCCTTGTTATATCTATAAAATGAGCGATGTTAAGCACCTATCTCAAAAGTTCGCTCATAAAAATCTCAAAATATGGTTTGATGTGGCTAATTTTTATAAAATCCGAGAGCAAGTTCTTTTGAAAAATCTAGAGGAATTGAAAGATAATATTGAATATTTTCACCTCAAGGATTTTGACAAAAACGGCAACTACGTTGCTTTGGGCGAAGGCGTTATAAATTATAAGCGTATTATTTCTGATATCAGAAAGGTATTTGGGAGCAAGGATATTTTTCTATCCATAGAAACGCATGTCCGTTCTGATCCGAAAGGAGCAACGAAGAAATCATTACAGACCTTAAACAAGCTTTTATTAGAAAAGCGAATCGGGTATGGAATTGTTGGTTGCGGTCAAGTATTTGAAAAACATGGTTCTGCCGTCTCAAATAATGAGCGTAGCGAGCTTCGCGCAATTTTTGATACTGATAAAAATAAAGCAAAAGCGACGTCGAGACGATTTGATTGCGAAGTAAAAGCCGATTTTAACGAATTACTTACCGATGACACGATTGATGTAATAAACATTCGAACCCCCAACGATACTCATGCAAATTTGGTTTTGGAAACATTAAAAAGCGGCAAATATTGCTTTTGCGAAAAACCACTCTGTCTTACTTCTAAAGAAGGCGATAGAATACTCAAAAGCAAACTCTATAAAAATAATGTCATTGTAAATTTCCAAAATAGATTCAATCCGGCGGTGCAACGGTTGTTGAAGTATTTAGAAACAGGACAGCTAGGCAAAATTGTACTTTGTTCTGTCGATGTGCGGTGGTGGAGAGATGACAGGTATTTCAAAGACTGGCACGGTGATCCGAAGCGGGTCGGCGGAATGTTATTTAATCAAGGTGTACACGCCCTTGATTTAATGCTTCAAATCTGTGGGCCAGTAAAAAGGATTACAAAGATCACGAGATCTTTAAGAAAATCCGCAAGGATTGACGATATTTATCTCGCATTACTTCAATTTAATTCTGGAGCAATAGGATGCATTGAGACGACAACTTATACCAAATTCAAAAACTGCGAGGCATCTCTTTTTGTGATTGGCGAAAAAGGAAGTATTAAATTGGGCGGCCCGTCCTTCAATAAATTAGAGTTTTTAAGTTTGAAAAACAAGGACAGTAAGATTTCAGAAGTCAATGACTCATCAATAGATAATGAAGATAGCCACTTCAAGTTGGTTAAAGCTCTCAACACATATTTATTAGACGGCAAAAAGAATAAACTGCTTGCTTCGGCCGAGGATGGCGTAAGGGTTACTGAATTTATTGAAAAGTTGTATCACTAAATTAGTTATGAATTTATACATAAAAGAAAATTCAACAAGTTTGAATCAGCAACCAACGGAGGTAGCCGAAAGAAAGGGACTTGGCCACCCCGATACCATCGCGGACGGGATTGCCGAGTCTATTTCCCTTGAATACTCTAAATACTGCCTGGAGAATTTCGGCGCGATTTTGCACCATAACGTTGATAAAACTATAGTGTTGGGTGGTCAATGCGATCTTGAATATGGACGCGGAGAATTACTAAAACCATTTCGCGTATTGTTCGGCGGAAGAATGAGCCAGAGCTTTGGCAATCAAGAAATTGATATAAAAACTATTCAAATAACCGCCGCAAAAAATTATCTTCAAAAAGTTCTTCCCAGATTAAACGACAGTAAAGATTTGGAATTTCACACTTTTACTTCTTCAAATTCAAGGATTTCTCATTGGTTCAGTCCGAGGACGATTGATGACTTGCCAGAACATAAAAATCCTCACGCTAATGATACGGCTACGATAGTTGGTTTTTGGCCGCTTTCAGTTCTAGAACAGATGGTGTTGGCAAGCGAAAGGTATTTTTATGATTTTGAACAAAAAATCCATCCTCGTTTTGATTTTGTCGGCGGTGACATAAAAATTATGGCTTTGCGTAGAGGACAAGAAGTAGAACTCACTTTGTGTATTCCATTTCATGCGGACAAAGTTAAAAATCAAAAGGAATATTTTGAGCGCAAATCACTAATTGAAAATGGTTTGCAAAAATTACTTGAAGAAAAATTTGGTAGTTTGCTAAATACTAATCTTCAAATTAACACTCAGGATCAGAAAATCAAAAGCGACAACGACGACGGCCGCGGCCGCTACCTTACCGTTATTGGTTCCGCCCTCGACTACGGCGAAGAAGGAATCAGTGGAAGAGGTAATAGATGCAGAGGGCTAATTTCCTCCATGAGACCATCAACCGTCGAATCGGTTTATGGGAAAAATCCTGTATATCATGTTGGTAAAATATATTCTCTTATTGCCAACACTATTGCGCAACAAATCGACGCTTATTTTGATTGTGAGGCAACGATAATAATCACGACTCGCAACGGAGATCCGCTCTATTCTCCTTATAACGTATTGGTCGAAACATCAAAAACGGTGGATAAGCAAATTGTTCAAAAAATTATTGCGAGCCAGTTAGAAAAACGGGATTGGACAAATCGCATTGTTACAGAAGGCATATTTTTACCCGAAAACGAATTGCGCTATGAAAAATAAAAAATCAACATTTCAATGTTCCGTATACATGGGCGAGGAAAGTGTAAACATCTACAGCGAAAACAGCCGTGTTATTGAATTGCTCAATGGAAGTTTTGTTCCCTTTATCCCAGAATGGCGAGTTGAAAAGCGGGAGGCAAAAAATTCCCCCCTCTTAGAATCTGTTTTTGGTAATCAACAAACAATAGAAGCTACTGAAAACGGTAATTTTTTCATATCCGGGCCATTTGAAGAATTTTCTCAATCTCATACTGTCCCATATTTTATCCATTATATTTTGGAATCAGAACGAGCCAAAAAAGGAAAAGCGACAATTCATGCTGCTGCGGTTTCGAAAAATGGAAAGGGAATTCTTATTCTTGGCAAACAAGGTTCCGGTAAAACATCTATCACTCTTGAACTCTGTAGGAAGCACGGCTGTTCCCTCATTGGAAACGATCTTGTTCTGGCCGGAATACAAGGTAATACTGGTTATCTGTATGGGGGCACGAAAATTTTTAGAATAAGAGCAACGACGATAAAAGATTACAATAGGGACTTAAAAAGTTTTTTTAAGTCCAGCAGCAATGATGAATGGACGCAGATTGCAGTTATTGAGCCCGATAAAGTTCAGGTTTTAACCGAGAAATTAACTGTACCAATTCACGCCATTTATTATGTTCACCTTTATTCGTCAGACCACGATTTCATCGCAAAAGAAGTGGATAAACTTTTTAGCCGGATTTATCTTTATCAAATCTTCTCCGAATATATCAGAGGTTCAGCAATTATCCCGCTTATTGGAAAAGATTTAAGATTCGGTGATTATATCCCTTCTCTTGATACAAGAGATGCTTTTGAAAAACGAATTAGATTTATCAATTGGATAATCAACAATAAAAACTATAAATATATCGCTGGTGTGCTTACGGATATTTGTACTTCTATTGACAAAAATCTATGATTCCATACCAAAAATCAAAAGAAATAGAAAAAGCGATTGCGTTTCTTGTTCAAGTAATTACCACATCCGGAAATAATCCTAAACCCGTTATTCTTCATAGTATTCTCGTCGGCTTGAGTCTTACCAAATTAAATTATCCAATTCATGTCGTTCAAGCTGGGTTTTTACATGACACGATTGAAGATTCAAACACGAGCATTGAAAGCGTAAAAGAGCAATTCGGCGACAAGGTCGCCGCGATCGTTGCCGCATGCACGTATGGTCGCTCTATACAAAACAAAACAGAGCAGTATAAAGACGCAATGCGACGCGCCGCAGAAGCTAGCAAAGACGCGCTTATCGTTATGGCAGCCGATTTAATCCAAAACGAACCTTATTATAACCAAGAAGATTTTACGCAATATCCTTGGGATAAAATTACATATTTCATTAGCTTTGCCGAGTCGGTTTTGAAAGGTGAGCCTATTTGGAAAGATTTGGAAATAATCAAACAAAAAATTCATGACGCGCACCAAAAATAAAAGGTTCGATATTATTGTGGGCATACCCACATACAATGAAGCTGACTCTATCGCAAATGCGGTTCGGAAAATAGACCGAGGATTATTTAAGTATTTCCCTGAATACAACGCGCTGATTGTTAATATGGATAGTCAAAGCTCCGACGGGACAAGTCGTGTCTTTCTTTCTATAAAAACTAAAACAGCAAAAACATCAATTACGATTAAAAAACGGCCGCGAGGCAAGGGCGCAAACATTTTTTCGTTGTTGAAACTCAGCAAAAGATTAGGTGCGAAATATATAGCGACAATAGATGCCGACATAACAACGATTACGGAAAAATGGCCTATATTATTTTTTGACCCGATTATTAAAGAAAAAATAGATTTTGTCGCGCCTATTTATACTCGCAATAGATACGAAGGCAATACAACCAATCATTTTTGCTTTCCTTTACTGTATACTTGGTTTAAGCGTCGGCTTAGTCAGCCCATCGGTGGGGATTTTGCTTTCAACAGTCGCTTTGCAAAATACATATTGAAACAACAAAAACCAATGAATGCTTTTCTTTACGGGATTGATATTTTTCTTTCGACTCATGCTGTAGGCGCCAATTTCAAAATAAAAGAAGTGTACCTTGGAAGAAAGATACATAAACCGAGTTTCGACAAAATTATTCCTATGTTTCAACAGGTGGCTGCAACAATGCTATTTGTCTTGCCGAAGTACAAAGGTAAACACGATATATCAAGATTAAATATCGAGATGAGAGAGAAACAGAGAACAGATTCTTTTATTCGGAAACCAGAACCCGCCAAGGTTGCGATTTTGAAAAAATACGCGTTTCAGAACTTACAACGACTGCCGGTGAAAAACATTCAAAAGTATTTCGGTCTAAATTTAGAAGAGATAAAGACAATACAAAAATCAAAATCTCCGATCTCTGAAAACGAATGGATGAAAATTTTGGCTAACGTATCTAAATATATTGTCAAACATAAAATAAGCGATAAGAAAGCTACTGAAATTGCGATAACGATTTCTCCATTTTTCTTTTTGCGGGTACTTGCTTACTTTAAGGAATTAGACAAAACAAAGGACAAAAAAGACATTGACGTGCTTATTTTTAGACAAGCGGAAAAGTTGCGATATCTTCTTACTCACTCAAGTGCCGCTATTGACTTCAATAAAGAAAAGGGTTATTCTAATCTACAGTACAGTTCATTCCAAACCAGAAAGAAAGGAGATAAAAGAGCGATGAATCCCCATTACTCCGTAACACTCACTGCCATCCCCGACATTCCCTTAATCAAAAAGGGTGATGACGTCGGTGCTATTATCCTCAAGTGTGCCAGCGACGCTGGCCTCACTTTTGAGGACAGTGATGTGCTTGTCGTCACTTCGAAAATCGTTTCGAAGGCGGAGGGCCGTCTCATATCGCTGGCTTCCGTCCAGCCGTCAGAGAAGGCTCGCGAGGTCGCTCGCGTGAGCGGAAAAGACGCGCGGATCGTCGAGCTGATGATGCAGGAATCGCAGATTCTCAATGCGGAACCTGGAGTGGTGGAAACTCTGCATCGACTCGGCTTCATCTGCACGAGCGGCGGCGTTGACCGTGCCAATACCGCAAAACCGGAAGAAGAGAAGGTGAGCCTGTTGCCGATCAATCCGGACGAGAGTGCCGGAAAGATCAGCGACGCAATCGTTCGCGCAACCGGAAAGCGGGTTGGCATTGTCATCAACGATTCTCTCGGTATCAAGTATCGGGCCGGTTCCGTCGGACTTGCGATCGGCGTGGCCGCGATGCCTGCTATCCTCAAAGGGGCGACTGACGAAGTTGATCTCTACGGCAAGAAGAGAAATGTCAATATTTCTTTTGCCGACGAGATCGCCGCGGCTGGTTCTCTTCTCATGGGGCAGAGCAAGGCGGGACTGCCGGTAGTTCTCATCCGAGGACTCCGGTATCCCGACGAGCAAGGTAATCTCGCGGACCTCATCGCCACAGATCAGTTGAAAAACGATCTGGCAAAATGAAAAGGGGCACCTAACAATTTTTGTTGGGTGCCCCATTTTAATTCCCGTACTCTGCGAGCCATCGCCGAACTTTATCTACAAGCTCTTTAATGTCGTAAGAGTCGTGATCGGGCCTTGGCACAACTCGCCATGTGTTGGCGGTTGCGTCGAGGGCAAACCGCGGGAAGCCGAAGAAAACTTCGTCAAGCGGCAATTCGGGACACTTGTCGAAGAAATAGAGAGTGTTTTTCATGTACATCACTATCTCTTCGTGTGCCCCTGTCCGAAAGACGTTGCCCACGGCATCTGGCGTTTCCAGGTGGTAGGCGGTAATGTCGTCGCGATAGGTTGGAGTGTAGCCATGCTTTGTGCAGAGGCGATGGTTAAACTCCCAATCTTCCGGGCCCCAGCCGATGAAGTTTTCGTCGAATCGGACTTCGGGCGACCATCCGACGCTGACATTACCACTGAAGCAGGCGCGCCAGGGATGCGGAGAGGCAAGCCACTGCTTACGCCTTTGCCTTTCAACCTCTTCGCGTTGCCTACTTTTTTCATCCACCGAGAAGCCGCTTTCGAGAAACTCGATTACCTCTTCTATCGGCCTAACTGGCAGATGTTTGATGCTTGAAAGCTTACCGCGCCACTTTCGATTTCCGGCGACCATCATCTTCGGCGATGTATGAGCCTCGACGTGCTTTCGTAGCGTGTCCAACGCCGGCACCAAATCTCCATCGAGGAAAAGTAGGATTCTTCCTCTCGAAATTTTGATACCGTTGTTTCGCGCCGCAGCCGCACGGAAGTGACGATCTTGCTGCCAAACATACTTTGTCGGAGTTGAGTTCCTATCAAACTCTTCTCTACAGACGTAGAAGAGTTCGGGGGAAGAACCATCATCGGTGACGATGATTTCATAACTTCCCAAAAAATCTTGCGCCAGCAAGGCTTGCAGTATGAGTTTGAGCGACTCGGCTTGATTGTAGACCACAACGATGACGCTCAAATCAACGTCTCTTTCACTCATCGGTTGACCTCCTTTTGAGTTGTGAATGTGCTTGCGTTAAGAGAACAGTTCTCTCAATTCCTATCGCCGATTTTATATGATTTTATTCACTTTGTCAACTTTGTTCGGTAATGTGCACACACATATGGCACTTTTTGCTAGATTAGTAATTAATGAGTATTCACATGGCAAAAAGCATCCAAGAAGAAAGACTAAGATGGGTTCTGCCCATCATTAACAAAGAAGTGAGATTG
>Ga0210057_1009003_pt1 | contig 11674 bp, 11 predicted proteins | sample CryGeyCG2114_010_2_FD_183968 | JGI IMG/M metagenome (GOLD analysis project Ga0210057, IMG submission 183968) | Groundwater microbial communities from aquifer - Crystal Geyser CG10_big_fil_rev_8/21/14_0.10 (SPAdes) (version 2) | ecosystem: Environmental > Aquatic > Deep subsurface > Groundwater ...
AACCCCCCTCATGGAAGGCAACGCGCCAACAACAACCCCTCTATCCAATATCTCGTCAATCTTCTTTTTTTCAATATTGATTTTCGCCATTTTGTTAGTTTACCAAAAAAAAATATTTTAAGCCACATTGAATTAAGTGACGTTATATATTAAAGTAAGAAAAGACCCGGCAGAAACATGTTTAAATTAATAAAACGTTTCATATTAATTTTTGTTTTTTTAGCGTTGTTTACAGCCATCGTAGGTGGTTTTTTTTTGGTGAGCTGGATTAAGTCTATACCCATTCCGGATTTTGAAACTTTTGATGAACGAAAGATAGCCCAATCAACAAAAATTTATGACCGAACAGGAGAAAAACTTCTCTATGATATACACAACAATATAAAAAGAAAGGTGGTTTCCTATGAGGATATCTCAATAGATATAAAAAACGCTACCGTAGCCATAGAGGACTCCGAATACTATCAACACAAAGGAATAAGTATCACGGGGATAATAAGAGCCCTTTTGACCAACTTGAGCGAAGGCAGGCTGCGCGGCGGCGGGGGATCAACCATAACCCAGCAACTTGTAAAAAACTCTTTTCTCACGCCCGAAAAAACATTCGCAAGAAAAATAAAAGAAGCGATTTTGTCCATAAAGATGGAGAAAAATTTTTCAAAGGAAAAAATACTTACGCTCTATCTGAACGAGAATCCTTACGGAGGAAGTATCTATGGAGTAGAGGAGGCTTCTTTTTCTTTCTTCGGCAAAAGAGCCAAAGATGTCACCCTTGCCGAGGCCGCTTATTTGGCTGCTCTGCCCCAAGCTCCCAGTTATTATTCTCCTTACGGAATTAATAAAGACAAACTTGACGACAGAAAAAACATCGTCCTTAAAAGAATGCTTGATTTGGGATTTATAGAAGAGGTCCGCTATGAAGAAGCAAAAAAAGAAGATGTCCTCTTTCTCAATCGCGATGAAAGGGGAATACAAGCGCCCCATTTTGTAATGTTCATAAAAAGCTATATTGAAAAAACTTATGGAAAAGATGCGGTTGAAAATAGCGGACTAAAAATTGTAACAACTATTGATTTGGACCTGCAAAAAGAGGCGGAAAAAATGGTTGAAGACTATATAAAGGAAATAGAAGGAAAATTCAACGCCAAGAATGCCGGGATGATAGGAATCGACCCTAAAACGGGGCAAATACTCGTTATGGTCGGCTCAAGAAACTATTTTGATGAAAATTATGAGGGGAAATTTAATGTAACTTTAGGAAAAAGACAGCCGGGGTCTTCTTTTAAGCCGTTTGTTTACGCCACGGCCTTCAAAGAAGGATACACTCCGGAAACCGTTGTATTTGATCTAAAAACGGAATTCAACGCCTCCTGTAATCCGGACGGAACACCAAAGCCGGGAATTAATTCCAAGGAATGTTACCAGCCGGGAAATTATGACAACATTTACAGAGGTCCGGTTTCTTTCAGAGACGCTCTGGCTCAATCTATCAACATTCCGGCGGTCAAAGTTTTGTATTTGGCAGGGCTCAAGGATTCTCTCCAGACAGCAAAAGATCTTGGAATTACCACTCTTGGAGACCCTTCCAGGTATGGGCTTACCCTGGTTTTGGGTGGGGGTGAAACAACCCTTCTTGAAATGACGGGAGCTTATTCCGTCTTCGCCAACGACGGGGTAAAAAATCCGATAACAGGAATACTAAAAATAGAGGACAGTAAAGGGAATACGATAGAAGAATTCAAATCCAAATCCATAAATGCGCTTGACAGTAATGTCGCAAGAACGATAAACGATATATTAAAAGACAACGACGCAAGAGCACCCTCTTTTGGCCAAGAGTCCTGGCTTTATTTTCCGGAGAGAGAAGTGGCCGTAAAAACCGGGACCACAAATGATTACCGCGATGCCTGGGTAATAGGGTACACTCCCAATTTTTCCCTGGGTTTATGGGTTGGGAATAACGACAACTTGGAGATGGAAAAAAAAGTTGCCGGTTTTATTGCCGCGCCTCTGTGGAACGAATTTTTTAAAAAAGTCTTTGAAAAATTACCTGAAGAAAGTTTCCCCGAAATGAATAAACAAACAATGACAGATTTAAAACCGATACTGCGAGGATACTGGCAAGGAGGAATTTCTTATTTTATAGACAAAATGTCGGGAAAGCTGGCAACGGAATTTACGCCCGAAGAAACGAAAGAAGAAAAAATACTCACTCAAATACATAGCATATTATATTGGATAGATAGGGAAAGTTCTCAGTTTGTCTTATGGGAAGACCCTGTAAGACAGTGGGCAAAAAACCAAAACATAAAAGAACAAACAGAGGATGATATACCAAAAGAATATGATGATATTCATACAGAAGAATATCAACCCATTGTAAAAATCATATCACCCCAACCGAATGATATTTTCCAAAAATCTGATGATATAATCATTAAGATAGAAACATCCGGCCATTTTCCGATTATGCAGGTGGATTTTTACCTAAACGATTTTTATCTGGGGTCCATTTCTCCTCCCATTTATGAATTTTATTTCAACACCGATAATATACCGATTATAAATGAAAAAGAGAATATAAGAATAAATGTAATTGACCAAATGAAAAACAAAAAGGAATATATTCTTCCTATTTCCTTCCAATAAAACTACCTGAAAAAAATCTTAATTTCAGTATTGGGACCAAATTTATTTTTAAGACGACTTAATATACTTTCTCTAAACAAAAAAATCTCGTTTTTTAAAACGGGGTTTTGAGTTATTACAGTTAAGTTCGGTTTTTTAAAAATAATGGAAAATGAATTCTCTGACAGATTTGTTTTTTCCATTATTATCTTTTTTGCTTCTTCTTCAATCGCCTTTTGAGGAGGTCTTAAATTTCTGAATCTACTTAAAAATTCCGCAATCCTTTTCATTTTTACAAGTCTTTCATGGGCATAATCAGATAAAAGAAAGATGTTTCATTTAGGCCTGATACCATAAGCGGTCTGCCTTCACCGCTGAATCTGAACAAAAGTTTGTCTGAATTGACAGCAGGTAAAAAATCCACCAAATAACGATAATTGAAAACTATACTTAAATCTCCTCCTTCCGCTTTTGCGGGTATTGTTACCGAGTGTTCTCCCAGTTCCGGATTGTTTGTTTGAATTTCCATAAAATCTTCATTTTTGTACATCTTTATTTTAACTTCATTAAGTTTTCCGCAAAACATTATCGCTGTTTTTAAATTATCACTGAAATCTCTTTTATTAATAGTAACAGTGTTGGTAAACTCTGTAGGAATAATTTGTTTATAGTCCGGAAAATTTCCATCAACAAGACGTGATGTAAATCTAACAGAACCCGAATCCAAAATAATATTATTATCGTCCAATTTTATCATAAGATTTCCATTTTGGTGTTCAAAAATCCTTAATATTTCCACAACACTTCTTTGAGGTATCAAAAAACCGAAATTTTCATTTGTGCCGTTTGCCACAAATTTCTCCGCCAAACGAAAACTATCCGTTGCCGCGAAAACCAAATTCTTTTTTTGGGAATGAACAAAAACACTGTTTATTTCCGGTTTCATTTCCGAAACAGACACCGCACAATGAACGGATTTAAGTCCTAATACAAAATCGCCGATTGAAATCTCAAAAGATTTATTTTCTTTGATTTTAGGCAAAAGAGGAAAATCATTAATGGAATAACATTTTATTGTGGTGGTTGTTTTTTCCGTTGTCAAAATAAGATTGTTATTTATCTTTTCAATTTCAATATTTTGATCCTCCGAAATAGAAGAAATAAACGAAGAGAAAAATTTCGCGGGAACAGCAATTTTTCCTTCTTTTTTTATTTTTGCCGGTACAGAAATATCCAAAGCCATTTCCAAATTCGTACTCAAAAAATGAAGACCTTTGTTTTTTGCCGAGATTAAAACAGCGTTCAAAATTGGCAGAGTAGGATTTCTCCCTGCTATTTTTTCACAAAGCAAGCTTGCTTGTTGAAGATATTTTTTTGTACAGGTAGCTCTCATTAGTAATAATAATTTTTAATTAACTTTTATTTTATTGTTATTGTTAGTCCTGTGGAAAATGTTGAAAAGTCCGGAATATCTTTTAAAAATAAGATAAAATTTGTTCGACCCATATTATTAATTTGTTGATAATGTCCTTAAATATTGTTGATAACTGATGAAATTTTTGAGGAATGAATTATTTTTTCAACAAGTTTTATACATCTTTGTCCACTTTTTATACATACAAAAAATCTCTTATTTTTTGTATGTCATTTTTCAATCGTTGGTCCTTTTTTAATCCATTTGAAATTTTTTCATAGGCGTGAATTACGGTTGTGTGATCTCTCCCTCCGAATTTTTGGCCTATAAAGGGATATGATCCGTTAAAATCCTCTCTCAAAAGGAACATTGCTATTTGTCGGGGTAAAACAAATTCTTTTTTTCTTGATTTTTCAAAAAGATATTGTTCATCTATTTCATAAAAGTCGGCCACAGTTTTTATTATTTTACCGAATGTTATTTTTTTCTTTGAATAAAGGATATTTTTATTGAATAAATCTTTTGTTTCTTGAATTGTTAAGTTTTTCCCCAAGAGTTTTGTTTGGGCAGAGAGCATGTTGAGAGCACCTTCTAGCTCTCTTATATTTGTTTTAAGGACAGAAGCGATATATTCCATTGATTCGTCTGCAATATTGATATTTTTTTCTTTGGTTTTTGTTTTTAATATCGCGATTCTGGCTTCAAACTCCGGTTCTGTTATATCGGCCATCATTCCTCCTTCAAATCGGGACCTCAATCTCTCCTCTATATCAGGAATTGATTTTGGAGATCTGTCTGACGAGAAAATAATCTGTTTTCCGTTTTCGTAGAGGGTATTGAATACATGAAAAAGTTCCTCTTGGCTTTTATTCTTTCTTGAAATAAATTGAACGTCGTCTATTATTAAAAGGTCATACTTTTTGTAATTTTCTTTAAATTCAAACGTAGTATTGTTTTGGATAGAAGAGACCAATTCATTGGTGAATTTTTCAGTTGTCGTATATTTTGTTTTGAGGTTAGGAAAGTCCTCTCTTATTTTGTTTCCTGTTGCCTGAAGAAGATGTGTTTTTCCCAGACCCACTCCTCCATAGATGAAAAGGGGGTTGTATATTATCCCGGGGCTTTTTGCCACAGCCATAGCCGCGGCGTGGGCTAGCTCGTTGAAAGAGCCGACAACAAAATTGTCAAAAACATACCTTGGATTAAGAGAATCCTTTGATGAATAAAAATCTTTTAATTCCATTTGAGGAACCACTCTTTCCTCCTTGATTGTTTTTTGTCTGCTGTTTTTTCCATAATCGGTGGAATGCTGGCTGCAAATAACATAATCTATGGCGCGGATAGATGGATCTATTTCTCTCAAAATTTTAATAATTGATTTTTCGTATTTGTTTTTTAGCCACTCCTTTGTAAAGCTGTTTGGTACATTTATGAAAACAATACCGTTTCTACTCTCCTTGATGCTTGTTTTTTGGAACCAGGTAACGAAATTCGCTTTGGAAACGAGAAGTTCAATTTCGTTTAGTACCTCGTCCCAAAGTTTTTCTGTGTTTGTTTGCGGCATAATTTAGTCTTAATTATACATCATTGTCTTCTTTATGTTAAAATCTCTTATTTTTTAAGGCTGTTTTTCCCTGTTTATACAAATGTTAACAACATGTGAATTATTTGTGTATATTTCCTTTTTGTTTTTTTGTGTTATGATGTAATTACTATGCCAAAAAGGACTTATCAACCGAAAAACAAGAAAAGAAAAAAGAGTCATGGTTTTTTGAAAAGGAAAAGAACTCCGGGTGGGAAGAGAGTTCTTAAATCCAGAAAAAATAAAGGCAGGAAGAAGTTAACCGTTTAGCTTTCTTTGTTGTATGTTGTCCCGGGAACATAGAATGACAAAGTGCGACTTTGATTTGCTTGAGGGTTTTAAAAAAAAGGTTTTTCCCTCTGCTAATTTTTCTATAAAAGTTTACCGGTCCGATTTTTCTCCGAGCCGATTTGCTGTTGTTTTGTCATCAAAGACCATAAAAAAAGCAGTTGAAAGAAACAAAAAGAAAAGACAGATAAGAAATATAATTTTGAAAAACAAAAGTTTGTTCCAAGACGGATTTACCGTCGTTATTTACCCGAAGAAGACAATCAAAGAAAGAGATTTTGTTTCAATGGAAAAAGAATTGGACAATCTTTTTAAAAAATCCGATATTTTAAAATGTTAAGTGCTTTTTACAATTTTGTTTTTTATAAACCGCTTTACAACGGTCTTGTTTTTTTGATAGATAAGATACCTTTTCACGACTTTGGCTTTGCTGTTATTGCCTTGACTCTGATAGTACGGGTTGTGCTTTTCCCCTTGGGCCACAAATCGGCTATTGCGCAAAGAAAAATCAAAGAGATAAATCCGGAGATTGAAAAAGTAAAGAGCAAACTGAAAGACAAAAAAGAAGAGCAGGCCAAGGAAATAATGGCTCTCTACAAAAAACACGGGATAAATCCGTTTTCCAGTTTTTTGATGGTTTTGGTTCAAATCCCGGTTCTTATTACCATATTTCTCATTCTTAGAAACGGCATATCCTTTGACGCGGGCATTCTTTACTCTTTTATTGAAGTTCCCGCTCAAATAAACACTCATTTTTTGGGGTTTTTTGACATGCTGAAGCCGAGTTATTTTTTCGCAATTTTAGCCGGCCTTTCACAATTTTTTCAAATCAAACTTTCAATGCCGAGCTTGAAAGGGATAAACAAAGGAAGCAAATCTTTCAAAGATCAGCTTCAAAAAAGTCTTAACGTTCAAATGAAATATATAATGCCTATCTTTGTTATTTTTATATCTCTTCGTTTTTCGGCTGCCTTGCCTTTATATTGGACAACTTCAAATATTTTTGCTATATTGCATGAAATTATAGTAAGAAAAGAGGCCCAAAAAATAAAATGAATCAAACGCAAACAATTAAAGAATTAATAGAAGATATTTTGAATAAATTAACAGTTGATGCCAGCGTCCAAGTTTTGGAAACGGCCGAAGGGCCTCAGTTTATCATAAAAACGCAGGAAGGGAGGCTTCTTATAGGTGAAAATGGCAGAAATCTTGTTTCTTTAAATCACATTGTAAAAAAGATAGTCGGGAAAAAGACAGATAAATCAAAAGATTTTATGTCTTTTTCCGTGGACGTTAACGATTATCAGGCCAAAAAAGTGGAAGAACTCAAAAATACAGCCAGGCTGAATGCCCAGAGAGTAAGATATTTTAAAAAAGAAGTGGTTTTAAAGCCGATGAGTTCTTTTGAGAGGCGGGTTGTTCACATTACCCTTGAAGATTGCCCCGACATAATGACGGAAAGCAGGGGAGAAGATTTGAGGAGACAAGTGGTGATTAAACCCTATCCGTAAAAATAGCCGCTACTCGTTGTTTATTTGGAGGCTCCACAAGGTGCCGTCCTTTTTGTTTTGGAAGAAAATAAAATCTGCGGTCTTGTTTGAAAATAAGTTTATCATATCAAGTTCACCTCCTTCCAAGACAATCTGAGTTGAGCCATCGGCTATGTTTATTTGCCAAAGTCTGTCGGTGAATTGGACAATTCCTTTGTACCAGTCGTCGGGGTAACGGCCGTAGGGAATTTCAACGGGAACGGCGCAAAAAATTATATCTTCGCTGGCCGGGCTCCACAGGCATTTCTCGGGCAAGGTTTGATAGTTGAAGTTCAAGGAAGTTCCTTTGTTGATATCAAACATTTTTGTTGAAAGTCCGCTTCCTTCGCTTTGTCCATAGATAATAAGGTCTCCGAAAGGGGAGTAGAGCGCGGTAAGACCTTTAATGTCGCCGAGTACTTTTACAAAGGAACTTGTGTTTGGGTTTAGTCTGTAAAAATATCCTTCCGAATAGGCTGTTGGTTTTGTGAGGAGTGTTATCGTGTTCTTTGACGGCCAGTCTGTCAGAAATTCGCCAAAAGGAGAATAGAAGATTTCTTTCTGATTTTTATTTTCAAAATCAGAGACAATTCCGACGGTTGTTTTTCCCTCAAGAAGATAAAACATCTTTTCTTCTTCCGGAGATGAAGCGGCCGCTACGGTGTTTAGCGGAAGGAAAATGCCTTCCATGTCTGATTTTTCAAGAGATGTGGCCGAAAAGGTGAAAACAGGCTCAACGATGCTTTCTTCTTCAGGTTCCGCCAAGTATTGAAATACCGCCTTTGAGGCGTCTGCCGAAAAGAAAACTTCAAAAATTTTTGGAATGGTAGTGATTGTTCTTTGCTTTTTATTTTGTCCGAAAACGTCTATTTCATAGAGATGACCGGTAGCTTTTTCAAAGTATTGAACTTTCAACAGTTCTTCATTAAACGTGGCGCCGGAAACGGCCTTGGTGGTCAGTTGGACCAATCTGCCGGGCGTGGAATAATTTTCGATGTTAAACTCTTCCGTACCGGATTGCTCCGAAGGGCTTGAGAAGGGTTCTCCTTCCTTATCTTTACTTGAAGGGAAAAGGAAAGACAAAAAACCTTCACTTTCCGTTGTTGTTTCTTCCCCATTTTTGGGAGACCCTCCGGAAAAGACAAACAAAGCAAGCCCGATAACGATTACGACCCCGGTCCCGATTATAATTATTTTCTTTTTGTCCATAATGTTTATAAATTTTAACTCTTAAACAATTTAAGGATACACAACCTGAGTACATTCTATAACATCCTCTCCATCTTTCACAAAAGAAACACAGTCATACTCAAGGTCGTTGATGTAGAGTTTAAAATTAGCTGGTGCTATAGGGGGTGGTTCAATCGGAGTAAATTCTTGATCATCAAGCCAACCCCAGTCGTCCTCGGTTGGTCCTATGTCATATTTAAAAGGGTCCTTTTTTTTATCCAGGTCTCTCCGGTCAATGTTAGGGTCTTGCCATGGTCCGGTTATATTTTCGGTCGGTCGCTCTATGGGTACACAGACCCCATCAATGCACGATCCGCTGGGACAATCGGCATCCGTTGTACATTGTCTTACCGGAAATCTTCCGAATTCTCCTCCAACGGGTCCCGTAGGCCCGCTTCTGGGTATATCTGTCACCTCTCCTGGGGGGGCTTCTTCAAGGGCGAAGAATCCTCCGCCCAAAATGTCCGGGTTTATGAATTGAAGGATAAGCCAATAACCTATGGCTATTAAAAGTCCGATGATGGCATCAGTCGCGTATTTCTTCGCCTTTTCCAAGGTGCCCGTATTTCCTGCCGCCGTGATATACATAAATCCGGCCACTACTATCATTACAACTGCCAACAAAGCGGCCAGGACGATACTCAGTTTGATTACTAGCGGCACATAGGTGGCGACGGTTTGTTCCCCTTCCGCGCCGGGCAGGGGCTGTATCAAGGTATATCCCGTGGAAAAACTCCCGCCCGCCCCTCCGGCGCTTGCTTCAAAAAAGGGCAGAAACAACATTAACGACATTACCGATATCGTCAGTATTGCTAATGTTGTTTGCGCTGTGGCTGTTTTTCTCATTGTCAAAAGCTCATATGGAGACTTTTTACGATTTGTTCAAGGTACTTGTTTCCATTTTCAACCTTCAGTTTTATTTCCGCGCTCCCCTCCGCCGTTCCTTGCGGAATGGCCAGGCCGATTATGTTCGGTTTTGACAGGGGCTCAATATCTTCATTGTTTATTGACCAAGAATAGGACAAAGAATCAATATCCGATTTAAGGAAAAAATACGGCTCCGCCCTGATTACAATTTCGGGCTGTAGCGATGGCAGGCTGCTTTTTAAGGCATTCTGGAAAAGAACACCGTCGGTGGGAGATTCTTCATAGAGTATAATCTCCGGCTCTTTCAGTCTGATGCTTATATTTTTTTCCATCAGGTCATTCCCGTCGGTTGTTGATACTTTAACTTTTATGTTTTCTTCGCTTGATATGTCCGTAAACGAGAAAGACAAACTGTTTTTTCCCAGGCCGGAAGCTTGGGGTAAATTTTTAAAATCTCTTCGCCAGCTGTAAATTAAGTTTTCCGGCGAGCCCAATCCTTGGGAGAAAGCAACAACGGTTATCCGGCTGCCTTTTGTCGGCAGGGCCTTTCCTTTGTAAAGAGAAGGGGTGTGGGTGTCGGCTTGCCAGATCAAGTCAAGCCCGCCGATTCTTATTTCTTTATCTTCTCTTAAGCTGATATCATTTTCGGTTGTTACCGATACGGATAAACGCAGGATTGTTCCGGCGCCACCCGTTTTGAAGGTGATACTCTTTTTGCCCCGACCCTGTTCTACTATTTTTCCGTTTATGGACCAGGTTATGTGGGCTCTGTCCGAGTTGAAACTGTAGCTGGACACTCTCGCGCTTATTTCCGCGTTGGCTTCCGGATATTTCGGGTCGAGGCTTATCTCAAAATTGGTGGCTTTTTGCTGAACCAATGTGGAAGCCTTGTTGTAAAATTCTTCAAGTATTTTGTTATAATCTTCTTGTGTAAATTCTTGAGCGAAGACCCCTCTGAATAGAAAGAAGGTGAAAGTTAAAACAAAGACGGTTAGTAATATTTTTTTTGTGTTTTTTTGTGTCATATCTTAATTTTACAAAAATTTGCCGGTTTTAACCAGTTTTTTGTGCACACTGTTTATTTTTTAAGTGCTATTTTTATTAATGTGGCGGCAAGGCATGTCGGTACAATTCCAATAAAAAAATCTACGATACTCCCCCCCAAAATAGGCAAACCTATGTGTAAAAGGTCGTTGCCTCCTTTTGTTTTCCGCAGGACAAAATATAACCATAAAATGAGGCCAAAAATGAAGTTGGTGACCACGGACAGCCCCGGTACAAGACCCACCACATCAAAAAACGCCGCCACCGTCAGGATAAGCCAGTATTTGGAAACTTTCTGCAGAAAAGTGAGTTTTGCTTTTTTCCTTTTTTTCAGCTTTTTCCCGAGCTCACTTTTCTCTTTTTCCGCCAGCCTTTCTTCTTGAAGCTGTTCCCATCGCTGTTGTTCAATTGTTGCCGCTTCATCCATATTTATACTTCAAGGTGCAAATTATCTTTTTTGTCCTTCACCTCGTTTTTCTCGGCATCTTCTTCGGGGATTGTGTCAGCTATTCCGCCAAGCTGGCGCTTGGCTTTTTTGATGGCCAAAAGTTGTTCGGGGTCGGAGGTTATTATTTGGTCTTCCGTGTAAGAAGCGATAATTTTCAGGGCGACGTGTTTCATACCGGCGAAAAATATTCCTTCTCCCACGTCCGATTCCAGAAGAAGGAATTTTTCTTCGTCCGTAAGTTTGAATATTTCCTGAAGCCGGTCAATGGCGACAGGGGATTGTTTCAAGAGCAGTTGAATGGATGAGTTGGTGATGATGGGTGTTCCATAGGCGGAAGATAAAAAGTCTCCCACGTCTTGAGTAATAGTCGCTACCCCCAGGTAGTATTTTCGGGCTCTTTTGGTCATGTGGGTCAAAAATGAAGCTCCGTCTTCCGATTTCATCATCCACCAGGCTTCGTCAATGACCAAAAGTCTCTTTTTGAGTTTTCTTCGTACGGCATTCCAAACGAAATGGATGATAAGATACATGGCCACGGGCCGGAGGTCGTCTTCCATGTCTCTTACGGAAAAGGTGATTACTTTGTGGTTGATGTCCACGTTGGTCGGCTGGTTGATAAAGCCCGACCAGCTCCCTTGTGTGTA
>Ga0210057_1009004_pt1 | contig 11674 bp, 9 predicted proteins | sample CryGeyCG2114_010_2_FD_183968 | JGI IMG/M metagenome (GOLD analysis project Ga0210057, IMG submission 183968) | Groundwater microbial communities from aquifer - Crystal Geyser CG10_big_fil_rev_8/21/14_0.10 (SPAdes) (version 2) | ecosystem: Environmental > Aquatic > Deep subsurface > Groundwater ...
CTTCTTAAAATTGCAAAATATGCTCAACCGGGCTTCGAGCCCTGACGAAAGCAATCCCATTGCTTTCTGTCGCGGAGCTCAAAAAATCAAAAGCCCCCAAAAGGGGACTTAAGATTTTTACGAGCTCTGCATGTTGAACGAAGTTAGAACGTGCGCTTTAGGGCAATATAGCGGGATTTCGGATCAACAAGGGATAACTACAAAATAGCACAAAACTCGCACCCCAGAGGACCACAACAAGCCACAGGGGTAATATTCATTAGGTATTCTGGTTAGGCTGATTACTAAATACGGCACGAAATATTTCTAGTAACTTTCTTTTCCTGAGTTCCTCTTTTTCGTCCTTGGGTTCAATATTCGCTAGTTCAATCAAAGAAGAAGCGATTTCATTTTGGTCAATAGAAAAATGTTTTAGGAAAAAAGTTATGGTGTCTTGACGTTCTCTTTTTGTAGCTTCTATCATTTGTCGTTCTAGATCTTCCATAGGAATATTTATTCCGCCATGAGTGTGACCAATAAACCCAAAGTTAGGCGCAGTCTCAAATAAACTCATGATTCTGCTATCACCGAAGGGCCTTATGAGATATGTTATAAGTTCGGCCCACCAGGATGGATATAGTCCTGGTAAAAGCTCGCGACTTACTTCATCAATCAATTTATCCCAGTCATCTTTAGAACCTATTCTGGTCTGTAACCACTCAATGTAAGATCGGAACATTGATCGCGCAACAGCGTTATCTCTTAAGTGTTCTTCCGTAACTTTCCATTCTTCAGGGAAGTGATGATTCCATATGCTGTGGCCACTTTTAGAATCAACTATTGATTCAAAGAGAATCTGATGGATATCACTAATAAAGTTTTGCGTATAACTCTCGTTACGACCACTGAGATGATTTTTAAGCACATCAAACACCACAAAAGATACGCCAGATGTGAGAGGGGCATTTATGTAGAAAGATACGAGTTCTGATATTAAGTTTCCACAGTATATATGGTCGTGATTATCATCACTGCTATTTACAGCCACATATTCCCTATAATGGGTCACCAGCAGTGCTTCGAGGGCCACACGGGTATTGTGCCAGTATCTTACCTCTCGGTTTGACCTACCAGCATTATAGATTTGCAAGTAGTCTTTAAGTTTTAACCATTCGTTGTTCTGTGCCATATCTGTGACCTGTTTGAAAAAACTAGTCATCAACCTGGACTCTACTCCGGGATTGGTTTTCTGCCCCCAAGTCATTGACCAGATTCTCATTCTATTTACGTCTATTGCTTCGGTCAGATATTCTTCCCTCAATAGTTGTCTATACCCAAGTGGCAAGTGAGCCATCAGATGAGCTGTCGAATCTGAACCTTCTAGATCTGTTATCCATAGATATATATTACGAAGTTGATAGACGAGATATACTACACCCAGAGCTGCAAATAAGATTATAGCAATTTGGAATCCTACTCCAAGATCCCAGAAAAATGGTGGGATAAATATGAATGATAGATATATTAAAAAGTCCTTAACATTTACAACTTTCTCAAGGATTACAGACCTATCCCAGTCCTGCATACCTTCTTTGGCAGCGGTGTATATAAATACAATTGCCGTTAAGAAGATGCTTATTAGACCCACACCAATACCTTGTTGAATGAGAGTAGGGATGATTGGACTAAGTGAAATATCTGACATAATCCACTCAAATCTACCATGTCTAACGCTATCCAGCACTTTCTGGTAGGATTAATTGAAATATGACTGAAAAGAGTAATAGCGGGGCACAGTCAGCGGGTGATATAAGGAAAATACTTGGCGATAAGGATAATAAAATCCTGCGTCTTGAGAAAGAGCTGGAGCGTATGAAGAAATCACTTAGGAATGAGAACTACGGACTTGCCTGGATCGACGTACCAGAAGCATTTGAAGATGACGTTGAAAATAAACTACCTATTGTCACAGCAGTTCCAAAGCTCGATATAAAAAATAATGATGGAAAACCGACCCATTTGCTTATAGAAGCGGAAAACTACCATGCCCTTACTTGCTTGAACTATACGCATAAAGGGAAAGTAGACGTCATTTATATTGATCCGCCATACAATACTGGCACTGACGGTTTCCGATATAAAGATAAGCGCGTGCTTGATAAATACCCAGACGGGACCGAAGTCCCAACAGATCATCCGTTACGCCATAGTTACTGGCTTTCATTTATGCGAAAAAGGATTGAGCTTGCAAAGGATTTGCTAAGCGATCAGGGTTTTCTTGCGGTCTCCATAGACGACAACGAGTACGCACAGTTGAAGATACTTCTTGATAACGTCTTTCAGGAAAACGTAAAGACGGTAGTCGTAAAAATGAGCGAAGCGTCAGGGTTGAAGATGTCCTCAATCAAGAAATCTGGAAGTATTCCTAAATACAAGGAGTACCTACTCATAGCAAAGCCGTCAGGAGTAAAGAATCTCTTCTTCGATCAGATACCAAAAGAGGAATGGGACAGAGAATACAATATCTATATTGACAATCTAACGAAGGAAGATCGTGCGGTCATAGACTCCTTGTCTGAGAAAGAAGCTCTCACAGAATCGGATCTAGTTGAAGTGGACGCCGTGCTGTTAAAAATCACATTGCGCTCTCTATCGTCAGAAATAAAATCGCTTGGCCTAAAGGGCGTAAAAGAAATAAAGAGTTGGTGTTTTGAGAATGCTTGGCGCATATGTCGTACCGCTGCAGGTGACTCCGTAAAGGTGCTTACCGATAAAAAACGTAAAGTCCTAAAGCAACAGGTCTTCTCAGTTATCTCAAAGCGTGATGGAATACTCTACATCGTAAAATCTGATTATCCAGCAGACGTAAAACGACCCCGAGTTCAAATACTTTTTGCGGATACATATCTATCTACTCACCCTGGCGATCTCTGGATAGATATAAAAACAACTGGGCTTGAAGCAGAAGGGGGGGTGAGCTTCAAAAATGGTAAGAAGCCGCTCCAACTTATCAAACGCATAATCAATGCGGCTATGAACAAAAATGCTGTGGTGCTTGATTTCTTTGCAGGTTCTGGGACTACCGCACAGGCAGTACTGGAACTAAACGCAAAGGATAAGGGAGCCCGCCAGTTCATAATGGTAACCAACAACGAAGGAAACATTATGTCAGAGGTCTGTTACCCAAGGGTCGTGAATGTGATACACGGAAAAAATAGCCAGCCAAAACTGGGAGGCTCAGCAAAGTACTACAAGATCGGTTTCGTTGGCGAAAACAGTATCTTGAATACAAATGACAAGGATAAGTTAGCTTTAGCGCATAATGCATCAGAGTTGCTCGCCATCGCGGAAAATACTTTGGAGGGTGTGCTAAAAAATAACCACTTTGAGATCTTCGATAATAACGACAGGTACACAGCTGTTTACTTCAAAGAGAGCTTTGACAAGTTCGACGATTTCACTAAGAAGGTCTTGTCGTTAAAGAAACCGACTACTGTTTACATCTTTAGCTGGGAAAACGATCCGTTTGTCGACGAGTTTGAAAACAACCCAAATATCACGGTCAAAACTATTCCTGAGCCGATACTTGAGATCTACCGTCGCATCCACAACCTATAAAAGTATGCCAACACCTAACCTACTATCATTTCAAAGAGATGCGATCGAAACACTGACAACGGTGTTTGTTCAACAGTGGAAGAAAGTTGGCCGACAACTTCCTATCGTCTTCAAATCTCCAACGGGTAGCGGCAAGACACTTATGGCCGCACATTTTGTGCGCTGGCTCAATCATCTCCCTCAATGGGACGAGGATAAGTCCTTTATCTGGATCACATTCAGTGACGACCTTGCGATGCAAAGTCGAAACAAGTTCAAGGAGTATTTCAACAATAACCTCGAGAATGGCTTACTAACTGTCACGGATATAAATCAGGGACAGCTCAAATCAAACGAGATTCTCTTCCTAAACTGGCAGAAAGTTGTATCCGAAGCGGCGGAAAGCCGAGTGCTACGTAGACCAGAAAAGGACGACCCTCTCTATAAAGAGAGAGGTAAATATTTCGAGGATGTTATTGATGGGACCAAAGTAAAGAAACGAGAGATTATACTCATCATCGACGAGGCACACAAAAGCAAAGGAACCCGGCTCGCACAAAACATAATTGACTACATAGACCCAAAGATCATACTGCACATAACTGCAACACCTGAAGAAGCAGACGAACTTGAGTCTTACCGACAAAAGAGCTTCGTCGAAGTGGACCGGGGACCTGTCGTAATACAGGGCCTTATAAAAGAGAAAATCGTCCTACAAAGTGATGAGGATCTCAAGGGGTATGGGAAGAAAGATCTTGATGAGGTATTGCTCGACTTGGGGCTCAGTAAGCGCGAGCAACTCAAGGCCGAGTTCAAGGCGATGGGTAAAGACATAAACCCCTTGATGCTTATCCAGCTACCAAATGACGACAAGGAACTAACTGCGACTGGCGACAAAACAAAAGAGGAAGTCGTCTCTGCATACCTAAAACGCAAAGGGGTGCCAGAGCACAAAATCGCTAAGTGGTTTGATAAAAACAAAATGAACCTAGAAGGAATAGCCGAGAACGACTGCGAGGTCGAGTTTCTTCTATTCAAGCAAGCGGCGGGTACAGGCTGGGATTGTCCTCGCGCAGGAGTGCTCGTGATGTTCCGAGAGATTAAGTCAAAAAAGTTCTACACCCAAACAATTGGACGCATATTGCGAATGCCGGAGCCACATTTGAAGGATAACTATAACGATCATCCATCGCTTCGCCTGGGATATCTTTATACAAACTACAAGCGTAAAGAAGTCGAGATACCGGATCAATCTAACAACAACAAACCTATTACTCAGAAAGCAGTCAGAAAGGACGGTATAAAAAATGTCGACCTACCAACCACTTATGCTTCCCGTGTTGATTATGGCGACATACCTCGCTCAATGATCTTCCAAAAGAGCTTCACCGACTCGATGAACTCGTATTTCGGACTTACATCAAAGGATGTTCTTGGTGCCGCGCAAAAGAAGCTCGAAAAGAAAGGCGTTGATATAAGTGCTTCACTACCGAATCGTATAGTCGCAAACGCGGAGTTTGAGGACTTCGACCAGCTTGCATATGACTTTGTCAAAAAGGGCGATGATGTTTCGCTTGAGATGTCTATCAATGACGTCGAAAAAACATTCAACTACCTCTGCTACAAGCTTTTGAAGGAACAGAGTGACGAAAAGGCAAAATACTCAAACATTGCCCGATCGTGGAGCGTCCTGAAATCTGCAACACGACTGTGGATGGAAAGCGTATTTGGACTAGATAGTGATTACTATTACCGAGTATTCGTGAAAGACATCCAGCAAGATGCCTCAAGCACATTCCGTCCTGCCATCACGAAAGCTCTAAGAGACTTCAAACCAATGCGAGAAAAACTGATTGAAGAGAAGAGAAAGAAACTAGAAGAGGCACAGACTCACTCATTTACCATTCTTGACGAGTATGGCTACACCGACGACTACGAAGAAATCCCTCAATCATTGTGTGTGCTCGATAGGTTCTTTACACTCCCTGATTATCCAGGTCGCAATAATGAGCTGAAGTTTAAGGACTACATTGATACCAAGAAAAAGGAGATCGACTGGTGGTTCAAAAATGGTGACTATGGTAAGAACTACCTTGCTATCCCTTACCGAAACACTGAGGAGAAGAAAGATGCACTTTTCTATCCTGACTGGGTTATTCGCTTCAAAGATGGTCGCGTCGGCATATTCGATAGCAAAGACGGTGATACAGGGACTTCACAAGAGACAAAAGATAAAGCTGTCGCTTTAGCAAAGTGGGTGAAAAAGCTTGGAAAGAATTACGTAGGCGGAATTGCCATCTTTGAAAACGGCATCTGGTACTGCAACGATGGTTCAAAGTACAACTACATCAAAGGGAAATCTGTAAATACAGATAAGAACTGGAAAAAGTTCGAGGAGCTTTTCTGATCCTATAACGCTTTAAGTTTCGCTAGCATTGAGTGTTGATGAGGGTATAATGACCCTGTGCGACAAATAAGCCTAAACCGGATAACCGGCATGGCAACATAAAGAATCCCACGCGAGTAGAAACGGCCATATAAGCCGACACTTGCTCGCGTGGGTTCACATCCGAAAGGGTGTGAGGTATCTCCGAAAGGGGGTGCGGCCGGTCTTGTGTGGCCATTTCTGCTACAGGAGATCGTTACTAATTAAAACCCACGCGAGAAACATGACACTAATATATGTATTGCTTGCTGTATTATTCTTCCTCTGGTTCAGATTGTTTAGAACTGTCAGCAAACTATCCAAATATCAAAACTTCAAGAGTAATGTGATCTTGAGGCTAGCTATGGAATCTGATATGAAAAAGGTAACAGAAGCAGAGAAACGCACTGAGGACTTTCTTAACATATATCCTGACGCTTATATTCATGATGCGCCAGACGACGCCCAGTTTTACGAAGAAGAAATAATACGCAAAATATCTAAAGCTATTGATGAGGAGATATATAATGAGTGGATACCAAAATGGTCAGAAATTATTAGTGCTACTAAATTATGGGATAACTTTCAAATAGAAACATCAGGACCATTTGACAGAGCTTTTGATTCACAAAAAATCATTAAAATTATTAAAGAACATAGAGAGAAACACAAGGAATATATTAAGAAATAGAGCTATAATCTTGAGATATGAATGAGGAAGGAAAAATAACAAAAAAGAAAGTCGTAGCTGTTATAATCTCGATTGGCTTACTATCCTTTGCCGGTGGTTATCTTCTATCAGATCAACAAAAAGGTGGTTCAATTTCTGATTCTCCACTAGCTGAAGATGTTGAAGCGTTTTCTGACTGCAACGTGTTGGGTATAGATTTACACGGCACTCTCCTGACTTATGTTCCTCCTAATAACGACGATAGTTTAATAGCGGATACTGATATTGTCGCTAGTCAAAATATTATTTATTACATAAACCAAGCCAAAGACGATGAGAACATCAAAGCTATTTTGGTAGAAGTCGATTCCTTTGGAGGCCTACCTGTTGCCGGGGAAGAAATAGCTAATGCTCTAAAATCTTCTAGTAAACCTACGGCGGCTTACATAAGACAAACTGGAGCCTCAGCAGCTTACTGGGCTATAAGCAGTGCTGGTCGCATCTTTGCATCCAGGAACTCTGACGTAGGTTCTATTGGAGTCTCAACCTCCTATCTTGGTAATGTGAATAGAAATCAGAAAGAAGGTTATGATTTTATCCAGCTTACTGCTGGTAAATATAAAGATATGGGTAGCCCAGACAAAACACTGACAGAGGAAGAAAGAGCTTTAATTATCAGAGACCTGAATGTTGTCCATCAGAACTTTATTGAAGATGTGTCTGTAAATCGTGGTATCCCAGTAGAAGACGTTAAGAAGATAGCTGACGGCACTACGGTTCTAGGAGAAAAAGCCAAGTCACTTCGCTTGATTGATGAGATTGGTGGTTTGCCCGAAGCAAAGAAATATCTATCTGAAAAGATAAAGGAAGAGGTTAAGTTTTGTTGGTATTAAAAATATAAATGGAAGAACTAATAGAAAATGCTTCTGAAGACGAGGAAATCCAGCGATTAATGCAGGAGCATGAGATCGACGAGGACACCGCTGAGAAAGCGCAGGAGCTTATTGACGAGGGCCTGGATGAGGATGATGCAATTGAGCTTGCCGAGGATGTCTGATAGAGTCTAAGCAAAGAGCCCTCCTTCGATTTAGTGTTCGAGGGGGAGCTCTTTTGTTACAAAACAATATTAGGCCGAGAGTGCCAAGATTGTCAGGCAAGAAAGAGCTATAATGCAGACATGACAGACCAAGATCAAATCTCAACCACTCAAGTATTAGAAGTAAGCAAAGCAGATCAATGCGCATACACCATTAGAGACAGAGCTTTCGGGATTTTAAGAGTCGAAAACTCAGCTAATGCTTGGTATAGGGACAGGGGAAAACTCATACGTTTAATCAATGCTTTTAAGTACGACGCAACTATCAAAGAAGCCTGCTTTTCAGCCGGTATTTCACTAGATCAGTACAAGTACTTTATAGAGAAGCATCCGGAGTTTTCCCCTATAGTCGAGGCATTGAGACAGATGCCAATTCTAAGAGCTAGAAAGACCATTGTGGGTCGGCTAGAGACAGACCCAAAGATAGCCATGTGGTATCTAGAAAGGAAACGCCGCGAGGAGTTTGATACTTCCATACCAGAAAACATGATAATAATGCCAAGGATCAACATGCTGGAGGATGCGGAGAACTTCCGTGTAATGACTACCCCGGTCAGTATGCGGGAGGTACGCAAAGAGTACGAGTACGAAATAGATGAAACGGCAAGTGCGCAGACAACTCCTTAATATAAACGAGAGGACGGGAAAAAAGCGGAGAAGTACAATATGCTATAACTGATATATAGACATGAATAAAAAGGGTGGGCCGGTCATTAGATCGGTAGAAGCGATTTATAAATGTGCGATGGATAGAAAGTTTAGGAATAGGATTCGGGAAGAACGACTTAAGCTTGGTATACCGAGGAATGGGTACGGAGATGAAAAGGAAGAAATGGAACAACCCGTATACATGAGAAGTGGTCTTGTTTTACCTACAGCAATAAATTTATTAGAAGAGTTCGGACTCACTCCTGCATGTTATGTACCAATGGTTCATTACTTGCAATTCGGCAACTTCAATGTAGATCCTGAAATAGAGAATGAGACTTTGATTATTGAATATCCTGATAAGTCTAAAAAGTTGAGAGTGCGAGAATCATTGAGAAAGCTAAAACAGCCATTTGTTGGGTTTTATATACTTGATGGTTCTAACGCAAACTCAATAGTAAAGTATGTTCGATCTCACTGGCCGGATATTAAACAATCTATAGCGGCTCAAGGTGGTGATACATCGCGAATCAAAACTTCGCCCGAAAAGATGAGGAATCACCTCATTTCGTTGCTGTTGGAAAAAAATCGTGAAGATTTGTATGACATGCTTGGGTCAAGTCAGAAGTTTGCATACAAGGAGAGTTTGGTGGCTGAAGTAATGCGCTCCGTATTTGACTACCAAGAAGTTACGCCAGCTATCGTAAAGAAATACAGCGCTGTGCCTAAAAGGCACATCCCTACCGATAAGTTAAAAACTAAAGGTAAGTATCGGAAGAAAAAATAAAATAAGAAACTATCCCTAGAGCCTTCATTGGCTCTAGGGTGGCGCCACACGACAAAGGCCCTTGGACCACCCTCCAAGGGCCTCTTGTTATGCAACTACGATCTACCACCACACTGGCACTCAAGAAAATAATCACCAGCGACTACGGCATCATCCTTGATGATGCACAAGTCGAAGCACTGGCGAGAGAGCTCCTACGACTCACCAGAGTGAGTATCGGTGTGTTGGCTAGAACAAGACATACAACTGCTCGACAATCAGAGGGAACGAGGTCGTCAGCGAGTCCTCGAGAAAAATAAACCGGCTTATAAAACAAGGTGTCCTACTAACGCCACAAACGCTAGTGGGCAATCCATCCAGGCATATTGCCTGGCGTGAGGAGGGCATCTTGTAACTGATATCTTAGCGCCAGGTTCGGCCAAGTGAGCAGCCCCTCCAGCTTCATTCCCCAACACTTGGAAAAAACGGTACGTCGAATCCGTCCTGCGTGTCTCGGGTGTCTCTCTCTGTACATATTCCTGGGGGACTGTTCCCCTGTTCTGGTTTGGCCCCCTAGGAGGGTTCACGCTATGGAGGGGGTATGGGCAAATGGACTTATAAAACCATTGCGGTATGTTGATTAGTAGGCACTAAGAAAAAGATATGAAAAACGAAAAAATAATATATGGTTCTTACACTCGCAAGTCGAGTGAGGCAGAAGACAGGCAAGCCTTATCAATCGATTCCCAAATAAGTGAGTTGGCGAAACTCGCTATTAAAAATTCGATTGTGATTGCCGATGGGCATTCTTACTCTGAATCAAAGTCAGCCAAGACGGCCTTCATGCGAGTAGAGTTCGAGAGAATGATCAGCGACATTGAGAAAGGATTTTTACAAGCGATACTGGCTTGGCATGCTAATCGCTTATCGAGAAATGCTATCGACTCAGCGCGTTTAGTTGAACTCATGGATAAAGGTCTACTTCTCGAAATCATCACACCAGGACAGACCTTCCGAAATACTCCTATGGATAAGTTTCTTTTTACTCTCACATGCAGCCAAGCAAAGATGGAAAATGATTCGAAAGGGATCGATGTGAAGCGAGGACTTCGCAAGAAAAATGAGCTCGGCTTCCCGGCCGGAGTTGCCAAGCCTGGATACACTAATGACTACGGCATTAAAGGCCAGCGACGAATCATCGTCGATCTGGACCGTTTCGGACTAGTCAAACAGCTCTTCGAACTCTTCCTCTCCGGCAAATACTCCGTACGCAAACTAGTAAGATACGCGGACCAGGTCTTGGGTCTGAAAAGTATCCAGCGAACGAAAGAAGGTGGTAAACCACTAGCCCTTTCCCGACTCTACACCGTGCTGAAAGATTCATTCTATGCTGGCTTCTTCTATGGCAAAGATGAGAACGGGGTCTTGATACGATACGAAGTTAGCGAATCAGTGGATCGTATGATTACCGAAGAACAGTATTGGCAGATCCAGACCATGATGGGACGGAAAGGTATGCCCAGGCCGAGCATTAATAAATACGATTTTCCCTATTCCGGCCGGACGAAATGTGGATCTTGCGGCGGCGGAGTGACCGCAGAACATAAACACCAGCTCATCTGCTCGGAGTGCAAGTACAAGTTTTCATACCGAAATAAAGATGCATGTCCGAAATGCGAAACTAAAATAAGCGCGATGCTCGATCCAGTGTATCTACACTACATCTATTACCATTGTACTAAACGTCGAAATCCAGATTGCCAGGAAGGGAGTGTGCGCGAGGAAATCATAGATAACTCTATAGCTGAATATATTGAAAAGAATATTACCATCTCGAAAGCCCTGAGCGAATGGTGTATCCGAAACTTAGATGAGCTAGTGACAAATGATAAGAAAAATGAGTACGAACGAAAAGCGGCCTGGGAGAAAGAGCTGGTCCAAAAAGAGAAAGAGAGTGAGGAACTGGTGAGAATGCGAATGAAAGGGTTAATCACCGATGACACAGAGTTCTTGAGGCATAAGGCGACTCTGGAAGCCGACACACAGCGCATCAAACAAACTCTAGTTGATATGGGCGGAACGGATCAGGCAAAACTCAGTAATATCAAAAAGGACTTTGATCTGGTGGTAGGAGTAGCGGAGATTTTTAGAAATGGTACCTTCGAAGAGAAACAAGAGGCCTTATCGGCTCTTGGTTCGAACCTAACACTGAAGGACAAAAAACTGAGTGTCATCAACAAAGATTTGTTTCAGGTGCTAGAAAAGGGACTTCTTGAGGCAAGAGCGAGAAATAAGGCGTTCGAACCTAAAATATGTGAGGCCGACAAAGACGAAACGGAGGTTTTTGCCTCCGTTCGTCCCACTCTGCTCCGCGACCAGGGCTCGAACCTGGGACATCCTCCTTAACAGGGAGGCGCTCTACCGACTGAGCTATCGCGGAATATCCAAAACTTTATCACGAAACTCTCATTTCATGCTACTCTTTCTCCAACT
>Ga0210057_1009005_pt1 | contig 11674 bp, 11 predicted proteins | sample CryGeyCG2114_010_2_FD_183968 | JGI IMG/M metagenome (GOLD analysis project Ga0210057, IMG submission 183968) | Groundwater microbial communities from aquifer - Crystal Geyser CG10_big_fil_rev_8/21/14_0.10 (SPAdes) (version 2) | ecosystem: Environmental > Aquatic > Deep subsurface > Groundwater ...
GTGTAATAAAGAAATCTCGCAAGACTTTGTAAATCTCATGATCCTGCCCAAAATACAAAATGGAACCAGTTTTTTCTTCCATCGTTATGGCCTAACTCCTGTCTATAAATGCCATCACCAAGGCCTTTATGATACTTGGATCGTATTTTGCTGTCATCCTATGATCTGGTATAAACTCTCGTAGCGCCTGCAATGGGCTCTGGTGTTTTTGCCTCATCAGACCGGCAAATAGATTCGCCAGCCCGACAATCTTGGCCGGCGGATAAATTTTTGATCCGGTTAAACCATTTGGAAATCCATCTCCATCATAAGTTTCATGATGCTGATAAACAATTTGGCGGACCGACTCCGAAACGAAGGAACAATTCTCAAGCATTTCGGCTCCCTTCCTTGCATGAGACTCGTATTGCATACGCAGCTCCCCTGTTAATTTTTCGGGGTCACTGCCCACCACTCCCAGGGGAAGCTTAATTTTACCCAAATCGTGTAGCATCCCTCCCATCGCCACCATCTCAACCGTCTTGGGACTGGCCCAGTCTAGATTTTTACAAATCATGGCAGAAAAAAGACTTACTAAAAAGCTGTGAGAAAATTCGGAGGGATATGTGTCTTCAAACTTGAGCAAATACGGTCCCAATTTAACATCGCGAGATAATAGTTTGTAAACATTCTCAGTAATCTTTTTTCCCTCTTCCACGAGTTGAGGATTGACACCAGAAACATAAATTTCTTCAACATATTTTTCTATCAAATTTTTAGAGGTATTAATCCTGGCCTCAGTAGATACATTTTGAATCTTGTTCATTTTTTCCAAAAGATTATTGACGTAGTTGATGTAGCTGAGACGATCCTTGGTTTTAAAATATAAAAACTCCATGCCATTTTCTTGATACTTGAGCACGCGCTGACTTTCAAAAAAATCTCCGCGCTCGAGCAATTTAACATATTTATTCGGAGCTAAACGGACAAATAAATCAAAAATTGTGGTATTTCCATTATAAAAAGTATTCATTGCCACGTGAGTAAATTCACTATCTGCCAAAGTTAATGCCTGCTCGTCGTTGCTGTTAGTGCCCTCCTTCGAAGGTATGCTCTTCCAGGATTCGTATTGGCCAGTTCTTTCAATCAGCTTGAGCAGCATATCTATTGAGTAGGGTTTTTTGAGCAGGTCGCTGGCACCTAATTTATAGAGATCATCTTTGCCTAATCCTTTAAGAAAATCATTTTGCCTTAAATCGGCGGTCAAGATTACCCTCAAACTGGGGCTATTGCATTTGACATATTTTAAAACTTCCATGCCCGAATGATTCTTAGTCTCAATATCCAGCACCAAAATCGAATATTTTTCCTTGTAAATTCTCAGCTGGCAGTCTTTTCCATTTAAACATGTGGCTACTTGATACGATTTTTTAACAAGTTCACTTTTAAGCAGTTGGGAGAAATCCCCGTCGGGATCAGAAATAAGAATAGATGCGGACATATTTATTTCCTGAATCGTTCGTTCACTTAAACAAACAGTTTAAACTATACTGTAAGGCATACAAGAAGCTTGATTGATATGACACTTTTTGCCTAATTTTCACGCTTAAAAGACATTACTAAACCCTTTATCACGGTGGGATCATATTTGGCGGTCATCCTACGGTCAGGTTTAAATTCTCGCAAAGCCTGTAACGGTGTTTGTCGCCTATTCCTCATCAGATTAGCAAAAAAATTTGCCAGGCCTACAATTTTAGCAGGGGGATAAATGTGTGACCCCGTCAGGCGAGATGGAAAACCTTCGCCATCACAAGTTTCATGATGCTGATAGACGATCTGCCGAACACCTTCAGAAACGAACAAACTGTCTTCAAGCATTATAACTCCCTGTCTAGGATGAGACTCATATTGCCTGCGTTGCTCGCTTGTCATTTTTTCCGGATCACTAATTGTCGTACTAGAGGCAAACTTGATTTTGCCTAAATCGTGCAGCATGCCACCCAGTGCGACCATCTCAATTGTTTTGGGACTGGACCACTCAAGATTTTTGCAAATCATGGCAGAAAAAATACATACTAAAAAACTATGACTAAACTCCGAAGGGGAACGGTCTTCAAACTTGAGCAAATACGTGCCTAGTTTTTTGTCGCGCAAGAGTAGCTTATAAATATTCTCGGTAATTTTTTTTCCCTCTTTAACTAATTGCGGGTTAAGGCCGACGAGATAAACCTCCTCAACATATTTCTCTATTAAATTTTGAGAGGCACTTAAGCGCGCAGGCGTTGACACGGATTCACTCAAGTTCATTTTTTCCAAAAGACCATTAACATAATTGATATAGCTAAAACGGTCTTTGGTTTTAAAATATAAAAACTCCATGCCCCTTTCTTGATATTTAAGAACGCGTTGACTATCAAAAAAATCCCCGCGCTCTAGCAATTTGATATACTTATTTGGTGATAACCTGATAAATAAATCAAAGATTGTGGTGTTGCCATTATAAAAAGTGTCAATTGGTACATGGGTAAATTCATTATCTTCCAATAATAATGTCTCTTCTGGATCTCTTATCTGCTTTAAAGAAAGACTCTTCCAAGATTCATACTGACCAGCTCGCTCTATCAGGCCGACTAACATATCTATTGAATAGGGCTTCTTTAGCAGATCACTGACACCCAATTTATATATCTCATCCTTATTCAGCATTTGTGCCAGATTTTTCTGCTGCATATCGGCCGTCAAAATTACACGTACCCCAGGGCTGTTGCATTTGACGTATTTTAAAACTTCCATGCCTGAGTGATCCCTGGTCTCAATATCAAGAATCAGAAGCGAATATTTCTCACTATGCAATTTTGATTGGCAATCCTTGCCATTTGAAGCGGTCACCACCCGATAAAAACTGTTCATTAGATCATTTTTTATTGATTGCGAAAAATCTTGATCTGGATCTGAAATGAGAATGGATCTGGACATGTTTATTTCCCGAATGTTTAAATATATTTTTTAAATATTAAGATCGCCTTAAGTATAGTCGAAAATGAATATTGCACAACGACTTTCAACCTGCATTGAGTTTACTGAAATATTAGTTGAGTTACTTAGGTCAGAATGATAATGCCCAAGACTGTGTTTTCGGGACTAATACTTGAGTCATAAAGGGAGCGTTTGCGGTGAAATGCGTCATTTTTCAAGCAGCACTAGAGTTAGGAGTTGAAATCAAAGGCGAGAATTGGTTTCCCGGAGATACTCTTCATGGTGTTTTCAAAATCATAAATGGTACAAATGAGGCATTTTCCCTTGCTAATATAGAAATGCGCATTGGTCATGGAAATATTAAAAAAGTCAAAGATAACCCAGTGCAAGCAATTAAAACTTTGAGCCCCATTTCACTTGAGAGCGACAAAACTATCGCCGCGGGAGAAGCTTGTTCTATAGATTGGAGCTTTACGCTACCTGACACCGCTCCTATTACAGACAAGGCCTCCAGTCTCTTTGTTCATTTTTTTGACTCTACCCAATGTGAAAAAAATGGTCTTTTGCAATTAGCAGTTGAACCACGTCCTTATGTCTCTGAATTCCTCCGGCTTTTCGATCACTTCTTTCGCTTCCACATAAAAGACAAAAAGCAAAAACAGGATTGGATTGAAGTCAAAATGGAACCACCAAAATCAAAAGATTTTGCGGGGGTTGAAAAATTAATGCTCAAAATAAAAAATGAAAAGGAAATCCTTGAACTGCACTACGCATTCACGCTTAAAAAACTTGATTACGTAAAGGGCGGAGAAGTTAGTATGCAAAAAAAGCCACTGGATTTGAAATATGCTCTTAGCGGATCAGAATTTCTCATGGGTAAGGATATGGTAGACCAGGACAAGGTCATTGCCCATCTCAGCTCTGTCTTAAATGAGGTAAAATTAAAGACGACTTACTAACCATAGTGCCAAATTTACTTGGCAATTTTTGATTGAATAGGCAATAAGCTTTCAAGCATTTGCCCAGCACTTGCTCCCATTTGTCTAAGCATTATAATTCTAGCGTGATGACAGTTAGGAGACTCATAATGAAACTCTTTATCAATTTTCTTACACTTTTATGCCTTATGGCCTTTACCTTCTCTATCAGCGCCTAAGATCATCTTTCGCCTTTACCTTTCATCTGCTAAATTAGGCTAAACCGTTTTCTATAAGTGAGATGATCATGAAAGGCGAAACAGATATTTTTAGCAAAATACCCAAAACTGGATATCATGAAGAGGTGCCAGAAATTAATGCCGATGAATTTGAAAAAGTCGTACGCTCGCGCAGATCGGTTCGCGTCTATGAAAAGGAAAAAATCCCCGATGATATTGTCACAAAATGTCTGGAGCTGGCCTTATTGGCTCCCAATAGCTCTAATTTGCAACCATGGGAATTTTATTGGGTCAAAACACCTGCCAAACAAGAGCAGCTAATTAAGGCCTGCCTATCACAACCGGCAGCACGAACTGCCCCGACCCTGATTGTTGTTGTCGCAAAAATAGATGCCTGGAAAGAAAATCGCAAACGCATGCTCGAAACCTTTGCCCAAAAATCCGATATTAAGGTTCCACAATCTGCCATCGACTACTATCAAAAATTAGTGCCTATTGTTTATAACCAAGGCCCTTGTGGTAGCTTTGGACTGATAAAGAAAGTTATTGTCAGTGCTCGTGGCCATTTTACCCCCACTCCCAGGCAGCCAACCAGTCGCTCAGAACTTATCACTTGGGCCATGAAAACATGTGCCCTGGCATGTGAGAATTTAATGCTCAGTTTTCGCGCCTTCGGTTATGATACCTGCCCCATGGAAGGTTATGATTCGAACATGATAGAAAAACTATTGGGCCTTGGCTGCCAACAAAAGGTAGTCATGGTGATCAGTGCTGGTAAGCGTGCTTCCAATGGTATTTATGGCCCGCAAGTGCGCTTCGACTCATCCCTATTTATCAAGCAGATTTAAATTTCAAAGCTATTTGAATATGCGTTTGGACAGCTTAACGTTCATAAAATTAAGCGAACTAGGAAAGTAGCGCCTGAGTGTCACCATAACTTTGCCATTTAGGGTCGGATAAATGTTATCTGCGCCTTTTAAGATTCCACTGACAATTTCCTTGGCGCAACTTTTGGGATTGGCAACCAAGCTAGCAAACTCTTTAGGAAATCCCTGCTCCTGCCCAATCTTCATAATGCCAGTATTAACAAAGCCGGGGCTAACTAACACCATATGAACCGGGGATTTTTGACTTTTTAACTCCAATTGCAGCGATTGGGTCAGGCCGGTCACGGCAAATTTACTAGCGGTATAGCTTGGCATACCAGCTGTGGGGACATGGCCTGCCACGCTTGCGATATTAACGATTGTTCCCTTTCTCTCTTGTTCAAATAAGGGCAGCCAAAAACGACAACTATCGACAATGGAGTTAAAGTTAATTTGCATAACTTTATCAAATTCTGCCTCGGCCTCTTGTAAAAAACGCTGAATATGGGCGATGCCGGCATTATTGATAACAATTTCTGGCATCCCTTGCTCATAAGTTATATTTGAAAAACACTGCTTAAGCTTGTCCCGATCAGAAAGATCCACCGTGTAAGAAATAAAATCTTCCATATATTTTTCTTGCAAAGTACTTAACCCTGCCTGATTCAGGTCAACACCAATAACAGTGTAGCCCTTCTCGATAAAGAGGTGGCATAGCTCCTTTCCAATTCCTCCAGAAACTCCAGTAATAAGAACTTTTTTCATATCGCCTCTCCCAAAAATTTATCGATGCGTGCATTGCACTTATGAAAGTCGGTTACAAAGACCCAATGACCGGCATTGAGCAATGGAAAATATTCGTAAGTTTCAAAAAGAAAGTCTATTTCATTTTTAACTGGTGGGAGTAAAAATGGGTCTTGCTCGCCCCAGATAAAAAGTGCTCTTACAGGAACTTTAGTTGTCGGTCGCGACCATTTAGCAGGTATTTCCCTTGCTAAGCGGCGATAAAATTCCAAATTACGAAGTGTCAAATAGTCGAGCATGGGGGAAATTTCACTATCAAATGGTCGGCCCAACTTTTCGGCCAACTTCCTCAAATAGGGATAGATCATTTGTAAATTTTTTTCATTAAGCCAAGGAATCTGAAAGAGGACCATATAAAAAGATTTCATCCATTGCAGTGGTCTGTTGGAGCGCTTAAGAAATTGCTCAAAAGTTAGGGTGTTTATCAATATGGCGTGCTTAACTTCGGGCAAGCGCCGTTGCAACTCACCTAAAACCGCTCCTCCTAAATCATGCGCCACTAAAATAATTTCTTCTCTCTTATCAAAGGGCAATGATTGAATTTGTTGATAGACAATTTCACAATAACGATCCAGGCCTAGGTCACGGTTATCATATTTATCATCCGAACAAGTTCCTGGAGCATAGGGAGCAAGTAAACTGTAATTGGACTTAAAATGCCGCCACTGATGGAGCCAGATATAGGGATTATCGGGAAATCCATGTAAAAATACCATGAGCTTTCGCCCATTATTACAGCGGTGCTCGAAATAAGAATAGTCCGACTTCTTTAATTGGTTTTTGTCCATATTATCCTACACTGATCACCATTTTAGCATAAAGATAAGGGAGTTAGGGAAACAGATCATTTTCTGCTAGAATAATTATGCCCCATTTTTCTAGAGGTAAAATATGAAACTTAGAAAAATTACTCCGCGCACCCCCAATTTCAGATTTAGCAAGAATACTCCACGCCACTGGATGCCCGGCTCACCCTTCAAAACCCATCTACTCAATAGTTTTACCCTCATTTTTCCCACAGGTGAAAAGTTCTTTATTCGTAATATCAAAAAGCATATGAAAAAGTTAAATGATCCCCACTTAAAATGGGCGGCGCAAAACTTTATCAAGCAGGAAACTCAGCATTATTTTGAACACGAGAAATTCTTTGATGTTCTCAAGGCGCAAGGTTATAGCTTTGAAAAAGAGATTAAAAAGTTTGAAAAGCTTATTAAAAATGTTTTGGAAAAAATTAATGGTGATGAGCTCAATCTGGCAGTGACTGCTGGACTTGAACATATTACCTCGCTTTTGGCCGAAATCTCCCTCAGCGAAAATTTCCTGCAAGGTGCCCCAACTGAACTTAAAGATCTTTTTGACTGGCATGCTGCCGAGGAAATTGAACATCGCGCAGTCGCCTTTGATGTCTATAATAAGGCCTATGGAAACTACACGTTACGCGTGATTGGATTATTAGTTGCCTATGCTATTTTAGGTAGTAGCTCGCTTTTTTTTACTGCTTATCTGCTTAAACAAGATGAAAAACTTTTTGATCGCACAACAATGGCCGATTTTGTTTCGACTTTCTTTACCAAAGAAAAATTATTTTTCAAAGCGGCTAACATTTTCATCCGCTACCTTCACCCTGAATTTCACCCCGATGGCCAAGATATAGACGCTTTGGCCGACAGTATTTTTGCCAAGACTTCAATCTATGCCCAGGCCAATGCATGAAAACTCAAGACATTGATGAAAAACAATTAAAAAATTTCGTTACTGCCCAGGATTTGGCGCTTAAGGCAGCACATGCAACCCAAGAGAAACTTGAAGTGGGGATGAACGAAAAAGATGCTGTCGCACTCATGCATGATTTTTTGAAAAAGGCCGGTGTTTCGCAGTTTTTTCATTTGCCCTTTGCTTGGTTTGGGGATCGCACCCGATTTAAAAATTTCTCAACCCCATTACCTTTTTTACGCAAGAGAACGTGGGGCGATTTAAGCATTACCAAAACCTTGACTGGAAAATTACCCCACCTTGGTAATGAATTCATGCCTTCCAATAAAAAGCTTGAAATGAATATGCCGGTCATCCTTGACGTGGCCCCAACAGTAGAAGGCGCTGCTGCCGATATTGGATATAGCTGCTACTTTGGCAACAATCAAACCTTTGAAAATGCCAGACAAGAGCTTAAGAACTTGCGCCAACAAATGCCGCAAATGATTATGGACAACGCCAACTTAAAAGACTTCTACCTGCAAGTTGACAATTGGATCGATGCTCACGGTTTTGATAACTGCCACAAAATTTATCCTTTGGGTGTATTAGGGCATAAAGTTGGCATGCTGCCTCTGCTTAACTTTCCCAAAGTCAATATTCGCGGCTTTCACCCTCAAGCATTTTTCTTTTTATTAAAAGAAGATTTCATGTCCCTGCTACGACCGGGAAGCAAAGGCCCGTACATGGCAGCCGATGTCGATTTCCCCTTTTCAAATGGCCTGTGGGCAATTGAACCGCATATTGGAATTGGCGACATGGGACTTAAATTTGAAGAAATCATGGTCTACCAAGATGGCCAGGCCTTCTGGCTCTCCGATCACTTCGGCTCCCTCAAATCCATCGACTAAAGGTGCCAGCACCCTTTTGGTAGCTCATGTGCGTTAAATAATTTTATTTTAAAATGGTCCAAAAACCCATCAAAATGAAAGCGCTGCCAGCAATATACTTCATCTTAACCGGATCAATTAATTTACCAAGAACGGCCCCAAATAAAACGCCCAGTGTTCCGGCCACGGCCAAGGCCAAAACCACTCCCATGAGTACAGAAATGCGAGAATCACTTTCCGCCGAAGCAGTCATAGCAGCAAATTGGGTTTTATCACCAAGCTCAGCGATAAAGATGGTAGTGAAGGTGGCAAAAAAAATTTTAAAATCCATATATATCCTACTCCAAAATTTTGGATTCAAAATTGGCAAAGCGCTGCTTGGCATCCTTTCGCCTAATATAAAGCCCCTTCTTAACCTTTGCCACTACATTACCTTGGGAATCAAGAATACAAGTCTCAAAGCTTGGCGTCAGCTTATATGATTGCAATGCTTGCTCTTTTAAATTTTCAATTTGCTGCAAACTAATTTCAAAAATTGCCGTGACGGTTCCCTTTCCTGGACGAATAAATTCGATCTGAGCACTTTGGTCCCAGACAATATGATCCTTAGAAAGATGCTGCAAAAGGATGAACATAAAAAAAGGGTCACACATGCTATAGAGCGAACCACCAAAATGGCTGCCGACATAGTTTGTGTTAAAAAAATGCTGTTTCAATTGCGCGGTAATACGAGTAAATTCTGGATTGATTTCTTTAACTGATATTCCAGAAAAAAAATATGGCGGCCAATAACCCAGCCATTTAACAATCTTATTTGGTTTTGCGTACTTGATCATAACTTAATAAACAATAGTTTCTACTCACAGGCCCAAGTGTTCACGCAGCGTAAAGCATATTGATAATCATTTCCGTAAGTGTACCCTTTAACAAAGCGATTACCATCACGATATTCACTGGCGCGGTAAATTTCATATTTTCGTCCGCTAACATATGTCGCATACAGGGCAAAATTGAATTTTGAAAAGCGCCTCAAGTTCGATTGTAAACGTGGAACAAATTCCATTGAAACTCCGGCGCTAATTCCTGCATGAAAATTCACATTTCGATCAAAGATGTACCTGAGTATTTTTCCACTAGACGTTCGCCCTGTGCAAAATCTCATCATTTTTATAACCTTGCGCTCGTCCAAGGGCCAACGATCAGGCAGATTCCCTTGGTTCTTTAAAAGTGCAAAAGTACACTCATGGGATTCGTAGTGGTCAAAACCCAAAGGACTACATTTTTCATTAAAATGACCAATACGCGATAAAATGGCACAATTCTCATTTTTGATAGGATCCATTATATTGACACACATTGCATCAATAGATTCATAATTATGAATCTTTGTAGAGCATTCATTGCCTGCGCTATCCTTACCAAAAAATTGGTAACCAAATTCTAAAACTTGCTGATCATTACTGACATTCGGATTGCTGCCTGGCAAACTCTCAGGAGCAACTGCTGCAAGAGGAACACTCCCAACCGATTGAGATTTTCCACATCCAAGTAGACTCATCAAAATAAATAAAGAGGTGCAAAAAAAATGCATTCGATCTCCTTTCGTACAGAAAGTCATACCCTGAATATTGAAGGAGTGCAAAGCTTGAATAGGCGCTCTCACTTGAGCAAGAGAAGAATCTACTATCCACCACTTAGCTCATGTTTTAATAAATTCAGTATGAAATAATTTCAAACAACAGGCCCTATTTAGAGCATAAAGCTAAAAATATTAGCTGGAAGCACGCGTAAAATATGCGCCAATTTTTCCCAAAAACTCGCCTTATAAAAAAGTGAGCGGTACTGGGCGCTAGACTTAATATTAGTAATGGGAATCGATTGTTCCTCATGCCGTTCAAGTAAGATTTTAAGATGATCAGCAAGCGCCGCTCCTTGGTGACATGCTATGCCCATTTCTGCGCTACGTTTTTGTGACTGAGGATCCATATTATATGTCATGAACAAGGATATCTTGCCGTCTATCAGCGCAGATTTGGCATGAAGCCCCCATTTAATTTTTTTAAAATACTGAGGGTTTTCAAACTCCGGATGAACAATCGCTTCACCTGTCAGCAATGCTACATCAATATGATGGCGACGAAGCCAAGGTAACTGCCAATAGAAAACATCGCTGACTGCCGGATGATTGTTGGCGTGAATAGTATTTGAAATTAGCTTAATTTGCGTTCCCTTCTTTCTTAATTCCTTCATAAGCTTGCGATCGCTACCCAACATAATAAAGTATGGTGTTTCCAATATAATATCACTCTGAGCATCAAGCAAAAGCTGCTTGAAGTATTTAAAAAATCTTCTCGAACGTTTACCTAATGCGGGAGAATCACTCTCAAAAGAAATATCTTCACATGGGAATGTCGGCAAAGCGTCGAGCTCAATTTGCCCTTGATCAAATATGCGCTGCCTAAAACTGCGAAACTTTTTATCCTCTTGATATAAAAACTGTCGTGCCTGTTGCAGCTTTTTTAATACATTCCGGGCATAGCGTTTGTCGTTATGATTACTAAAACGAGATTTAATTTTCTTTATAGCTCGCTTAACTATTTCTTTAACTTTGCCTGGACGCTTGGACCACTTAGAATGGAAAAATACTTCAAAAGATTCAGTCATACTTCTGACCAAAGGACCTTCGAGGTAAATATCGCGGTCTAAAAAGTTAAATCCCTCTCCCGCTTCAAAATATTCTAAGCCAATATTTCTACCACCTGTGACCGCTTCCCGATTATCAACAACAAGCATTTTACGATGAGTGCGATGAGAAATGATAAACATACTCAAAAAAGTCAGCGGATTGTAATAGCGTAGCTCTACCCCTTCTTGCTTTAATAAATAGGCGATGTACTTATTCAGTGGCGGGGCCAGGGGACTTTTATCAATTAATATTCGTATCTTAACTCCCTCTCGTGCTTTTTTCAAAAGTGCTTGAGTGAAAAGTCTGCCGCTCTCATCCGCCTTATAAATAAAGTATTCCACATCGATAGTTTTTTTTGCCTTATCTATGATTTGTAAACGCTTTAAAAATGAAGCCTGACCATGCTCCAAAACTTGAATAGAGTGTGGTTCGTGCAATCTGACCGCTGCAGGAGAATAGCGACTAAATAAGCTCAATAGACTTAATGCCATCAGTACCATGGACCGGTACTTACATTGAAAAAACATACAATTCATCCCTCTATCCCAAATCGAAATCGCACTTAGCAATAACATAGAGAGACGTTGCTTCCCACGCGAAAACAACTTATAGGTAAAAGCTACAC
>Ga0210057_1009006_pt1 | contig 11673 bp, 11 predicted proteins | sample CryGeyCG2114_010_2_FD_183968 | JGI IMG/M metagenome (GOLD analysis project Ga0210057, IMG submission 183968) | Groundwater microbial communities from aquifer - Crystal Geyser CG10_big_fil_rev_8/21/14_0.10 (SPAdes) (version 2) | ecosystem: Environmental > Aquatic > Deep subsurface > Groundwater ...
TGGATTGTTTGGTACAATAACAGATTGCATGGTGCTTTAAAATTAGAATGGGGAGAAACTCCAAACGAAGCATTTATTAGGAAAAGGCAACCTGAATCTATATTGGGTTTATTTTGGAGGCAAATAGGTGGATGAACAGATAAATTGGCTAGAAGTTAAAAAACGAAATAATATTAGGACTCAACAGTGGAAGGGCATACAGCAAGATTTAAAAACCCATTTTAGTTTAACAATTCAGAAAGAAGACTGTAATGTTATTACATTAAGACTTTCATATTCACGCCCTAATTTGGGCATTATAAGACGGACAAATTCAGTAGTGGATTATCTTCTTCTTTCTAGGAAAATATAGAAATGGCTAAAATAAGTCCAGTTAGTATAAAGTACATGATTACTGCTAGCTTTCGCGCTGAAGGACCGTTAGAGAAACCTGATGTTATTGGGGCCTTGTTTGGGCAGACAGAAGGATTACTTGGAACTGATTTAGAGATGCGTGAGTTACAAAAAGAAGGAAAAATAGGAAGAATTGAAGTTGATTTAGAGGTAGTTGATGGAAAGTCTGTAGGAACGATAGAAGTTCCAACTGCTTTAGATAAGAGCGAGACAGCTCTTATTGCTGCATCCTTAGAAACAATTGATAGAATAGGTCCAACTGAAGCACAGATTAGTGTTGAGAGTATTAAGGATGTTAGAGAAGATAAAAGAAGAGTTATAGCTGACAGAGCCAAAGCATTACTTGAAGGTCTTAATTCTGGAGGAGAAATTGGAGAATTAGCGAAATCTCTTAAAGAAGAAACAAGAGCTGCTAAAATACAAGAGTATGGTTCAGAGAAATTGCCCGCGGGAGATCTTTCTGGAGATGAAATAATTGTTGTTGAAGGAAGAGCAGATGTTGTTAATTTATTGAAAAATAGAGTGAACAATGTTATTGGAATGAACGGAACTAAACTTCCTAGAGAGATAGCTATCTTAGGAAAAGAGAAGGAGATTACATTATTTATTGATGGAGATAGAGGTGGTAGGTTGATAGCTAATAATGTTATCAGTAATGCGAATATTGCATACGTTGCTACTGCTCCAGATGGAAAAGAAGTTGAAGAATTAGCTGGAAAAGAAATATTAATCGCATTGAGAAGAAAAATTAGGGCTGGAGAATATTTGAAGAGAAGCGGAAACTCTGTTTATAACGGAAATGGAAACTCTACAGAAACTAAAGAAATAGAGAGTAAGGAAGTGGAAACTGAATTTAAGGGAGACCTTAAAGAAGCTGTTAAAAATAAATTTGCATCTATTAAAGGAACAAAAAGTGCAGTTTTAGTTGATGGTAATTTTGATATTATAAGAAGAGTTTCTGCAAGAGAAGTTGCTAGATCTGTTGGACATTCAAGAAATAAGATTTTTGCGGTTGTTATTGATGGAAGTGCTACAAAATCAATCATAGAGAGTTGTGAAGAACAGGGAGTTAAGCATCTTGCAGCTACAAATTTCTCTGATAGTTCTGATAAATTGAATTTGATTTCTTTGTAATTGTTTTTAAAAAAGATTTAAATATCGTCAAAGCTTGTTTTTATCATGGTTCATAGAGGGGTGAATAAAAATAGGGTTGCTGTTGTTATATTTGTTGTAGTCGCTGTTTTGTTTGCCATTTTTATTGGGCTTACTGCTTTGTTTGGATCTGTAAATTGTGAAAACTTTTCTTGTTTTAAAGAAAATATGAAAAGGTGTTCTGTTGCAGAGTACGTTAATGAAGATACTGATGCTACGTGGACGTATAAAATTTTAGGGAGCAGTGGAAGGGATTGTATTGTTTCTGTTAAGTTATCTCAGGCTAAAAAGGGAGATTTAGGGATTGCTGAACTTGAGGGTTTGGAAATGGAATGTGCTTATACTACTGGAACTGCAGATTATCCAGAAAAGGATCTTACAAAATGTCATGGGAGACTCAAGGAAGAATTACAAGAGATTATTATTGAAAAGTTGCACACAGTTATTATAGAGAACCTTGGGGCAATTGATACTGGTTTGAATTCTTAAGTTTAAGAAGCAAAATTAGTTGTAGATTAAAACATCAGTCATTGGAAATTTATGTCCTAAATTAAATGTTAGAGGTATGGGCACATTGACTTCTTTGCCTTTCTTTTTGAATGCTATCAAAAGCAGAACATAAACATGATTAGTTCTATAAGTAACCGATATCTTCATATTCTTGAGATTTTTCAGTATTTCTTTAGAAACTCCCAGATTCGAGATTTTTGGCTCAATTATCAAAACTAAGGAATATTTTCTGCTCATTTTAAACCAAAATTTGAATCTTTCCTTTCTTCCTTTTTCAATCTTATCTAATTTAGTCATCTGGGCTAAAAATTTTCGAACAAACCCTTCATTGATTGGTCTTTCTCCAACTCTTTTATAAAAATGTTTATCGAAAGTTATATCTTCTTGATTCAATCCTTCAAGAAGCTTTCTAAGTTCTTTTATCTCCCTCAGAGAAAGAGAGGCTTAACTTTATTAATATTCTTTTTTTACTTGTTAAATGAGAATAAGATTTGGACCTGCGGGGCTTGGGCCTGTAAAGAGTGCTGAATCTGTTCTTGAAAAGTATTCTAAGCTTGGTTTGAAAGCATGCGAGATCGCGTTTACTTATTCTGTATATATTAAGAATAAAGAAGATGCTACAAGAATAGGGAATAAAGCTAAGGAACTGGGAATAAGTTTGAGCATACATGCCCCGTACTTTGTTAATCTTAACTCTAAGGAAAAGGAGAAGAGAGAAGCTACTAAGAAAAGGATTTTAGATTGTTGTGAAACTGGAGAGATTTTGGGAGCAAAGACTGTTGTTTTCCATCCGGGATATTATGGCTCTGATGATCCTTTGGAAAGGGAGAAGGCATATGATGTGATTAAATCTGGAATTCTAGATATAATGAAAGAGATTAAGAAGAAGAAATGGAAGATTGAGATTGCTCCTGAAACTATGGGAAAGATTAATGTTTTTGGCTCTATTGAAGAAATTTCTCGGCTTGTTAAGGACACGGGATGCAGTTTTTGTATTGATTATGCCCATGTTCTTGCAAGGGAGAAGAAAGTTGATTATGGAAAGATAGAGAAGTTGTTTCCTAAAAAGGATTGGCATGTTCATTTTTCTGGAATCGTTTATGGAGAAAAAGGAGAAAAGAAACATAGAAGCACAGAGAAAAAAGAATGGAAAGAACTGCTTTCAAAACTGCCTAAAGATAAAAATGTTACAATAATTAACGAGAGTCCAACCTTAGTTGAGGATTCTGTTGATGGCCTGGCAATCGCTGAGAATTTTGGTTTGGATGTAAATTAAGATTTTGATCTTGAATATTTCTTGGAATTAGTTTTGGTTTTTGAATTCTTCTTTTAGATTTATTGGTTAATTTCTTGTGTTGATTGTCTATTGCGAGCATTTTAGACCTTGCTCTTTCTGGAGACACTTTTGATATGTTTAAAATTTCTAAGATTTTTTCTAAAATCTCATCATATGACTCTCTTTTATAAGATTTTAGCTTATCTAAACGAGATTTTGTCTCTCTGGATAGTTTTATCGTCGTTATTTTACTCTTTGATTTTACTTTAAGAGCCATGAGGTATACTTGCAGTATACCTTTATATACTTTTCGTAACTCTAGAATAACACTCTTTTTGTTGTCACCATAAAGTTTATATACGGCTGAAATGTGAGTTTATTAACTAAATTTTTAAATAAAACATGACATCCAAAAAAGTTTTAGCGAGTTTTGTTGCAGTTTTTGCATTAGCAATTTTAATGATTGCTGGTGTTAGCGCAGCAGCTACAAACCAACATGTCACTATCAACGATGTTGAAGTGAGTGGAGTGGACGTTCTTGGTGGATCTGCAATCGCAGAATTCAGTGGAAGTACTGTGCCCGTAAGAGTGCAGTTCGTTGCTGATAATTTGCCAGGTACTGAATCTCAGGATGTTAGAGTGAAGGCTTGGATTTCTGGATCAGCTGGAAACGCTGCTGTCACAGACAGATTTGATGTTTTGGAAGGTAGAACATACACCAGAACATTAAGCGTACCAATTTCAGATGATTTAGATGACGATGAAACAGAAGAAGATTTGACTTTGACTGTTTTAATCGAAAGCAAGGATGACGGAACACTTTCTGAAATAGAAATTGATCTGACAGTTCAAAAGGAATCCTATCTTTTAGAAGTTCTTGATGTAGACATGTCAAGCGAAGTTAGCGCTGGAAATGCGTTACTTGTTGATGTTGTTCTAAAGAACACTGGAAGAAGATTTGCTGATGACACTTTCGTTGTTGCCAAAATACCAGCTCTAGGCGTTGAGGATAGAGCTTACTTTGGTGATCTTTCCTCTGTTGACCAACCATTGGAAGATGGTACATCTGACAGACTGGACAAAGAAAATACAAATGAAAGAAGACTTGCCTTAAGAATTCCAAGTAATGCACCTGCAGGTATCTACGTTGTAGAAATCGTAGCCTACAATGAAGACAGCATCACTAGCGTAACAAAGAAAGTTGTTGTTAGTGGATCAAGCGCAAACACTATGGTTTTATCATCTGTTCATAGCAAGACCTTTGCTGTTGGAGAAGTCCAAGAGTACAGTATAACCCTTGTTAACGCAGGAGATAAAGTTGTGGTATATGAGCTTGTTGTTGATTCATCTGGCTTAGACGTTACAGTAGACGAACCTATCGTTGCCGTTCCAGCAGGAACAAGCAGAACTGTTAAATTAGCAGTTGTTGCAGACAGCGAAGGAAAGAAAAGCTTTGCAGTAAACGTACACTCTGGCACCGAGCTAGTAAAGACTGAGAGCTTTACAGCTAATGTTGAAGGCGGATCTATTGGTGGAAATGCAACTGTTCTATTGACAGTTATTCTAGCAATAATCTTTGTAGTTTTGCTTATAGTATTAATCGTACTATTAACAAAGCAACCTGAGAAATCTGAAGAATTCGGCGAAAGTTACTACTAAATTTAATTTATTTTTTTCTTTTTTCCTTAGTAACTTTCCTTTCCTTTTTACTTTTGTGAGAAGTGTGTGGTTTTTTTCTTTAGATGAGAATTCTTAAATACCTTTAATATTTAAAAGAAGGGGGAGAGATATGGGAGTTTATTTGAAAAAATGGCGTATATAAAAAACAGGAAATTTTTTAACACTCCATTTTTGAGAGGGGAGATGTAAAAGAAAAAATGGCGTATATAAAAAAGCTGGTGATGCAGGGATTCAAGAGTTTTGCTAAAAGGACAGAGATCATATTTGATAAAGGAATTAACGTAATTATAGGTCCAAATGGATCTGGGAAGTCGGTGGATTATAACACTATTGTCACGTTGTCTGATGGTACAGAAAGAATGATTGGAGAACTAGTTGAAGAGCAAATTGGTAAATCTAAAGAAATTAAAAAACTAGATGATGGAATTTATGTTGATTTTGTTAAAGAGGGTAATGAAATTGAGATAATTTCTCTCAATAAAGATACAATGAAATCCGAACAGAAGAGAGTTTCTAAGTTTATTAGGAGGGAGGGAGACACATTATTCAAAATAAGAACCAGATCTGGAAGGGAACTTAAAGCTACTGGATGTCATCCAATTATGACTTATTCTAATGGAAAAATTGAAAGCAGGAAGATAAATGAAATGGATAAGGGGTTTTTTGTTGCTGTTCCTAGGAAAATTAAATTAGACAGTAACATAGATGATGTAGAATTTTCTAGATTGATGGGATATATTATCGGAGATGGATATATTGCTAATGATAGAATTGAATTTATTAATAAAGACCTTGAAGTTTTGGAGGATTTTGAGAATTTAATCTTAAAACATAGTAAGTGGGGTATAAGAAAGAGGGTTTCTGGGGAAAATGTAAGAGTCTATTCAAGGGACAAAGAGCTTTACTCTAGAATAAGAGAACTCTATAGAAATAATAAGAAAAAGACAATTACCTCTGAAAACAAGATTATCCCCAATTATTTTCTAAAATTAGGAAAGAAGAGCGTTTCTAATTTGCTTGCCGGTCTTTTTGATACGGATGGGAGTGTAAGAAAAGATTTAGGAGTTATTGAATTTTGTACTAAAAATAAAGAATTGGCTAGGCAAGTTCAATCAGTGTTGTTGAGATTTGATATTTTATCTAAAGTGAAGAAAAGAACCTCTTGTGCCAAGAATACTGAATTTAAGAGGGAAGGAGAATACTACTACCTATATATTTATGGGCAGGGAAACATAAGAAAATTCTATGACAATATCCCTTTGAGAATAGAGTATAAAAAGAAAAACTTAAAGAGCATTTTGAGTAAAGAGAAAATTTCTAATCCTAATGTTGATTTGCTTCCAAAAGAAGTTAACGATGATATTAAAAAACTTGTTAACTTGCTGGGCATTAAAGTTAAGAAAGAAAGAAAGAAATATCCTTCTCTCGCTGCCTATGTAGAAAATAGGTGTTCTCCTTCTAGAGAAAAAGTTAGTAAATGTTTGATTTTGTTTAATGAAAGATTTTCTATCCTGGTATCTAAATTTGGAAATTTAGAGTTAAACCAAGAACAATTAGTGAAATTTATGGACTTAATGAATATTTCTTCAAGAAAAGTCTCTGAGAGTGTGGGACTTCATAAGACAATTATAAGAAACCAATGGGCCTCCGGCTTGTCTGAAGCAAGAGAAGAAAATTTGATTAAATTTAAGAATTATTTGAAACAGGTTTATGTTTCAAGAGTCGCTGAAATAGGAAGAATAATTAATTTATTAACTAATTTGTGTAATTCGGATGTTTGCTGGGATGAGATAGTCTCAATTGACAGATTAGAAAAACCTGAATGGGTTTATGATTTAACAATAGAAGGAAATCATAACTTCATTGCAAATAATATTTTTGCACATAATTCTAACATTAGCGATGCAATGTGCTTTGTTCTTGGGAGATTATCGATAAAGAGCATGCGTGCAGCTAAAGCAAGGAACTTAATTTTTATGGGAAGTAAATATGTTAAACCTGCTGGGGAGGCAAGTGTTGAGCTTGTTTTTGATAATACTGATAGAGCATTCAATATTAATACGGATGAAATAAGTTTGAAGAGAATTGTTAGAAGAAATGGGCAAGGGATGTATAAAATTAATAATGAGACAAAGACAAGAGGAGAAATCATAGAATTACTTGCCCATGCAGGAATTGATCCACATGGGTTTAATATGGTCTTACAGGGGCAGATACAGAGCATTGTTAAGATGCATCCTGAAGATAGAAGAAAGATTATAGAAGAAGTTGCAGGAATTGCTATTTATGAATCTAGAAAAGAAAAAAGCTTGAAAGAATTAGAAAAGACTGAAGAAAGATTGAAAGAAATAGGTACAATTTTGAGAGAGAGAACGTCTTATTTGAATAATCTTGAGAAAGAAAAGAGACAGGCTGAAAGATTTAGAGAGTTGGAGACAACAGCCAAGAGAGCAAAAGCAACAATAATTAGTAAAAAACTTGAGGGAAAGAAAAGAGAAGTTGAGGGAATCATGAGGGGTATTAGGGAAAAGGAAGAACAGAAAGATAAGATAAGAACGAAAGTGAGAGAGATTGAAGGGAGAACTGACTCTCTTTCTGGAAAGATAGAAGAAATTAATTCTAATATAAAGCAAGCAACTGGTTTAGAGCAGGAGAAGTTGCATGATGAAATCGCTAATTTAAGAGCAGAGATTGAAGGTTTGCGTGTTAGAAAAGAGAATTACGAAAATAAGAAAGAAGAAATAGAAAGAAGAATTGAGGAATTAGGACAAGATCTTCCAGATTTGGAGCAGGAAATAAGTGAGTTAAGAAGAGAGAGTCCGTTGATGGCTAAGAAAGCTGAAGAATTAAAGAAAAAGAAAGTTGAATTAAGCGAAATTGAAGAGAAAAGAAAGAGATTACATGGGATTAAAAAAGAAGTTGAAGGTTTGAGAGAAAGAATAAAGGACAAGGAAAGACAGAAGGCAAAGATTCAAGGAGAGAGTGAGGAATTAATTAATGAACTTGAATCTTTATCTGGAAATTTAAAATATAAATCTGGAGAAGATGTTAAGACAGAACTTGAAAGACTATTTAAAAATTTGAAGGATAGAGAAAATTTACTTGAGGAATTAAATAGAAAAGAAATTGAAAATGAAAGAATAATCGGAGTTTCTGAGATTGAGATAAAGAGAGCTAAAGAATCTAAGAAAAATGTTTCCGAGATTGATATTTGTCCTTTATGTCAGAGTAAATTAACTAAAGATCATGTAGAGCATGTCTTTATGGATTCAGAGAGAAGAATAGGTAAATACGCTAAAGAGGGAGAAGAAGCAAATAAAAAATTAGAAGAAATAAAAATTAAGAGAGGGGAGACAAGAAAAGAAGTAGTTGAGCTGAGTGAAAAGACAAGAAAATGTGAAAGGGAAATGAATGTTCATACAGCTATTATGGAGAAAAAATTTAGATTGAAAACAGAAGTTTCTGAACAAAATGAATTGGAAGCGGAGATTAAAGGATTGGAAAAAAGACTTAAAGGACTTGAAGGAAGAGGAGAAGACATTGGGAGGATTGAAGAAAGTTATGATAGGAAAATTTCTGAGATTGAAGAAATAAGTAGTAGAACAGAAGAAGATGTTGATACTGTTTTATTATATAAGGAAAGAGAATTAGAAAATATGAAGAATATTATTAAGCGTTCTTCTGCGGATTCAAAAGATGTTGCTGGGCAAGTTGAAGAAATTAGTTCTAATTTGGAAAATAAGGAAAAAGAACTAGAAGATAGAGAAAATAAGGAAGAAGAGTTGAATAAAAGGTTTAAGGAACTTTTTGCTGAGAGAGATAAAATACAGAAAGAGATACAGGAAAGTAATTTGGAATTGAGTGAAAGGCAGGGAGATGTTAGACAAGTTGAGGAACAGGTGAACTATCTTAAGATTGGAAAGGCAAAATTAGATGCTGAAGCTGAATCTCTTGAAATGGAACTGTCCGAATTTAGAGGTGTTGAATTGTTACAGGGGAGTATACCTATGTTGGAAGAGAAATTACAGAAGGCGCATAATACATTAGCAACTATCGGAAATATTAATATGCGTGCCTTGGAAGTTTATGAACAGGTTAAGGAGGAGTATGAGAAAGTTAGAGTTAAAGTTGAAACGTTGGATAAAGAGAAAATAGAGATTATGAAAATAATTGAAGAAATTGATAAGAAAAAGAAGAAGACATTTATGAAAACATTTAGTGCGATAAATGATTTATTCACGAGTAACTTTAATAAATTATCAAAGAAGGGAGTTTCTTATTTAGAGATTGAGAATAAGGAAAATATTTTTGCTGGGGGGCTCAACATCGTTGTTAAGTTGTCTAGAGGAAAGTCGTTTGATGTTACTTCTCTTTCAGGAGGAGAGCAGACTCTTGTTGCCCTTTCATTGTTGTTTGCAGTGCAGGAATACAAGCCATACCATTTCTATATATTTGATGAGATTGATGCTGCATTAGATAAGAGGAATTCGGAAAGACTTGCTGGGCTTTTGAATCAATATATGAAATCTGGGCAGTATATTGTTATTACGCACAATGACGCTATTATGTTAGAGAATAATTTGTTTTATGGAGTGAGCATGCATGAAGGTGTTTCGAAGATTTTTAGTTTGAAAGTTGAAGAGAATTAATATATAAATACTTAAAAGGCAGTTGATTTTTTGTTTTTTATGAAATTAGTGAATGGATATAAAGATGGAATTGAAGCTCTTGAGAATAGAAGGAGATATGTAGTTCCTGAAACAGGAGACGATGTTAATAGAATAGATCATTCTTTGCCTGTTTTAAATGGAAGCGCGGAGGGTTCTGGTGAGTTGAGAAATATCCCCTCTGAAAGATGGCCCTGTTACATTAATTATAATGGAGATTTAGAATCTGGAACTGTCCTAGTCCTTAGAACTAAGTCGAGTAGAAGTGACCAAGAACTGCTTAAAATCATAGATGATGGATTAGCTAAAGCAGTCATGAAAGTTCCAATTCAGGATAATAGTGGGAGAGATGCACTTCCAAGAGATGCAACAATTGAGTTAGGAACGCCTTTTGATAAAGATCGGTGGTAAGATTAGAAATCGGTTAGTGATTTTTGTTTTTTGTCCGTTTCTTTGTAGAGTTTTCTAATTGCTTTTGTATCTGTTTTATCTTCGGGGAAAAGATTTGTCCAGGTTTTCCATGTTTTTCTAAATATTCCAGAATCACGATGTTTGGAGCCATGAGATTTCAGAAAAGACTTTGTGGTTGGATCTGAAGGATAACCTGAACCAATGTCTGGATATTTTTCTTTTATTTGTGAAACAGATTCTTCTCTCTGAACTTTTGCAAGGATTGAAGCTGCAGAAACTTCTATATGATTAACATCTGCTTTATGCTCACATTTTATGTCTAGATTTTCTGGATGTTCTACATATTCTAATAGTGTTTGTTTAAATTTAACTGTGTTAATTGATGGGCAATCTATGATTACAGTTATCTTTTCCTTTTCAGTGTTTAATTCATTTATTATTTGGGCCATCTTCATTGCTTCAAGAGTGTTAAGATTTAGCTTATCGGATCTTAAAGCAGAGTCAATTTCTTTTGGTGTTGTGATAAGGGTTTTGTAATTTAAAACTGAGGATTTTATTAATTCTGCTAGTTGAATTCTTGTGCTATGAATGAGTTGTTTTGAATCTTTTATGCCTTTATTTTCTAATGCTTTAATCGAATTCTCGTCTACTAGGACGCCTGAAAGAATCATTGGACCTATTATTGGGCCTCTGCCTGCGTCATCAATTCCGATTGTTAAAGTCATCTTTCATAAAGAAAAAAGAAGTTTATAATAGTTATCTTTATAAGGCTATTCTTGATATTAATTTCATAGCGGAGTAGAGGAGTCTGGTCGTCCTCGTGAGACTCATAATCTCAAGATCGGTGGTTCAAATCCACCCTCCGCTATTCAATATAAGAAAATGTTTTTAGCACATTACATTCTGCCACTGATAATCTTTTATTTTTATAGAGACAAAATTATGCTTTGGGGTTTGTTATTGGGAAATTGGATGGATTTAGATCATATTTATTTGAGATTAATCGAAAAAGCGCCTTGGTTTGGATCTGCTTGCGAAAGTTTTGGACAAAATTGTAGTATTGGTGTTTATCCATTACATACTTGGGCGTTAGCTTACTCTGGACTTGTTATAGGGGCTCTTGTTTTTAGTTGTGATAAAAAACTTAAATTTTTAGGATGGGTAGGAGTCGGAATGTTTATACATGCTTGTTTAGATTATATACATATGATAACTGGGTTTGCAATTTAAAATCAAGAAGCCCTTATTTATTTATGTATAATATAATATACACTTATATATGAATCTTTGTATAGTATAAAATACATTTAATACATCAAGATTTGTTGCTTGCGCAACACAAAGCAACCCTTGGTTCTTTGTGCCCAAAAATCCATCGGATTTTAGGACTCTCTGCTTTAGCTCGCGAGACACCAAGAATTCCTTAAAATAGAATCCTCAAGAACGAAGTTCTTGACAATCCTGAAATTGATTCAACAAATAATCGTGCTGAAAGGGGGTTAAGGCATGCTGTTGTCATAAGAAAAATAAGCAATGGAAGCAGAAGTGAAGATGGAGCAGAGATTACAGCTAGATTATTATCTG
>Ga0210057_1009007_pt1 | contig 11673 bp, 6 predicted proteins | sample CryGeyCG2114_010_2_FD_183968 | JGI IMG/M metagenome (GOLD analysis project Ga0210057, IMG submission 183968) | Groundwater microbial communities from aquifer - Crystal Geyser CG10_big_fil_rev_8/21/14_0.10 (SPAdes) (version 2) | ecosystem: Environmental > Aquatic > Deep subsurface > Groundwater ...
GAAAAATTTAATGATGTTGTAGTTATGCCATAACCAGCAAAAAGCCCAAAAATCCAAAGGTATTTATGCTTAAAGGCAATTTGGAAGCTTTTTTTAACCAACTCTAGATAATTAATCAATACCCCTCCGTCACACCTTAATTAATGGATTATTAGATGATTAGATAAATAGATTATCAGAGTATCAGATGATTAGGGGAACCTCCAATTATCCATTCATCCAGTCATCCAATTATCTAACAATCAAACGGGGGAAAGCTCGCATTATATATATTTGATTATATTATATCATTTTTTAGTTGAATTTTTCCCTTCAATAATTGACTGGGCAATATTGGTTGGCACTTGGGCATAATGATTAAATTCCATGGTAAAAGATGCTCTCCCTTGAGTCATACCGCGCAAGGTTGTTGCATAACCAAACATTTGAGCAAGCGGAACCATCACGTCAATAACTTTATTATTTGCCCGATCGAAGGTATGTTCAATTTGTCCTCTTTTTGAGGATAAGTCTCCCATAACTTCACCAAAAAAATCTTCAGGTGTTATAACTTCAAGTTTCATAATCGGTTCAAGAAGGACAGGGGAAGCTCTTCTAACAGCATTTTGTAAGGCCATAGAACCAGCAATATGAAAAGCAATTTCAGAGGAATCAACTTCATGATAAGTACCATCGTATAAAATAACTTGCAGGTCAACTAATGGATAGCCGGCAATAATCCCTTTATCAGCAGCTTCTTTGACACCTTTTTCAACTGCTGGAATAAACTCACGGGGGATTGCCCCACCGGCAACTTTATTAACAAACTCAAATCCAGCTCCTCGCTCTAACGGTTTAATTTCAATAAAAACATGACCATATTGACCACGACCACCAGTTTGCCGGATGTATTTACCTTCAGCTTTGGCAATACTTTTAATTGTTTCTTTATAGGCAACTTGAGGCTGGCCAACATTGGCATCAACGCTAAATTCACGTTTTAACCTATCAACAATAATTTCTAAATGTAATTCCCCCATTCCTGAAATTAAGGTTTGACCAATTTCTGCATCACTTTTGATTTTAAAGGTTGGATCTTCTTCTGCTAAGCGGCCTAAAGCAATACCCATTTTTTCTTGGTCAGCTTTAGTTTTTGGTTCAATTGCCACTGAAATAACAGGTTCTGGAAAAGTTATGCTTTCTAGCAATATGGGATGTGAGGGAATAGTTAATGTATCGCCAGTCGAGGTGTATTTTAATCCAACGGCAGCAGCGATATCACCAGTAAAAACTTCTTTGATATCCTCTCTGTGATCGGCATGAAGACGAACGATGCGGCCTAAACGTTCTTGTTGGCCTTTTGTTGAGTTTAAAATATAACTGCCGGCAGAAAGTTTTCCAGAATAAACTCGAAAGAAAGCTAAACGTCCAACATAAGGATCTGTAGCGATTTTAAAGCATAAAGCTGAGAAAGGTTCGTCATCGGAAGGATTAACTTCATAAGGGTTGTCTGGATTTTTAAGATCTTTCGCCTGGGCTGATTTAACTTCCATTGGACTTGGTAAATATTCCAAAACAGCGTCCAAAAGTGGTTGAATAGCTTTATTTTTTAAGGCAGAACCACATAAAATAGGAAAAATTTTCCCTTTTTTGGTAGCTATTTTTAGTGCCTCGATAAGTTCATTATCGGAAATTTGATGAGATTCTAAATATCTATGAAGTAAATTATCATCGGTTTCAACAATTTTTTCAATCATTTTTTCGCGCCACTGCCCAGCTTTCTCCTGAAACTGCGAAGGAATATCTTTTTCTTCAAATTGAGCGCCCATTTCATCGGTCCACAAAAGTGCTTTTTGTCTGATTAGATCAATAACACCCTTAAAATTTGCTTCTAATCCCATTGGATATTGCACAACAACAGCGTTAGGAGCAAGGCGATCCAAAATTGAGGCAACATCTTTTTCAAAATCAGCCCCCATTCTATCTAATTTGTTGATAAAGCAAATCCTTGGAATATTAAATTTGTCGGCTTGATGCCAAACAGTCTCTGATTGAGGCTCCACCCCCGCCACTCCGTCAAAGACTACAATTCCACCATCTAATACCCGAAGGGACCTTTGCACTTCCGCAGTAAAATCAATGTGACCTGGGGTATCAATAATATTAATTTGATGGATTGGAATATCTCCTGAAAGTTGGGTATGGCCAGTACGTTCTTTTGGTGGCCAATAACAGGTAGTGGCGGCGGCGGTTATTGTAATGCCTCTTTCTTTTTCCTGTGCCATCCAGTCCATAACAGCTTTACCCTCGTGAACTTCACCAATTTTATATGTTTTTCCCGTATAATATAAAATTCGCTCGGTTATTGTTGTTTTACCGGCATCTATATGGGCAATAATACCTATATTTCTTGTCCTGTCAATTGGTATTTCACGTGGCAAAGTTATATCTCCATAATACAATTTAACAAAATTTTGTCACACAAGAAATTCAAGGTTGTCGCCAAAGGCGACGTTCTTCTATTTCTAGTTTGCTTGATCGGTATTACACGTGGCATTTTGTCTTCAATTAAAACTTCTTCCGACAATCGGCATTATTTTTAAGAGGTTGAATGCCCCAAAGCTTGCTTTAGGGATGAAATCCTGTTTAAAAACAAACTTTTTTTGCAAGGAATGCCTCGTCAGCTTGCTGCGAGGTAGTTTATTTTACTTCGAATGTTTTATTATTTTACTTTTGGACTGGAGCTGAGGTGCCTGGAATGGTGCCCTTTCCGCGACCGATAATTAAGTAAAGAATACTTCCTAAAACGCCTAAAATGATGATTAATACAATCCAGAGTGTTTTATCTGATGGATTAGTAAATTGACGACGAATACAATCAATTAATGTCCAGATCCAAAAGATAAAAACTGCTAAACCTACTATACACCATATTATTAACATCACTGCACCAATTCCAAGAATTCCTGTGGCAGCAGCTGTGGCTGCAGCAGCATCCGCCGGTGAAACCGTCTCTTCAGTGGTATAATCTTGAGCCATAGCAGCAAAAGGTATAAGTGTTGTTGCTAAACCTGTAAACCATGCAATTTTTTTCATTTTTTTCACCTCCTTCCCTCCTAATTAATTATTAAAACCGAGCATAATGAACAAAGGCCCGGTTGGCTTCTGCTAATTTGTGTAATTCATCTTTCTTTTTCACAACCATTCCAGTATTATTATACGCTTCAGTTATAACTTCTGCCAAAAATTTATCTAAACTTTTACCTTGTTTAGATCGAGCTTCATCAACAATCCAACGCAAAGCTAGGGCATGTTGTCGCGCTGGTGATACTTCATAAGGCACTTGATATGTAGCGCCCCCTATGCGGCGAGATCGAACTTCTACTAAAGGTGAAGTATTGGCAACTGCTTTTGTAAACACTTCCACAGGATCTTTATCTAGTTTTGTTTTTATCTGATCAAATGCTTTATAAACCAAATTTTGAGCTGTTTTTTTCTTACCTTTTAGCATTATTTTATTAATTAATTGGCTAACTAAGAAATTCTGATATTTAGAATCTGGCGGGATGACTCTTGGCTTTAATTTAGATATTCCTCTCATGACGAAGTTTTCCTTTCGCCTTTTGCGCCATATTTTGAACGGCCTTTTTTACGATCTTCAACACCTTGCGTATCTAGTTTTCCACGAACAATATGATATCTTACTCCTGGTAAATCTTTAACTCGTCCGCCGCGAATTAGCACTACTGAGTGCTCTTGTAAATTATGACCGATACCAGGGATATAAGCTGTAATTTCCTGACCCGAAGTTAATCTAACTTTAGCAATTTTACGTAAAGCTGAGTTTGGTTTTTTGGGAGTTACTGTTGTTACTTTTGTGCAAACACCTCTTTTAAATGAAGAAGGATGACTAGTTGGTTTATTTTTTAAATAATTAAAAGCTTTCCCTAAGGCAGGGGTTTTGCTTTTTTGAGTAATTTTCTTTCTACATCCTTTAATTAATTGATTAACTGTAGGCATAATTCCTCGCTATCCGTCTAGATCTCGGCTCGGTGGTCTAGCCGAGACGGGTCGCTCGTCAAATTTAAAATTTAAATCTCAAAACTCAAAAGAATAACCTAAAAATTTTCTCTTTTAACTTTTTACTTTGAAGAACCTGTCGCCTTTGGCGAGGAAACCTTGTTTTCTCACTTCGTTTGAAATTAACATTTAACATCTTATTTAAATTGCTACCTCAATTTTTTTAGGTTTACGAAATGATGAACCTGCTGGTATTAACTTTCCAATTATAACATTTTCTTTTAATCCATTCAAATAATCAACTGTGCCTTTAATTGCTGCATCCATTAAAACAGAAGTTGTTTCTTGAAAAGAAGCAGCGGATAAGAATGAATCGGTCTTTAAGGCAACACGAGTAATGCCAAGGACAATATTTTCTGCCTCCATTAACTTTTTACCAGCTTTTTTTAGTTTTTCATTAATCAAATTTAAATTGGTTTGATCAATAATTTGACCCTCTAGATATGATGAACCTCCGGGATTGGTGATTTTAACTTTAGAAAACATCTGGCGGATTACCAGTTCAATATGCTTTTCATTAATTTGCTGGCCTTGTGTCGCATAGATAGTTTTGACATCTTGTATAATATATTTTTGAACCGCTTCGGCTCCTTTTAACTTAAGGGCGCTCGTTAAATCAAGATGGCCTGAATTTAATTGCTGGCCAATTTTTACAGTATCTCCTTCTTCAACAAGCAGTGATGAAGTTGGAGGGATAAAATAACTTTTACTTAAAGGTTCCAGTGAAACAACCAAAGCATGTCTACCCAAAATAGATATTTTACCATCAATATTAGCCCTGACTGCTTTCTTGCCCATAGCTGTAGCAATTGCTTGACGTCCCTTAACGCTCTGACCATTTTTAATAGTCCATTTATACCCTGTTGGTAAATTGATATCTTCTGTTGGTCTTTTTGAGCTGGTGACTTTGATTACCCGACGACCTTTTGATTGATGAATAGAGGTAACGCCGTCAATTTCAGACATCAAGGCTGGAGTTCTGGGAGGTCTTGCTTCAAATAATTCCTCAACTCGTGTTAAACCAGTAGTAATATCTTCACCCAGAATCCCACCCAAATGGAAGGTTTTCATAGTTAGCTGTGTTCCTGGTTCGCCAATAGATTGAGCTCCCATAATACCAACAGCTTCACCAATTTTAACTGGTTTACCTTTAGATAAATCTCTACCATAACATTTTTGACAAACTCCCCATTGATTTTGACAATTAATAACTGAACGAATAAAGATTTTTTCAATTGGTGATTTATCAATTGCTTGGGCACTTTCTTCATCAATTTCATCACCCTTTTTAACTAAAATTTTGCCTGTTTTGGGATTTTTGATATCCTCCTGTGCAATTCTTCCAATAACCCGCTCCGCAAATCTTTCACCAAAAAGAATAGAATCTTCACGATTAAGATATCTACCGTCTTTTGTCCCACAATCTTCTTCTGAAATAACCATATCTTGAGTAACGTCGACTAATCGTCTGGTAAGATAGCCAGATTCAGAAGTTCGAAGTGCTGTATCAGATTTTCCTTTTCTTGATCCATGGGTTGAAATAAAGTATTCCAAAACAGATAAACCTTCTTTATAGTTTGATCGAATTGGCACTTCAATAATCTTGCCAGTAGGTGATACTACTAAACCTTTCATACCAGCCAACTGTGTTACTTGGGCAAGAGAGCCACGAGCTCCCGAGGCCATCATCATAAGTACCGGGTTATCCTTATTAAAACTTTTTATCATTTTATTTTCCAAATCTTTCTTAACAGCCGTCCATAACTCAACAATTTTGAGCCTTTTTTCTTCTTCAGTAATTAGCCCACGATGATATTGTTTCTCAATTTCTTCCAATTTTTTATCGCCGGAAGATAGGATTTGACGCTTTTCCTTTGGAACTGAAATATCTGCTAATGAAATAGTTAAACCAGATTTACCAGCATATTCAAAACCAATATCTTTTAATTTATCTACAAATTGTGCAGTTACCTCTTGGCCATATTTTTTGAAAACATCCTTAACAAGATTTTTTAGAGTTTTAGAAGTTTGAGTAATATTTTGAAATTCCATATCTTTGGGCAAAACATTGGAAAATAATATTCTGCCCACTGTTGTTTCAATCAATTGTTTTTCTCCATCTTCTTTCTTTGAGAATCTGACCTTAATTTTCGCTCGTACATCAACAAATCCTTCTTGAGAGGCTAAAATTGCTTCATTTTTAGAGCCAAAGGCTTTTCCTTCTCCTTCTAGACCTTCCCCTTGGGATGTTAAATAGTAACAACCTAAAACTATATCAAGTCGAGGAGCAACAACTGGTTCGCCCGAGGCTGGTTTTAATAAGTTATAAGAAGAGCGCATGATTTGGCTGGCTTCCTCAACAGCTTGTTTAGATAGAGGTATATGAACTGCCATTTGATCACCATCAAAATCAGCATTAAAGGCATAACATACTAATGGATGAATTTGAATAGCTTTGCCTTCGATTAAAACAGGTTGAAAAGCTTGAATGCCTAAACGGTGCAATGTTGGAGCACGATTGAGCATTACCCAATACTTTGAAGAAATGCGCTCTAAAATATCCCAAACTTCGGGTGTACCTTGATCGATTAGACGAATAGCATTTTTAACATTATGAACATAACCTTCTTTAATCAATTCTGACATCACAAAGGTTTTAAAAAGTTCTAAAGCCATAATTTTGGGCAAACCACACTGATGAAGTTGCAGTTTTGGTCCAATAACAATTACTGATCGTCCTGAGTAATCAACTCGTTTACCCAATAAATTTTGGCGGAAACGACCTTGTTTTCCACGAAGAATGTCAGAAAGAGAACGCAGTGCTCTTGCCCCTGTAGTTGAAGCTGCCTTACCACGCCTGGCTGAATTATCAATTAAAGCATCTACAGCTTCTTGAAGCATTCTTTTTTCATTACGGCAGATTACTTCAGGTACTCCCTGGGCAATAAAACGCTTAAGACGATTATTTCGGTTAATAACACGCCGATATAAATCATTTAAATCAGATGCAGCAAATCTACCACCGTCTAATTGAACTATTGGTCGTAAATCTGGAGGAACAACAGGTAAACGAGTCAGTAAAAGCCAAATTGGTTTAATTTTTGCATGTAAAAGATCTGTTAAAAGCTTTAAACGTTTGACTAATCTTCGTTTTTGACTCCCCAGTGCTCCTTGAATTTTCTCCCCTATTGCTGTAATTTCTTGATCAATTTTTATCTGTGTCAAAAGTTGGTAAATTGCTTGGGCACCAATGCCAACTTTAATAATTTGGCCATATTTCATTGACAGGTCATGATATTTTTCTTCTGAAATAACTTTTTTAACCTTCAAAGTTAAAATTTCATCGCGAAGTTGTCGATAAGCATTATCAATATTTTGCAGTTGGCTGGATTTTTGTCCTTTTTTAAAACTAGATTTAATGGAATTATATTCAGCTAAAAGTTGTTTCAAAGCTGTCTCTTTTATTTCTGCATTAACTTCTAGAATAATAAATGAGGCAAAATAAATTATTTTTTCTAAATCACTAATAGACATATCTAAAATTAATCCCAATACTGATGGAACACCACGTAAATACCAAATATGAGTTACGGGAACGGCTAAATCAATATGGCCCATACGCTCACGTCTGACAGCACTTTTTGTTACTTCCACTCCACATTTGTCACAGATTATACCCTTATAACGAATTTTCTTATATTTTCCACAATAACATTCATAATCTTTAATCGGACCAAAAATTCTCTCACAAAAAAGACCGTCTCTTTCTGGTTTTTGCGTACGATAATTGATTGTTTCAGGTTTTAAAATTTCACCATGAGACCATGACAACATTTCCTCAGGAGATGCAATTGAGATACGCAACCCCTCAAAATTAGTTATTGGTTGTGAACTTTTTTCCATTTGCCTTTTATCCTTTATTTTTTATATCTTTAGATATTTTTAGAGGTTGAATACCTCGTAGCGAGCTGGGAGGATGAAAACCTATTATGAACGGGGTGAATAACAAGCTTTGCTTATTAAAAACAAACTTTCCCTTCAGGGATACCTCGCAACAAGTTGCGAGGTAGTTTATCTACTTCTAGGTGGTTGTGATTTTTCGCCAACAGTTGCAACTGATAAACCTAATCCTTGCAATTCTCTCATTAAAACATAAAATGATGCTGGAATTTGCGGTTTCTGAATTGGCTCGCCTTTGATAATAGATTCATAAGCTTTAGAGCGACCAACAACATCATCAGATTTTATTGTTAACATTTCCTGAAGTAAGTGAGCAGCGCCATAAGCCTCCAGTGCCCAGACTTCCATTTCACCGAAACGCTGACCACCAAATTGAGCTTTACCTCCCAGTGGTTGTTGAGTAACCATGGAATAGGGCCCAATAGAGCGAGCGTGAATTTTATCATCAACTAAATGAATCAATTTCAACATATAAATAATGCCAATTGTCACTTTTTGATCATATGGTTGCCCAGTTTTACCATCGTAGAGTAAAATTTTACCATCTTGGGGTAAATCAGCCCTGCGCAGTTCTTCTTGAATTCTTTCAAAAGATGGCCCTTCAAAAACTGGTGCAGCAACATTATAATTTAACTTTTTAGCTGCCCAACCTAAATGAGTCTCTAGTATCTGTCCAAGATTCATACGAGAAATCACGCCCAGTGGATTTAAAATAATATCTACTGGCGTTCCATCTGGTAAATAAGGCATATCTTCCTCGGGCAAAATCATGGAAATAACACCTTTATTACCATGGCGACCGGCTAATTTATCACCAACAGAAACTTTTCTCATCTGAGCAACAGAAACCTCAACCATTTTGTAAACTCCAGCTGGTAATTCATCGCCTTCATCTTTAGAAAATACCTTAACACCAACAACTTTGCCCCACTCCCCATGAGGAAGGCGCAAAGAAGAATCTTTAACATCTTTTGCTTTTTCACCAAAAATAGCGCGGAGTAATTTTTCTTCAGCGGAAAGTTCTGTTTCACCTTTGGGTGAAATTTTACCAACTAGAATATTGCCAGCTGAAATTTCAGCACCGATTCGAACAACGCCTTCCTCATCTAAATTGGCTAAGGCTTCTTCTCCAACATTAGGAATATCACGAGTAATTAGTTCCGGCCCAAGTTTTGTATCCCTAACCTCAATTGAATATTTTTCAATATGAATTGAAGTAAAAATATCTTGTTTGACTAACCGCTCGGAAATAATAATAGCATCTTCAAAGTTTGCGCCTTCAAATGACATAAAAGCAACTAATAAATTTTGGCCAAGAGCTAATTCGCTCTGATTGGTGGAATAGCTGTCTGTTAGAACGTCTCCTTTTTTGACATAAGATCCAACCTCAGCGCAAGGCCTCTGATTTATACATGTGCCTTGATTTGATCGAGTAAATTTTCTAAGTTTATAAACATTTGGCTTCCCATGAGATTGGATTACTATCTCATCAGCTGATACTTTAGTAACTTTTCCTTCTACCTCAGATTTTAATAGTTCGCCAGAATGGACTGCTGCTAAATGTTCCATGCCAGTTCCAATAATGGGGGCATTTGGTCTTAAAAGTGGTACAGCCTGACGTTGCATATTAGACCCCATAGAAGCACGCGTGGCATCATCATGTTCAATAAATGGAATCAAAGATGTTGTTAAAGATACAATTTGACGTGGAGAAATATCAATATAATTTAATTGATTTGTATTAACAATTTTTGGCTCTAACCCGACTCTGGCAACAACTCGTTTATCTTCAATTTTTCCACTTTGGGAAATTTGTGCAGAGGTTGAGGCAATAATTGCCTCTTCTTCCCTACCGGCATCAAGATATTCAATTTTATCTGTCAATTTAGCCCCGTAGCTAGTTTTGACAAGTTTAATATAGGGTGTTTCAACAAAGCCGTATTCGTTTAATTTGGCATAGGTAGCAAGATAGCCAACTAAACCGATATTAGGCCCTTCTGGAGTCTCAATGGGGCAAATACGACCATAGTGAGAAGGATGAACATCTCTTACCTCAAAACCAGCTCGCTCACGCGAAAGACCGCCCGGACCTGTAGCAGAAATGCACCGTTTATGTTCGAGTTCAGCCAAAGGATTAGTTTGGTTCATAAATTGAGAAAGTTGAGAAGAAGCAAAAAATTCTTGCATAACAGCGGCAATCGGCCGGCTATTAATCAACTGTGATGGAGTAATTGTCGCTGGATCCAAAACTGACATTCTATCTCTAATAATGCGCTCTAATCGTAATAGTCCTACCCGTAATCTTGTTGCGACCAATTCCCCAACAGTTCGAATTCTGCGATTTTTCAGATGATCGATATCATCGGGAAGTGCTGTTGGATCGTTATTTAGTCGAATAATTTCACAAATTACCTCACAAACATCATCTAAGCGCAAAACTCGAGTAGATGGGCTATCTTCAACTTTAATACCTAATCTTTGATTTAATTTATATCTACCAACATGTCCTAAATCGTATCTTTTTGGGTTAAAAAACATTGCTTCTAAAAATGGTGTAGCGGTTTCAGCTGTTGCTAAATCGCCGGGGCGGATTCTTTTATAGACTTCAACCATTGCTTCATCTCTAGTTTGAGCAGAATCATGTTTAAGAGTAGTTTTAATATAATCATGTTCTCCATTATCATTGACATGTTCAAACTTCTTGACAATATCATCAGTTTTCTCCAGTCCTAAAACACGCAAAAAAGTTGTTACAGGAATTTTACGTTTACGATCGATTTTTACATAAATAACATCTTTGTTAGATGTTTCCAGCTCTAACCATGCACCACGGGCAGGAATTAATTTTGCTCCATATAGTTGTCTCCCTTCGACATTACTAGCGATAAAAATTACTCCATAAGAGCGAACAATCTGTGAAACAACAACCCGCTCTATTCCATTGATGATAAAAGTCCCAGCTGGGGTCATTAAAGGAAAATCACCAAGAAAAACTTCACCTTCTTTTTTCTTACCAGATAATTTATTAATTAGTTCTACCCGGCATTTAAGTGGTGCTTTAAAGGTTAAATTCTTTTCTCGTGCTGTCTTTTCATCAACTTTAGCTGGCAGCAGTTCATAATCTTTAAATTCTAAGCGGAGTGTTTTACCAGTAAAATCATCTACTGGCGAGATCTCATCTAAAAGCTCTTTTAAACCGTTTTTAAAAAGCCATTTCCAAGACTGTTTTTGGACTTCAATCAAATCAGGCAATGGAAAAGCTAGAGGTGGTTTTTGAAAATAAATACGTTTTTGAGACATACCCCTCGAATCCTCTGGTTAAGAGTTTTAATGAAGCCTCCCCACCGCAAGCGGTGAGGTATCCTTTTGATTAGGCCTGCCTGGCGGCAGGCTGCTTCTTTTAACCCTTTGCTTCGCTGCGAGCTGTTTTGGATCTCCGACGGCAAGCGTCGGGGTATTAAAACAGGTTAAAATAATATTTAAATTTTTCCCAAAAGCTAAAAAAACCTCAAAGAGGAATTAAAATATTTACTTAAAACTAAGCGATGTTTTCCACAATTATTTATAGTTTAGCATATCTAAATATTTTGTCAAGGGGTGTTACAATTCCTTCCCGCAAAACGCCCGCCTGCCAAAGCGAAATCTATTATGAAC
>Ga0210057_1009012_pt1 | contig 11670 bp, 12 predicted proteins | sample CryGeyCG2114_010_2_FD_183968 | JGI IMG/M metagenome (GOLD analysis project Ga0210057, IMG submission 183968) | Groundwater microbial communities from aquifer - Crystal Geyser CG10_big_fil_rev_8/21/14_0.10 (SPAdes) (version 2) | ecosystem: Environmental > Aquatic > Deep subsurface > Groundwater ...
TCATCTTTTAGTATCTCAATTACTAAATCATTAATCTCTATTGTTAATTCTTTTAATTCAGGATTTTTTACATTTGTTAAAGTCCTGGACAGTTTATCTAAATTTATCTTTTTCTCACTTGAAAGATTATCTAAGAATTCATCGCACTCATCTATGACCTCTACTTCTGTAGATGGTTTTCTATTCATGAGATTCTCGTATTCGTATTTCTTGCTATTGAATATAAGAACATCTGATTCAATATAACCTATAAATTGATTATAATAACCACAACCTTCTTTTCTTTTATAATAAGTAAATGTCTTGTTCAAGAGCCCTTTATAGTCCCTTTCTTTTGCATCTTTGAGAGTATACTCGTGTTCAAACCAATTTTTACATACAATGGGGGACCAATACGGACATGCTGGTGCTATTGATTTTCTTCTAACGTCTTTTATGTCTCTAAAATCTTCTAGATCGACAAAAGGATTTTGATTGAGATATTCTTTAATTAAGGCTATATTCTCTTCCTTAAGTTCAATATCACAGGGAAGGGTTTTATCATCAGCCATGCAACCTTCCTTGAATATGCATTTATGGTTATTTCTTCCGTCAATAACTGAAATTTTTAATTTTTCTTTGCCTTTCAAAAGATACAATTTATCAGTATAATCTTCTTTGTATTGCTTTTGTAAAGGTTTTATAGGGACTACAATAGAGGTCCTCCCCAACTCTTTAGCTATATTTAATGCAATTGCACTTTTTCCTGTGCCACAAATACCTTTAATAAAAATTACTTTGTGTCCTTCATTAATTGCTTTAATGGTTTCTTTTACTATATCCAATTGAGACTTGCCATTAGAGAACACCAAAGGTTCCAAGAACTTTTCTTGATCGTATAAACTCCATTCCATTTTTTTCTTAAAGAAATTCTGTATTTAAGTTTTTCTAATGTAACATATACAAGATATAAAACCTACAATACTTTTCATATAACTCTTGTTTAAGATATATTCTAAGAAATTATCTACATCCAATCTATAATATCCCTGAGCTTTTTAGTGTATTCGTGGTCTATTTTTTCTACTAATCTTTTATTAATTTTTCTTACTAATTCTCTATTAATTTTGTTTTTTCCTTTATCAAAAGGCCTATAAAGTTCAACTCTAATTATATCCGTATATTCTTCATTATGAACTTCTTGAGAAACAACTCCACTATACCATCTCCCCTTAAACTTTCCTTGGAATTTATCACCTTCAGATACAAAACCTTGCCACAATACTGCACGAACAGCATTCATTGCTCCTTTTTTATATCCTTTGGCTAGTTCTTCTAGATGTACGCTATAATGGCTTTCAATTACTTTTTCGAACCAAGATGGATCCCAATATCCTTCTTTAGTTCTCTCTTCTAATAATGCTATTTTCGCCCCTACACTTGTTCTTAAATCGTTTGTATTTAATTCCATTTTAATTCTACTAGTTTACCTAGAGAGAGTTTTAGTTATAATCTCTTTAATAGCCTTCATTTGTTCACTACGGTTCTTAAGGTATAAAAAAACAACATCATAACTTTCCCAGTCTCTTTTCTTTGTTTTAGGCCTTTGAGTTAATTTTATTCTAAATCCAGGAACAATTTCAGCACTATCTACAAAATCCTCCAATCTTTTTGATTCTGGGAATGCTTTAATAAAAGCATTTGAAAGATGTGTTATTAACATAGCTTTAGAGTTTCTTATGCCAATATAGTCAATAAATTGCTCAGATCTAACTAGTCTTTGAATATAGTTAAAATCATCATCTTTAAGTTTATCAAAGCTATTTAGGCTTTCAAGATACATTGGGTCTATTTCTCTTGTATTAACTTCATTTATTAAGTTTGGTTCTTCAAGATTTTTAGCGTGCATCGCAATTAATTCAGGTCTATAAGCCATTCTTACAGTCCCATTATTACGAAAGAAATAAACTGGTACTACCTTCTCTTCTTTACCGCCAAATACGTATGCATCTGCCATTAAATTTTTTCTCCCATTAATGAACCTGGTGGCTCATACAATTTTACCTTGGTACAAACTAAAATCCTATGATAATTAGCTTTAGATATATGTACTTTCTTAAGTAAACCTTCAAAATTATACGCTTTTTCTATCTTAGAATCAACGCATAGCTCTTCCCTGAAGGATGATTCTATACTATTATATACAGGAATTCTCTTATGAGCATATTTTATTTTTGTAATAAAATATGTTGTTCCATTACTTACACTAGGCATGTAATCATAAGTTATTAATTCACTTCCATCTATAGAAGATCTAGCTAATTTTGAATCAGCTTTAGTCATATCTAATCTTGAAAGCTTCCTTCCAGTTAATATTTTTAATATTTTTACTAAGCTCATTTTAATTTAAAGTTGGACTTGCTTCTTCTGAATCAATTCCTCCTTTTCCAATAACCACAATCCCTTTTTTTGAGAGGCAGTTTAATGAATCTTCTAAAGCTATGCATATGGATGATTCTATAAAAGCTTCTTTTCTGTCCCAAAGCTTTTCAATATTTTTTCCGTAATTTAATACAGCATACAAACGCTTAAATTCTTCATGAATTTCATCAACGTCTTTAAAATTACCAGAAACAGCAAATGAATTACATTCTTTTACACCTTCTTGTAAAAGATATTCCATTTTAGATATTAAGGGAAGCTCATCTTTTTCTAAACTTATTGTCATACATTTTTTATTATACCCACGACAACCTATGACTATTTCATAACCATCATGCCCCGCCGTTTTTAAAAAACTTTCACCATTCTTTAAAAGCTCATCAAGAACAACGCCCCTCATTAAGTGTATATATTTATGTCTAGGAACACCAACTTCATTTTCTGAAATGTGTTCAAGTACATGATTAAAAACTGCCCCATTACCATCTGCAATTTCTTTTATTTGATTAGCGGCATAACCTGCAAAAATATGTGAAACTTCTGAAGACTCTTCACTTAAGAACTTCTTTGCACGTTCTTGTAAACGTGCAATAGTCTCTTCTCTAAAAGGCATTGTATATCTTGAAATTTGATAGAATTCTGTTGTTGGTGCTTCACTTACAAATACACTCTCTTTGGAAGCAGAAAATTTCCTTATAGGCTCTCCTTTCTTACCCCAGGTGCTATTTGGAAGTATTATATCATATCCACGTATTGATATATTTTCCATGGGGTCTTAAGGCATAGCCCATTTATAAATCTTTTCTTTCTTTAGAGTGGTTACACTATTAGTCTTTACCTTTCTTGACTATAAATTTAAGCAAGTTAAGACTAGCTTCATATATTCTTTTAAAGTCGCTATAACTTCTTATTTGCAATACATTTCTTATTGCATGCGAAGGTCTCATGTAAAAACTTCTATAGAAATCACTTAATGCTTTCTCTAAATCTTCTTTAGTTAAATTAGTAAAATGAACATTAAAACTTCCGTCGGTATGCAAGTTTCCTAGACCAACTGAAGTGCCGTCTTTTATTTCTGGATGGTCTTTAGCAACATCACTAAACAATTTAGTTCCAGGATAAGGGGTACATATTCCTACGTCAATAGTATTTGGATTTATTTTTTTAACAAATTCTACTGTTTTCTTTATTGTTTCTTTAGTTTCTCCAGGCATTCCAAGCATTAAATGTGCATGAGTATTCATACCGCATTCTCTCGCCCATCTAAATAGTTTTTCAGTATCTTCTACCCTTACACCTTTATTTGATTTATTTAATATTTCCTGCACACCACTTTCTACACCAATTTTAATTGTGTGGCAGCCAGCTTTTTTCATTAAAGCCAAGGTTTCTTTATCAACAGTTCCAATTCTTACATTACATAACCAGCTGATTTTTAATTTTCTAGAAATTATCTCATTACAAATTTTAATATTTCTTTCTTTGAATGTTGTAAATGTTTCATCCCTATAATAAATTTCTTTGTAGCCTAATCTTTTTAATTCTTCAATTTCTCTTATAACTTTTTCAGCAGACCAATATCTTATTTTCTCACCATACATCTGTGGTGCTGTGCAAAAGTAGCATCTTCCAGGGCATCCTCTAGAAGTTTCAGAAGTTGTATAAGGATATTTTTTTACAATTGGATTATCATAAACTACATCTTTAGGCAATAAACTTCTATCACAAATTGGCAAGTCTTCTATGTCTATAAATGGATAATCTGGGTTTATTACAATTTTCTTGTCTTTAAACCCGATTCCATTTGTTTCCTTCCAATCTAATTTCTCTCTTAGAGCTCTTACAAGATCTCTTATAACATATTCAGGTTCTTTTCTTACAATTATATCCACACCTTTCTTCTTTAAGCAGTATTCTGGCATAAAAGTTGGATGTGAACCAAATATAACTGTAATTAATTTTTTATTAGACTTTTTTAATTCAGCAAGAACATCAGCATCTTCATTAAAAGTCATAGTAGAAGTTAATAACAATAAAACATCATATTTTTTTACTAATTTTTTAACATCATTTAAAGACATATCTTCAGCAGGAGCATCTAATAATCTTACTTCATTCTCATCTTCTTTTAGAACAGTTGCAACAGACAATAAAACTAATGGAGGCACTTTAGCCCCCCCTATTCTTTTACCTTTACACCAACATCCATACAAAACATCCCTTACTACATTTTCAACAGTATCTGTAAGGGGAATTAACAATAAAATCTTCATTTTTTAGATAATTTTCTTAATATTTCAAGCAATTCATTTTTAACTTTCCAGACTTCATAAGCTCCAATAAAAATGCCTATTGCAATTGGAATTTGTGTCAATAAGATTGCTTGTGCAACTGAATCCATTTTATATCCTCCTACTTATTTCTTTTAAGCTTTTTCTTAAAGTTATTATAGCTATAACTAAAAATATTACTAATAATATGTATGGAATGTGAGTCCATATTAAGATTTCCGGAGTACCCATTTTAATACCTTTGTTAAGATTAAGCCTATTAATGCAGAAACTATTAAAAATGTTTTCTTTATAAAGTTTGCTTTTATGCACCTATGATTCTTAAGAACCCATTTATCATATAACTCATTAGTCCTTAAATAATCACTAAATTTAAAGTTGGTTTTTGCTAAAGGATCAGTTTCTACTTCTTGATAGCCTATGGATATATTATTTTTAATACACTCTAAAAGCATTTCTGGTTCCAGCTCAAATCTTGCACCTTTAAATTCCATTTTTTTAAAGGCACTTAATTTTATCGCCCTAAAGCCACAATACATATCTTTTATTCCAGGTATTAAAAGAGTAAACCAAAATGTTGCAAATGAATTAATGAACCTTCTTTCTAATGTCCTATAACTCATTCTTTGACCAACTACATAATCATATTTTTTTATTTTATTTAAAAATTCTGGTATTTGATGGGCTTTATGCTCTCCATCAGCATCCAATGTTATTGCAACATCGTATTTATTTTTAAGAGCATAATCAAAACCTCTTAAAAGAGATTTTCCCTTACCCATATTAGGCTCATTTCTTAAGACTTTAACATTTAGTTTAACTTTTTGCTTACTCCCATCATCAATTACAAGAACTCCATCTACATGTTTTTTAGTTTCTTTTGCAACTCCTTTTAGAACATTTATATCCTCATTATACGCTGGAATTATTGCTAAGCTTTTCATATTAGTATACATCAAAAGAAACACTTATTTTGTTTCCGCTTTTGATTCTATAATCCCCTCCTTTCTTAAGTATTTCTTTTTTAAATAATTCTAATTTATTGGCAAAGACCCAAGGATGCAATAAAAACACGCCTTCTTTCCCTTTCCATTTTTTAAATAATTCTTCTAAAGATAAACCATATGCTATTAATCCTTCCCAATCATATGGGGCAATTATATTTGCTTCTTTTACTTTGTTATTAGTTTTTGTATAACTATTTGAAGAATACTTATAGCCTAGTCTTCTAATTACTTCTATCACATTTTCATTTATAGATAAAAATGGTGCTCTAAATCCTACAACATTAATGCCGTGTTTTTTAAATTCAATATCCGCTCTTTTAAGTTCTCTAAAAATAGTTTCATAATTTCTTCTTCCTAAAGCAATATGATTATAACCATGGGATCCTATTTCATGTCCATCAGCAAGAATTCTTTTAATTAAAGGCATTTTTTTATCAAGTTTCTTGGCAGTAAAAAAGAAAGTAAATTTCATATCATTTTCTTCGGCAAATTTAAGAACTTTATTTACATAACTCTTTTGTAAATATAATTTGTTGATATTAATTAAATCTCTTACAACAGCAAAAAATCCATACTTCTTGCTGTTCCTTAAAAAGTCTATAAACTCGCTTATCATAAGTTTTATATAAGTAGATATTTTATAAAGGTTACTTAAAGTGATTTAAAGGCTTTAAAAGGGGTTTTAGTACTGAAACCAAAAGCTTTATATTCTTTCTTAAGGCAGTATATCTAAAAAGGGGTTCTAGGGTTTAAAATGAGTAGAATATTAGTTACAGGTGGAGCAGGCTTTATTGGAAGCCATTTGTGTGAAGTTCTTGCAGATAGGCACCATCTTGTAACATGCTTTGATAATCTAAGTACAGGCAATAGTAAGAATATTAATCATATAAATCTTGAAAATTTTATACAAGGTGATGCTAATAATTATAAGGATTTAGAAAGAGCTTTTAGAGGAGATAAAATTGATCGTGTTTTCCATTATGCTGCTGTTTGCGGTGTAAAAAGAACTTTAGAAAATCCTTTATTAGTTTTAAAAGATGTTGCGGGCATATATAATATTTTAGATTTGTCTGTTAAATACGGTATAGAAAAAGTTGTTTTTTCATCTTCTTCAGAAGTTTATGGAAATCCTGTTGAGATTCCAGAAGTAGAAGATGGTCATATAAATGCTAAATTACCATATGCCGCTGTAAAATTAATTGGTGAAAATTTTATGAAAGCATATTATCAGCAGCATAAATTAAAAACTTGTTCATTAAGATTCTTTAATGTTTATGGACCAAGACAAGACGGGTCAGCATACGGTTTTGTTTCTGGAATTTTCATAGAGCAAGTTTTAGGTAACAAATCACCCACAATATTTAATGATGGTACACAGACAAGAGATTTTGTTTACATAGATGATAATATAGAAGCTGCAATAAGAGCAATGGAATCAGATAAAACAAATGGCGAAGTTATTAATGTTGGCACAGGAAAACCAATCACAATTACAGACTTAGCAGAAACAGTTATTAAATTATGTGGTAAGGAAGGACAAATAGAGCCTGTTTATCTTGCTGAAAGAAGAGAAGATGTAATGCACAGATTTCCAAATGTATCTAAAATGTTAGAATTACTAGAGTTCAGACCTAAAATTAAATTAGAAGATGGTCTTAAGAAAACAATTGAATGGTATAAAACTAAAAATTAATTTAATGCTTCTATTAACACTTTTCCTTTTGCACTAGAAAGATGCTTTTTACCTAACAAATAACATATTGTTGGGGCTAAGTCTAATATTGAGGGAACAAAATCTAATACTTTATTTTTCTTTATACCTTTACCGAACATTACCAACGGCACTTCTGCTTCTTTTTTAGATAAAGTGTAACCATGGTCAAATATTGCTTGTCCATGGTCAGAACTTATGATTACAGTTGTATCATTTAATAATTTATTCTTTCTAAGGAAATTAAAGAAATCTTCTAATTTTTTATCAACTTCATTTAATGCTTGTAAATATTCTTTGGTATAACAACCATAAGCATGCCCAACCATATCAACTAAACTTATATCTGCTACAAACAATTTAGAATTTTTGTTTAGTAAGTCTTCTTTAAGTTTTTTAAATAATTCTTCATCAAGATTAAAACCGTACTTAGCTACAGGAAATATATTAATGTCCCATTTACTTTTACTGATATCTTCTAAGTGTATATTTCCATAACTTGAAGTTTTTATTATATCTGGTAAAGCTTCAATTTTATATCTTCTTTTAAAATTATTATTTATTACATTATGCACTTGTGGAGTTGTTCCAGTAAGTATACTCATAAATGCAGGGTTTGTTAAAGCAGGATAAACGCTTCTTGCCCCATTTTTAAAATAAACTCCTTCTTTCTTTAGTTTGTTTAAGAAAGGCATTTTAGCTTCCTCTGTTTTATCTAATCTCGTTCCATCTATATTCAAATAAATTACTCTTTTTGTTAATGCTTTATTGTTTTTTGGCAAGAAAGTAGGAGATTGATATGTTTTAGGCAGTAACAATTTAGTTAAAAGTGAAAATATAACTAATTCAAGCAAAAATAAGGAAGCGTATACGTCTTTAATTGGATTTGGTTGGAAATATATTGACCAAGACAAAAGTGTAGAGAAAAACAAACAAATAATTAAACTGGAATTTGTTGGACCTATTGTAACTAAACTATTTAAGAATATTTTGAATAGTATCTTTATTTTTCCTCTTGAAGCTATTAAATAAGGTAAATAATAATTTGGGATTTGTGTGATAAAAAATAATACAAAATTAATAGCTAATAAACTTAAAGCAACTGAATATTCAAATCCTTCCATATTAATAAAAAGATACAATAAGAAGGGCGTTGAAATTAAGAAATATGGAAAGAAATTTATTCTTGATAATAAAAAGTAAAGGAAGAGAATGTAAAAAATAACTAAAATTGGGTTGTTTAAAAAAATAATCTTTCCTTGTAAAATAGATAGCATAGATACGCCTAAGATTGCGGTTATTATGAAATTAGAATTAATAACATTAAATAAATAAGCTATTTTATGCGCATAATCTTCAAATAATAGTATTAAGTCTTTCATAGCAAGTTATACCTCAGAAAGTTTGTTATTGGTAATATAATTTTTGGTTCCCAATAACATACAAACATACTCTTTTGGCATAATCTGCAAGCTTTTAGATCTTTAACAGATTTTTTATATTCTTTGCTTCTAAAAACATCATTTAAACCATTCTTAAGTTTAAATCCATTTTTCCAGTTGTATGCTAAGAGACACGGATAAAGTTCATTATTTTCTCTAAATTCACAAAAAAAGTAAGGATTAATACATTTTTTACTGGCTACACCTTTTAGCTTTTCTCCTCTAAAGAAAACAGGTATTTTAGACAAGAAGTATTTGCTATTTATTACATTTCTTTTTTTAATAATACCTTTTACAAAATTATTTATTTTTAGTATTTCTTCTTCTTTTAGATTTTTTACTATAGCTTTAGACTTTTGGTTTTCAAATATTGGATGTTTATTAAGTGGTTGGAATTGGTGTTTTAATCTCATTCTTTCTACTAATTCTACTACTTCTGGAAGATCATCAATATTTTCTGGAGAAATTATTGTATTTACAACTAAATCTACATTTGGGGCATAAGTTTTTAAGTTTTGTAAAGATTCTAGTGCTTTTTTAAATGAACCTTTTACCCCTCTTATCTTATCATGAGTTTTCTCTAGACCATCCAAAGATATAGAAATTTCATCTAGATTTGTTTTAGATAATCTTTTGGCAAGATCTTTAGTTACTAATTGCCCATTTGTGACCATATGTACAAATGGTATTCTTTCTTTAGAATAAGCTAGCATTTCAAAGATGTTTTTTGCAACTAATGGCTCTCCACCAGTAAAGCTTAGATAATAACATCCAGATTTTGATAAGTCATCCACAACTTTTTTAAAAAGATCAAAATCAAACTCTTCTTTTTTAGGATTCCTCCATAAGTTACACATATCACACTTTAAGTTACAATTGCTGGTTATATAAAAACCACAAATTAAAGGCGTCGGTTTATTCAAAATATAATAATTAAAGTGCCATTTAAGTACCTTATTTATTAATTGTAATCCCTTCTTTACTTTAAGCTTCCTCATGTTTATTCCTTTTGAACCTTCTTTTAAATTTAAATAAACTGTCTTTTATATAATATTTTCCAGTATTAATTAAAGCCCCTAAATTTAATTGAAGTAATAAATTTAAATCCATATCTGTAAGTACACCGCATGACTCACAATCAAAGGAGTCCAAAGAATCCCAAGCTTCTTTAAATCCTTTTTCTAAAAAGTTTATTTTAGTAATATTACATTTTTCCCATAAAAAAGCGCAGGGATACACTACACCACTAGTATCAATGTAACAAGTTAAATTTTTTCTTTGGCATTTAATTGGCTTGAAATCTTTCGGAGTTTTCCCTTTTTTAAATATTGTATCATATGGAAAAGGCCACTTTATAATGTACTTAAGTGCATCTTCTGAATTTCCGATTGGATATCCTTTACGTTTGTATTCTAATATTTTAGTAAAAGCTTTTTTAAATTCTTTGTCTGACACATTAAAGGCTTTATGTTTTGTATGTTCTGAAGGTTGTGCAAATGTTGCCACCGTATCTAATTCTCTGCAAAGATTAACCAAATGGTCTATAGACTTTTCATTTATGGTGTACTTTGTTAAGACAGCATGAATACGAGTAAATATCCCATTTTGTCTAGCAAGTTTTAAGGCTCTTACAGTTACCTTATAACTGCCTGGGCATCTATTCTTATCATTGCCTTTTTCATCACCATCAATACTAATACAAATTGAATCTACTTTTTTAAGATAATCTATCCATTTTTCAACAAAATAACCATTAGTTATTACTTCACAAAGCAAGCCCCTTTTCTTAACATGATCAATTATAATTCCAATATCTTCTCTTAAGAGCGGTTCTCCACCCAATAAAATTATTACTTCAGCACCAAGCTTCTTAGATTCATCTATCACATCCAAAATCTCTTTTGTTGTTAATTCTCTAACTTTACGCCCATGTACTTGGGGAAAACAATAAAAACAATTTAAGTTGCAACGATTTGTTACTAGAATATTAGTTACTAAAGGAATTCTTTTCCCTGTTATTTTTGAATTTAATAACTTATAAAAAATCCTTGTTCCCCTCAAAAGTTTTGTAATTGAGTTTTCCATTTTTAAGCTTGATCCTTCACAAAAAATCTTTTAACTGCTTGTATTTTATGCCCTGCCCCCATTTTTTGAGGGAAAATATATTGGTGTGTGTATCCATACCATAACTTGTACACTAAAGTAAATAAAGGATTTAGTGGAAGTTTTATCATAAATTTTGTTATTGGGTAAATAAATGGGAAGCTTACAGTTATTGCAAATAGTTTTTGTAAGTTTTCTATTTGTCTTTTTTCAGATTTATTCTTAAATTTTAAAATAGAATATTTATAGTAACTGTAATCCATTTTATTATAATTCCCATCAAAATAACCGTTTTTTTGCGCAAATTCTGCTAAGGGGGTTTTTGGATATGGTTGATATATTGTGCACCATGAATAAGCAGGCTTACATTTTATATTTAGTTCTAATGTCTTAAATGCCATTTCTAAAGTTTCACTAGGTAAACCTAAAATATTGTTTAAGATTACCATTATTTTATACTTCCTTAATAATTCACATGCTTTAATATATTCTTCATTTTTAAATCTTTTATTAAGAACCATACTTCTCATTTCTTCTACCCCGCTTTCTAATCCTAATTGCATACTTACACAACCTGCTTCTTTTATCAATCTAATTCTTTCTTCAGTTGCAAAATTTACAGCAATTGCACAATGAAAAGGCAGATTTATTTCTTTTTTATACATTTTACAGAACTCTTTTAGCCAGTCATAATC
>Ga0210057_1009014_pt1 | contig 11668 bp, 12 predicted proteins | sample CryGeyCG2114_010_2_FD_183968 | JGI IMG/M metagenome (GOLD analysis project Ga0210057, IMG submission 183968) | Groundwater microbial communities from aquifer - Crystal Geyser CG10_big_fil_rev_8/21/14_0.10 (SPAdes) (version 2) | ecosystem: Environmental > Aquatic > Deep subsurface > Groundwater ...
CAATCTCGGCAAGTTTTTTACCCGTATTTTTAGCTAAAATCTTATTGAGCCGTTCTCTCAGTTGCAAAATGTGCCTTGCTGTAATTTCAATGTCGGATGCTTGTCCTTGGGCTCCTCCCCACGGCTGGTGGATCATCACTTCTGCATTTGGGAGCACCATACGTTTGCCTTTCTTGCCAGCAGAGAGAATAACTGCACCCATTGATGCGGCCATCCCCACACATACCGTAGAAACATCAGGCTTAATATGATTCATCGTATCTAAAATGGCGAGTCCGGCGGATACATGCCCACCGGGGGAGTTAATATAAAAGCTGATATCTTTCTTAGAATCTTCTGACTCAAGAAAAAGAAGTTGCGCAATGATAAGGTTTGCAACATGCTCGTCAATTGCTCCACCCAAAAATATAATACGCTCCTTTAGTAGGCGAGAATAAATGTCATATGCGCGCTCGCCCATCGTTGTTTTTTCAACAACCATTGGCACGAGCATTTGCGCTCTTGTATCCGACGTCTTTGAGTGTGAGGTTTCCATACGCGGCAATCCTACCACAAAAATTGCTTTAGTACACCTAGTGCTTACAGGTCTAGCCTGTACGTATTATAGATGGGTGTTATCGCCGCGTTCACCGATTCAGTTGAACATCGCCTTGCCTATACTTCAAGGTGAGCCTAATTAACGGGTGTGTACTCAAAAGTGCTATACTTCACTTGTGGAAAAATATCCGCGGCGGAAAAAGATGACACGACGTGAGGCACTCGGCGTAATTGCGGGCGGAGCTGCGGCAGCGGCAGGGGGTATATATTTATTTGAAAAAGAGAGCGGCAGAGAACAAATGGAAAAACCTGGAGGGTGGTTAGATGAAGTGGGAAAGTTCAAAAAATTGTACAGCTCCGTTAAACCAAATTACGATCCAGAGAGGTGGGGAGATGGTCCAAAAGACCCTGAATCATACCTTGATATCGTACTTCATTATGGTAAGCGCGAAACTATAAATGGCGGCGGCCTAAGCCGCACCCAGTTTGTAAGAGAAAATATTGTAGAGGGGTCTCGTCTGCCTGCTTTTATTAAAAAAGAACTGCGTGATTTATCAGTGGGTCTCGCTGCTCAAGAATCGGCATTTCACAACGGCCTTGTCAGCAGGTCCGGTGCCAAAGGAATCTTTCAATTCATGCCCGCAACATGGAAAGGGCTTGGTTACAAGACAAATGACATAAAGTTTTTAACAAATCAGGTAGAAGCTACATCAAAGTTATTTGTACAATCACATGCCGTGCTCTTCGGCAGATCTGGCAAAACATTGGAAGAAGTGAAGAAGATTTATTTCAATGGTGACGACGAAATGTTCGAGAAATATTTTATTACACCTGTGCTTGTAAATGCGCATAATGCCGGCGCTGGGCGCATGGCCAGAGTCGTAGGATGGTTTGGTGAGGACATGCTTGCCAGAGGAGGAAGTGCAATTAGTGAAAAGCAGTATTCAAGCGGCGTCGGTTATGATTTATTTTATGCTATGTCGAAGGCGGCGCGGAAAGAAAGCGATATACCGCTTTTGAAGGGCTACGGCGCGGACGCCGCAGGATACGTGCCGCGCGTTTACGCGCTTGCTGAGCTCATCCGCGAAAAAGAAGGATATTGAATTACGTCTCTTCCCCTTGCTACAGCGGACAGGCTAATTTTTAAAGGACTTAACATGTGATTGTATATTCCCTGTGTATCAATTATTGCTGCTCGGCGAGCCAATTTAACACTGCTTCATTGCGTACGCTCTGCTCATAATATGAGCGGATATTCATTTCATTTGCATCCGGATGGTGTTTCTTTGCGTGCTCAACGTACGAATCAACTATTTTTTTGTCTGCCACGATGTTTTCTTTTTTCGCAATTTCTGCAAGCACTAATTGCATCTTTGCTCTTTTTTCTCCGGCTTCTTTCCAGCTTCCTCGTACTTCCTCGCGGGTTTTATTTGCCTGATTTAGATAATCAGTAAAGTTAGTGCCAGAGCGAGATAGATCTGAATCCATTTGCGCTTCCATTTTATCAAGTTCATGACTAACAAGAATGTCTGGAGTCGGGATGGTGGATTTTTCAATAATTGCTTCCATGGTTGCGATTCGTCGTTTCTCTTTTTCCTGCATTTCTTTTTCTGTTTTTATGTTCTCTTTTAATTTTATTTTAAAATCATCAGAATCTTTGTAACCCAGTGATTGTACAAACGCATCATCAATACCAGGGAGAGAAAGAGCGTCCATTTTTTGTGCCTCCTCGGCAGCTTTTGTTGGCTCCATTCCTATCTCTATTTTTTCAATTTTTGCACGTTCTCGTCGCAAGTGCGTCATCGTTTCTCCCACTTCTTCGTCTGTGACATTTATCTCTTCTTTCTTCGCATTTTTTTCTGATGCAATTTTCTTATAGTCGGGCAGTGACACTTCAGGCAATACGGTAATTTTCGCAGTGAAAGCGATTGGATTATTTGGTGCAAGTTTGGTGATATTTACCGCCGGCGCTGAGATCGCAGGAATTTTTTCTGTTGCTAGGAGAAGTGGCAGTTCTTCTGAAAGTGCGATGTTTGCCGTCTTCTCAAGCACGCTCGCTTCGCCGACGTGTTTCAAAAGAACATCTTCGGGTATTTTTCCTGGACGGAATCCGTCAATTTTTACTTGCATTCCAAGTTCTTTAATAGCTTTTTCACGGTATATGGCAATTTTATCAACGGGAATCTCTGCTTTGATTTCAACTTCCGACTTCTCGTTGTTTTTTGATATAGAAACATTTAAGCAGTTGTGGCTCATCACGGGATTCTAAATGCAAAAGCGCTTCGCCACAAGCGAAGCGCTTTCTTTTCAAATGATGGCTATATCAATTCAAGTTCAATATCTGACAAGTCTGACTCAATTTGCGCCTCAAGTGCGTCGATGTCAGTTGTGTCAAAATCCTCCTCAATATTTTCAGGAGAATCACCAGTTGTTTCCGTAGGGGTAATGTCTGAGCCTTCATCTCCCAGGATAAGTGGGATCTCATCAATTTCATTTTGTACATCGTTCAATCGCGCTCCCCAGAAATATAGTCCCCCGAAGACTATAATTGCGATGATGATTACAATACCCATCATTGGTCCCATCTGTTTTCGTTCTTGATTTTGCTCGGACTGCGATTCTTGTTGCGACTCTTGCGGTCGGTATTCTCCTGGATTCATACCGGGATCATTGTTTATTGGAGTTTGTTCCATAAGCATTGTTATTCTGCATCGTTATCGGCATCATTGTCAATGTCTGCCTGTGAGTCATCGTCATCATCAGCACTGCCTAATGAGCGCGCTGCTTCTTTTAATTCTTGGATTGCCGCTTTTATCGCGCGGTGCGCTTTCCTGATACTTTCACTTGCGGTGCGAGCTGCTTCCTTTATTTGTACGAGGTGGTCTCGCGGAGTGTCCGACGAGGTTGCTTCTTCAAATATTGAGTGTACCGCATCTACATCAGCGCTTGCTTGTCGCACCGCTTCTTCTGCGATAGCGATAGCGGTTTCTGCGTCAGCTACGTCGGCTCCTCTTTCCGCTAACTTTGCCAGATGTGTGTCAATTCGCCCAAGAACTGATGCAAATTTTTGAATTGCGTTATCAAGGCGATTCAAAATATTCTCAAAATGCCCTTTGATTCTTCTTCCGACATCGGTACGTGCGTCCGAAATAATTTCATGACGGCGATCTCTGAAGCGATCAAGCATTTCACGTCTGTCAGAGGTTGTTTTGTCTAGTATTTTCATTCGTTCATCTTTGTCGTCGGCATTTTGGAGACGCATTTTTAACTCATCGCGAAATTGCATTTGAGTCTCTTTCGCTTCTTCTTTTACTTTCAGAACCTTATCTTTTAGAAGTGGCCGTTGGCCGTCTACAGCGCGCGGGCTCGGCCCTATGAGTGGCCTATCAAACGTTTGCGCCGAGGCTACAGTAATGTTTCCGGCAAACAACAACATCAAAGTGGCTGTTGCCAGTGATATGGGCATTGTTTTCATAATGATTGCTTATTAATAACTGCTAAAAATGTTCTTACCACAAAACAAGACGCACGATACGCGAATTTATTTCACGAACTTTTATATGTGCATAGAATAACACACAGAAATAACTAAAAATGTGCCTCTGTGTGCAACTAACTATGATGAAAATTCGTTTTTGTAGAGCTCAATTGACTTAAGCACCGCTTCTTTTGCCTCTTTTGCTCCCTTATATCCTTTTACCTCCACTTCCACAGGTTTTCCTTTAAGTTTTTTATATGTTTCAAAGAAATCTTGGTATTCCTTTAGTGTATGTTCATTTAAATCAGCAATATCATTTACACTATCCCAGCGTTTGTCGTCAACTGGCACTGCTATAATTTTATAGTCGGAGTCTCCATCATCAATCATCTCCATTACTGCAACTGGGCGCACATTTACCAAAATACCCGGCGCAAGCGGAAACGTGGTGAGCACAATTACGTCCAAAGGATCGTTGTCTTCCCAGTAGGTTTGCGGAGCGAAGCCGTAGTCAAATGGGTATGCTGTTGCGCCGTAATTTGCGCGGTCAAGTTTGATAAGGCCGGTCTCTTTATCAATTTCATATTTGTTCGGGGAGCCCTTTGGAATTTCAATAATGGCGTTGAATTCGTCAGGAGCGTTTTCCCCAAGTGGTATGTCGTGCCAGAGGTTCATAGATTTATTCTTTTTTAAATTTAGTAATGAGAGTGTATAAGGTAGAGAGGCAAACAGCAAGAGAGGATGCGGATCATGGGTGAAGTTCTGAAGTTTCCATATCACAGAATTCGATATGATGATATCACATTTGATCCAGAAAATTTCAGCGAACGCGAATTAAGTGGTGAGAGTGCGAAGGTAATTGCTCTTCTAGGGATACGAGTTGAAAAACAAACAGTATCCGCACAATTAGCATTTTATGATCCTTTGCACGGAGAAAATGAAGTGTTGGAAGATTGCCTTTTCGAGACACAAGAGAATGAATGAAACTAATAACGGCACACGAAAACGACCGCGCAAAAAAAATTGCGCGGTCGTCTCCTTTTATGCGTACTTCTTACTCAGCTTTCTTTTCTTCGGAGTCTTCTTCTGCGGCCTTTTCTTCCGCTGACTCCGCAGTTTCTTCAGTTTCGTCTGAAGGCGCTTCCACTTCTGTCTCTACTGCAGGTTCGGTTTCCGGTGCCTCCTCAGCAGGAGTATCTGTTTTCTCTTCAAGTTGCTCTGCGATTTCTACCTCCTCACCTTTTTCGTCCGCTTTAGCGACTTCTTCACCGCCGGCTGAGCGGATGTCGATCTTCCATCCAGTGAGGCGCGCGGCGAGGCGTACATTTTGGCCGCCGCGCCCTATTGCAAGCGACTGCTGGTCTTCGGTTACTTGTACTACTGCGCGTTGCTCTCCCTCATCAAGCTCAATATCAAGTACCTCTGCTGGCTTAAGTGCTTCTTCAACAAACTCGGCTGGATTTTCAGACCACTCAACTATGTCAATTTTCTCTCCACCTAGCTCTGATGTAACAACTGCAACACGAACGCCACGCTGTCCCACCAATGAGCCGACAGGATCAATATGGTCGTCCTCTGAAAATACTGCTATTTTTGCACGACTTCCTGGCTCTCGCACTATGGCTTTTACTTCTACTACTCCTTGTGCAAGTTCCGGCACCTCCGCTTCAAATAACTTCGTCAAAAAACGAGGGTGTGATCGTGAGAGTTTTAAAAATGCTCCGCGTGCGCCCTCGTCTACTTTTAAAAGAAGACATCGTACCCTTTCGCCTTGGCGATATCGCTCTCCTGGAATTTGCTCGTCGTATGGCAAGATAGCGGTTGCACGACCGAGATCTATAAATAGGTTACCTCGTTCAAATCTCTGTACGTGCCCCGTGACGATTTCACCTTCGCGCTCCCCATACTCCTCCAAGATCGAACCACGCTCTGCTTCTCGAATTTTCTGCAAAATCACCTGCTTTGCAGCTTGTGCTGCGATGCGCCCGAAATCTTCTTTTGTTTCAAGTGGAAATGAAATTTCTTCATCAAGCTCTGCGTCTGTCTTCATTTTTTTTGCGTCCTCAAGCATTATGTGTTGCTCAGGATTAAATCGCGATCGGTCGTCATCTTCCGCCGACGGTTCTTCATCCTCATCCCGTACTAATGTTTTATCAACCACTATTTTTGCTTGGCGAAAATCAATATCACCAGTTTGCGGGTCAAAGTTCGCGCGAATGATTTGACTTCGCTTTCCATACTCACGTCGGTATGCAGTAGCGAGCGCTGTTTCAATTGCTTCAAGCACACTTTCGCGAGAAATACCCTTTTCTTCTTGCAGCTCATCGAGCGCGATATTCAATGCTTTTATGTCTAACAATGCCATATTATAGTATTAATTATTTATTAAAAATGTCCGCCTGTGGCGGACTAAAAACACAATGTTTTCAGTTGTACATAAGCATTGTATAGGAAAATCAGTCGGTGTCAAGAATAGGTGCGTCATTGCGTCGGTATGTCTAAAGAGAAAACATATACAGTAAAATCCAAAGTGTGGCTCTATCCGGGAATGGCGGGATGGTATTTTGTTAATGTTTATAAAAAGCAGTCCGCAGAGTTGAAGGAGAAGTACGGCCGCGGCAGTCGCGGGTTTGGCTCGATTCCTGTTGAAACGACACTCGGACAAACGACATGGAAGTCGTCCACTTTTCCTGATAAGCAATCGGGCACGTATCTGTTACCATTGGCGTCATCATAATCTTTTTCGGCGCAGGTTTAGAAACCTGCGCCGGTTTTTCTTTTCTTACTATTTGTGGCAGGTTGGTGGCAGCAGGATTAAATGGGAGACAAAGGCAATGATGCCACATATGAAAATTGCATTTGCGCGCATCGAACTCTTACTGGAGATGGAGATTATCCAACAATTCCACGACGATCAAATCGATCTTCTTGAGGCGACTATCACGGAAATGATCAAACAGACGTGTACGAAAAGTCGTGCAAGAGAAATTCTTTCGTACATTGAAATTGCCAGAAAATTTAGCGTTCTCGATAAAGAAGAACTGGAGAAAATGCAGGAGTTTCTCGAGCTTATTGTAAAAAGAAACGTGTAATGCCAAAACGTTTTTGTTGCTCACTCCATAAGTGTGGATATTGCGATGGAGACGGGAATTCCTATCATTCCAAAAACGAGGGGAACAGAAAGTAGTCTTGCATTTCTTCAAATCATTTCCCAGTTCTGATTTTTTGTCGGCCTTAAACTACGGCGCAGGTCTCTAAACCTGCGCCGTTTTTTTGTTTGAGATATTAAAAAATACCAGCGTGCAAGTGAACAAAACAGAAAAGGACAAATTATTGAAAGAGTGCATCAGGATGAATACGATATAATTTATCATCTGCATTTTGCGGGCGCCCACGGCCGTCTGTGTTGCTTGTGGTGAAGTAAAGATATCCGTCTGGCCCTATTACTGTCGTGCGTATTCTCCCGTACTCTCTAAAGAATTGCGGTGGTAACAATGTAGCATCACCTCCTTTTTTCTCTGCGATATAGATTCCTTCGCCACGCAACCCGCCCCAGAAAAAGTATCCATTATTGTACGCAAGACTTGCCGGTGCCCAGGTACTATCACTTCCGGAGTGAATGACCGGAGCAATCGTATTTGCAACTACAGTATTTCCCTGACTGTCCGGCCAGCCGTAATTGCCGCCTTTTTCTATTTTGTTTAACTCATCAAACCCCGACTGCGCACCCGAGCGTCCGTGCTCTGTCGACCACAGTACTCCTTCGTCATCCCATACAAGCCCCTGCGGGTTGCGGTGTCCGTATGAATACACTTCATTTTGAAATGGGTTATCACTCGGTACACCGCCATCGTCATCCAGACGCAATATTTTTCCGGAAAGTGAGTTCGCGTCTTGTGCGTATGCGGTTACACCAGCGTCGCCCGTAGTGATATATAGGTATCCATCAGGGCCAAAGCGAATGCGTCCTCCGTCATGGAAACGCGCCCCCGGGATAGAATCCACGATTGTTTTTGGATTTTGTAGCGAGCCGTTTTCAAAATAATAACGAACAACACGGTTAATAAGACCATCAATACCATCGGTCGTCATATATAGGTATAAAAGACGATTTGAAAAAAACTCTGGGTGAAGCGCGAGCCCGAGGAGTCCTCCTTCACCGCTTGAAGATGCTTCAGGTATTGGAATACTCGTTTTTACACCACCTGCGTCTATATGAATTAGAGAGCCGGTGCGCTCAGTAATGAGTAATTCATTATTTGCCAGAAATGCCACGTCCCATGGTACTGATAAATTTGAGGCAATAATCTCAGGTATCTTTGATTGCAAATTGGAAGGGTCTGTTCGAATTTTGCTCTCGGTTTCTTCGTTCTGCTCTATGTCTGTTTGAGTTGGTGTAAAAAAGAAAGGGATCAAGGCATCTTTGAAAAAAAAGATGATAAACAATAAAATTGCAAGGACACCCAACGCGTGAAAAACGATTCGCATACACAAAGAGCGTATCACATTTGACTGTGTGTACGATATAATAAAGTGACATTGCCAAGAGAGTATGTTTATCAGTGACCAACAACTGCAGGATTTTCTTTTAGATGCAAACCTTGTTTCCAAAAGGGACTTTGAAACAGCAAAGCGTGAAGCGGAAAAGGGCGGTCAAAGCATCGGCGACGAACTTGTATCGCGCGGTGACATTGGTGAAGATGAGCTCCGAAGAACATACGCATATATTCTCGGTATTCCGTTTGTGAATCTGTCCGATACAAAAATAGATTTTGAGACGCTCTCTCTTATTCCTGAGCCAGTTGCAAGAAGAAATAGTATTATAGCTTACAGCAAAGCGGGTGATGAGCTTGAGGTGGCGATGCTTAACACCGACGACTTAGCGGCAATTGATTTTATTAAGAAGAAAACACGTCTTAAAGTGCTCCCTCGGCTTACTGACAATGCGTCTATTAAATCAGCGCTTCGTCAGTATCAAAAATCGCTTGATGACAATCTAGGAGCGGTAATTGAGAGAGAAACAAAAGCGCTAGGTGAGACGGAAATATCAGACGATGCTGACTTGAGAAAAGTGGCCGAAGGTGTATCTGCAGTAAAAATTGTTGATACACTTCTGCGTCACGCGATTGCACAAAACGCATCGGATATTCATATAGAGCCGCAGGAAGAGACGCTCGTCATTCGTTATCGCATTGATGGTATTTTGCACGACGCGATGATTTTGTCTAAAAGTGCACATCCTGCAATGGTGGCTCGCATCAAGGTGCTTTCCAACATGCGTTTAGACGAAAAGCGCCTTCCGCAAGACGGACGATTTGCTACCGAAAGCGGTGGTGAAAAAGTGTCGTTTCGCGTATCGGTATTACCAATGTACTACGGAGAAAAGGTAGTGATGCGTCTTCTTCGCGAAAGTGTGTCAGGTTTTACTCTCGAAGCACTCGGATTTCACGGAGAAGCACTTGAGCGTGTACATAATGCAACTAGAAAAACGACCGGCCTTATCCTATCTACCGGGCCAACAGGTGCTGGAAAATCAACAACACTTTACACACTATTGGACATCGTGAGCACTCCAGAGGTGAATGTTTCCACAATTGAAGACCCGATTGAGTATCAGATGTCGCGCATCAATCAAACGCAGGTGAGAGCGGATATTGGTTTTACATTTGCGGCCGGACTTCGCTCATTAGTCAGGCAAGATCCAGACGTAATAATGGTGGGCGAGATTCGCGATAAAGAGACTGCAACCCTTGCGATTAATGCGGCTTTAACTGGACACCTGGTACTTTCAACTCTGCACACAAACTCGGCCTCAGGTGCAATCGCTCGTCTTTTAGATATGGGCGTGGAGCCTTTTCTTTTGGTCTCGGTCTTGCGCGTGGTGATAGGCCAGCGTTTGGTGCGTGTTTTGTGTGATAATAAAGAGGAACACAAACTTACTCGCGCGGAAATGTCGCAGCTTGAAGAAACAGTGGACCTTGGCGCTGTGTTAAGAGCGATGAAAGAAGAAGGGGTGGTACCTAAGAATAAGACTTGGAAGGACGTTGGTTTTTATTCACCAAAGGAAAGCGAGGAATGCACCGACGGCTATTCCGGACGAATGGGTATTTATGAAGTTCTCCCTGTTACCGAGACAATAAAAGAGCAAGTGATGAAAGATGCAACTACGGATGAAGTTGAAGCGCAGGGGCGAAAAGAAGGAATGCTTACTATGGCAGAAGATGGGATGTTTAAAGCGGCCCAAGGAGTAACTACTATCCAAGAAGTACTTCGCGTAATCACCGAGTAAGTCACCGAATAATACAATGGCAAAATTTACCTACACAGCTGAAAATTCGGACGGCGAAGTGTATACCAGTGTTGCCGAAGCGGCGGACAGATTTGAGCTCTATAAGGTGGTAAGAGGAGACGGTGCAAAAATTATTTCTGTTAAAGAAGATAGAAGTGATAATATTTGGAGTTTTCAATATTGGAACGCAAAAATTGCAACGGTACCGGAGCATCAGAAAATAATGTTTGCGAGAAATTTAGGTGCAATGCTTACCGCGGGACTCTCGCTTGCGCGGGCGCTCTCTGTCTTGGAGCGACAAACACGAAATGCACGCTTAAAAAAAGTAATTGAAAGTTTAGAGAGTGATGTACGCAAAGGCAATCCATTTCATGAGGCAATGGAAAAATTTGATAATGTTTTTTCTAACTTATTTGTTGCAATGGTGAAAAGTGGAGAAGAGTCGGGTGATTTGCCAGGTGCCCTTAAGGGAATAGCTGAGCAAATGAACCAATCATACAATCTCAAAAAGAAAATACGAGGCGCGCTTATTTATCCAGTTATTATTGTGGTGGCGATTATTGGCATCGGCGTTTTAATGCTAACAGAAGTTGTTCCGACTCTAGCTCAGACATTTGAAGAAGTGGGGGCAGATTTGCCAGCAAGTACGCAGGCGCTAATTTCACTTAGTAATTTTCTTGTTGAGCATACCGTGATTTCAATCGCGCTTCTGTCAACATTTTTTCTCATACTCTTTTTTGTATTAAAAACACCGTTTGGAAAGCGCGCGAAAGACAAATTGTTCATAAGTATTCCGCTTATTGGAACAATTGTAAAAGAAGTAAACTCTGCGCGAACTGCGCGTACCCTCTCGTCTCTTCTTTCTTCAGGCGTGGATGTGGTAACCGCGCTTTCAATCACCACGGAAGTCGTGCAGAACTCATACTTCAGGAGGGTATTAAAAGATGCGGCAGTAAGCGTGCAAAAAGGAGAAGCGTTTGCTAAACCATTTATGAAAAATGAAGATTTATATCCGCCACTTGTTGCAGAGATGATTTCTGTAGGAGAAGAAACAGGTGCGCTTAATGACATGCTTATTCAACTCGCGGTTTTTTACGAAGACGAAGTGTCGCGAAAGACCAAAGACATGGCAACAGTTATTGAGCCGTTCCTTATGATTATAATTGGCGCGGCAGTTGGGTTCTTTGCGATATCAATGATTAGTCCTATCTACTCTTTGTCCGAGAATTTCTAAAAAAGAAAGTATTGTGCGATACAATGAAGATGTATGTACGCACACTCGTATACGCGTGGCTCAACATTGCTCGATACGCTGGTCGGTATTTCGTTGATGCTGTTGGTATTTGTCGGTATTACAGCGGTAT
>Ga0210057_1009015_pt1 | contig 11668 bp, 7 predicted proteins | sample CryGeyCG2114_010_2_FD_183968 | JGI IMG/M metagenome (GOLD analysis project Ga0210057, IMG submission 183968) | Groundwater microbial communities from aquifer - Crystal Geyser CG10_big_fil_rev_8/21/14_0.10 (SPAdes) (version 2) | ecosystem: Environmental > Aquatic > Deep subsurface > Groundwater ...
ACACTATGCGCTAACCTTATTAGTTGCATTCTACAGATAGTGTAGCAACTCCCAACCAAAAAGATTCAGGGGCTACCTCCATCCCCAAGCGACCTTACGGTCGGGGATTTAAGTGAGGTGGGTTAAATCTTCAACAAATTCAAAAAGGTTATTTCCCAATATCTGCACAACCTCATTAATTTCTACACTATTAATCATTGGAACATGAACTTTCACCACTTCTTCTTCATGGCTATATTTAATACTGCCTAAAGAAAATCCGCCGTGTTCAATTCTAGATCTTATCTCGTTGAATAAAGTTCTCCATTTTCTATCATTCACTAGCATTTTTGAAAGTGATTGATCCGACTTATTGCCATTTTCCAGCTTTTTAATCCCTGTATTAAAGGATGCATCTTTTTGAAAGAAGAAGCCAATGTCCAAATTATATTTCTTAGTCAGGAATTGAAGACTTTTAAGAGCAATTTCTCCTTTTATAAAGAAATCTTTAAATAACTTATTCATTTTTCTATCGATTGACTCTTTAATTTCAAGAATTTCATAGCCATTTTGAAAGCTTACAATTTCTTTCTTCTTAATTTTTTCCTTATGATTTTTGATTAACTCAACTAATTCATCTTTACAATCAAAGCAATCGTCTAAACTTTCAAAGACTGGTGTGTATAAATTATCAAATTCTAGTCTTTCCTCGTCGTTTTTTACTAAATGATCTCTCAGGTGCATTACTCCAAAAAACAATCTGGCATTAAATGGATCATTGCTTCCTGTGTTTTTATATAGAATTAAATTTCCTTTCATATCTTTCCTTTATTATTTGTTGATTATTCTCATCAGATCCTCATCGCCTTCATAAGCTTTTAATCTGCCAGTCAGTATTCCCATTCGATACCGTAAGCCATCACTCATTAATCTCCAATTAGTTGGTTTGAGAGTCTTAGTAAGAAACTTCTTAAGATTGCTTTGACTGTCATATTCGGAACGGTCATCATCAGAATCATTAACAGTGAAGTCAACAATCACATACTTTCCAATATCAGGTTTCCCAAATTGAAGATCCACGTATTTTTCCTTCGTCATGTTTTTTGAGAGGAGTTCCTTTAGTTGATTTAGTTTTAGTTTTTTAAGCTTTTTAGCCTTCTTAAATACTGGATTAGCTTCTTTTTTCTTGCGTTCTTCCATCTCTTTACCAAACTCCATCAGTCGTTCTAGTGAGCTAACATAATTTGGACCATTTTTATCATTTAAGCAAAATTCTTCTCGATATTCTTTTAGTAAATATTCATCGTGCGCTTTTTCTTTTTCTCGCTTTTCACGATTCGCTTTAAAGTCAGACACATCGACATTTTTATAATCGCAATTTGGACAGTAATCAGTAATTGTCAAAACTTCACTCTTCTTGCAATCATCATATTTGGTTTTTAGTTCAGTGCCACAATCAGGACATGTATCTCTTTGAAAATCCCAAGCAGAGCCATCACTATAAAAAATTTGTCTTTTATTACAGCTCTGGCATTCAAACATAAATGATACTCTTGGCTCTTTTTCATAAGCATCATGGAGTGTTTTATGAGCCACGCTAGTTTTACCTCCACATTCTGTACAAAATACATCATCGTGTGGAATAGCCTCATCAAATATCCGCTGTGTTTTTTCATCACTATCCATCCATTTTTGGATAGTCTCATTCTTCCTACGATATCTCTCACCTTTAATGACATTTACTGTGTAGCTACAACATTTGTGAACCTCATGATCAAACTTTTCATCAGAATCTTTTTTGTATTCATCACGATGTTTTTCCATGCCTTTTCTCATCGACCAATACCAACGCAAACATTCTTTTATGGTGAAAAGATCATAGAGATCGATGTAGTGTTGTTTTGGTTTTTGGTATCTCAATTCTTTAATTCTTCGAATTTTTTCTGCATTGTTGGATTACCGCCTGTCAGCTTTTTAATGGTTAAATCTTCAGCTTTGTTATTCGCAAGTCTAAGATTGTTCTCTGAAGAGAGTAGTGCTTCTTTTGTCTTTTGAAGATGTGAGATAGTTTTATCAATTTCTTCTATAGCAGTCATAAATTTTTTACTTGCTAATTCATAGTTTCTGGCAAATCCCTCTTTAAATGAGTTGATATTATCTTCAAAATTGGTGATGTCTATGTTTTGAGCCCGCACTAATGCTAGTTCAGATTTATATTTGAGTGAATTTAGAGCTGCGTTTCTAAGCAGAGTAATCATCGGAATAAAAAACTGTGGTCTAATGACATACATCTTTGGATATTTATGAGATACATCAACAATTCCAGTGTTGTAAAGTTCATTATCAGCCTCCAACAAGGATACCAGTACTGCATATTCACAACCCTTTTCGTTTCTATCCTTATCGAGTTCTTTTAAGAAATCCTCATTTTTCTTTTTCGTAGCTGTTTCATCTCCTTCATTTTTCATTTCAAACATGATGCTGATAATCTCAACATCTTGATCATTAACTTCTCTGTAGATGTAATCTCCCTTACTACCATTTTTAGCATCATTATCTTTTTCAAAATATGCATTTTGAAAAGCAGTGGCACGCAATTTATTAAATTCAATTTCACAGTGTTGTTCGAGTGTTTCTCCAAGCATCTTAGTTGATAACTTCACTTTCAAATCCTTATAGTACTGAATCATTTCATCTTTGCTTTTCAGTTCATTTTCATATTTTTCTTTAAGTGACGTTTCAAGAATTTTTGATTCAGAATCCTTTTTATCAAGCTTGTGAACTAAATCATCCCGTTCTTTCTCAAGAATCTTCAGAGCTTCAGTTACCGCCAATTTCTTTTCTGTTTGAGCTGCCTCTATCTCAGCTTTGAGTTTCGCAATCTCAGTCTCTTTTTTAGAGATGTCCTCTTGAGAAGTATTTTTGGCATTTGCCTCAGCCAACTTAACTGCAGATTCTTTTTCTTGTTCTAAGATCTTAATTTTTTCAAGGAGTTTTTGCTCCTTGAGTTGAGATTCCAATTCCTTTTGTTGCTCGATAGTTTTTCGCACCCTTTCAACTTCAGCATTAAAGGCATCTTTTTTGATGGACTCCACAACATTTTTTATAGTTGATTTATCTATATCGAGATCATGAAGAGAGGAAAGGTCAATTAAGTCACCTTTTTGACCATCTTCTTGTAATACTAGTGTTTGCTCGTCTTGAATAGATACTTTGATTTTTTTCATGAATGACTTTCTATATAAACAATTATTTTACTATTCCCAAAAAGTCGTTGATCTTGTCTTTTAGTTGTCCAAACCCATGGTCATCTCCAACATCAACGTGCGAAGTTGTCCAATTACAAAATTGATATATTTTGTTGATTTTATCTAAATCGTCATCAGGGATATTGTTTCTATTATTTTTAATACCATCAATCGCTTTTGAAAATTGACTATCAGCATCCCAAAACAACAGGTCATTTTTAATAAACTTTTCTACTTCATATCTTAAATACTGACCATATTCAACAATTTTCATTTCAATATTTATTGGTGTGCCTTGCTGCGCTTTATCATAAATATTTTTTTCAAAACCTTTCAATTTCTGTGTAAAGTTTGTCGAGCAACTTTTACAAATAAAACTTCCTCCAAGTTCTTTTTTGTTACGAATAAGATTGTATTCGTTACCCAAATTATCACCATTCTTACCAGTCTTAAAGCTCTTTCTTAAAAATTTAAAAAAAGTTCTATGATGAGTAAAAATAAAAGTTTGAGAGAATTGTGCGTGTTTTTCTGTGATTAAATCAACTAAATGGCTTAAATTATTGTTATCAAGACTTGTAATCGGATCATCAAATACTAAGATTTTCCTTTTAGAATTTGTTTGGATATCTAGAAAGGCAAAGAAAAAACATAATGACAAAATCTGTAATTCACCCTCTGATAATCCTTCTTTAAAATCTCTTTCATTCCCTTCGGTATCTAAAACCTTGAAAGCAAAAGGAAATTCTGATTTATTTCTCGTTTTTTCTGTCTTTAGCTGTAGTTTGAAATTGAATTTGAATTTATCAAAGTAAGTCTCAATTTTATCCAAGGTTTTTTTAAAAACTTCTTCGGAACAATATTTCTCATAATTATCTTTTGCTTTATCGTGTGCAGTCTTTAAATCGTCAAATTCTTTTTGAAAACTTGTGAGCACTTTGTTCTTAGCTTCTTTCTGATTCTGTTTTTCGATTTTCTTTTCGTTAAAAAAAGTGATTTTTAACTCAAGGTCTTTTAATTGTTGATTGTATTTCGTAATTCTCTTTTGAATTTTCTCGTCAGTATTGTCAAACTTGAATTTACTGATAAGCGCATTTTTTTCCTCAATAAATTTGTAAATATCATTAAAAAAGGTTTCCAAAGTATCAAACTCAGTTTTTGACTTGTTATAAACTTCAGCAATGTCTTCATTGCTTGGTTTTTTTAGATTTTCAATTTTTCTCTTCAAATCTGTAATTTTGCTTATTGTTGGTTTTTTATATTTCTTATGCTCTTCGACCGAGTAAATATCTTTAATATTGTATTTCTGATTGAGTTCACTCAAAGAAACAAAAACAGAGTTAAGCTCGTAATTTTTAACCGCATTTATAATGTTTTCTAACTCTTCAATTAGTGTTTTTTTGCTATTTTCAAAGATTTGAAGTTGTTTTTTATAAGTATTATCAAATATATCACTGTAGGTTTTTATAATCTTTCCAATATTTTCTTCTTCATTTTTTGATTGGCAAAATGGACACATATTTTTATGATCATCTCTAATTTGAATACCGGATTGAAAAAAATCTTTGTGTTGTCTTATTTTGGTGATTAAATCCTGTTCAGCTTGCATCTGAATTTGTTCTTTTAGATCAAAATTAAAAAGTGATTGATAGGCTGAGCTTTTTGATAGATGTAATTCTGTCTTATTGTTTTTGATTTTAGAAATAGAGCTTTGAATATCATTAACTTGTTTTTGCGTTGCATTGTCAGCTTCAAGTTCCTTTTCTATTTTCTTTTTCTCTTTCGCAAGCTCTTTTTTAAATTCTAAAATTTCTTCTTTTTTCTTCCCTTTGTATGTTGCAAATAAAGTTTTTTCATCCTCGGTTAGAGAAAAATCAAAAGTGTCTTTGTGATCTTCTTTATATTTTTTGATTTCTTCGTCTTTACCAAATTTAGACAATTTTGTTTTTTGGTAAGTATCACGAAGCCTTATTGCCTCACTATCGAACTGAATAATCATTTTCCCTGATTTTTGTTCTTGCCCATTTGCTTGTGTGTCTCTGGAGTTCCCTAGATGTATGTTTTCATGCACAAATTCACGATCAAAAAACAATAGTTCGTCAGCATTTTTATTTTTATTCCAACTGCTCTTTTTGCTTGTAAACTTGTACTCTTCATCATCAAACTTTAAGGATACCTCATCAGGAATTTGATTTTCTACAAAAGATTTTTTATCACAAACACTTTTTAGGATATTGCAAATAGAGCTTTTGCCAGCTCCATTTTCTCCAAAGAAAATATTTGCTGTTTTGTGAAATTCCTGATTATTAAAAAAAGATGACCAAGAGAAATCTTGAAATGATTTGTAGTTTTTAATTATCTTTATCGATTTTAGAGTCATAGCTTATAAATACACACTCCTATCAACATTCTGATAAGCATCATATACATGATAAAAAACGTTGTCGCATTTCACGCTATACAGCTCTTTATCATACACAGTTGGAAGTCGGTCTAACTCAACTTCAATAATAGTCTTAACTCTTGCCCGTTCTTGCTGTTTTTTACGCCAATCGAGAGTCAAAGCTTCAGATTTCAATCTTTCAATAAGCTTTTGAGCCACCTGTTTTACCTGCTCGTATTCTTTTTTATCAAGCTCGATAGCTGGGCGAGTAAGAAGGTCAAATATTGCTAATTCTTCTTCAGATAGACCCTCCATAACACTGCGACCATCTTCCATTTGGATGTCGCGAGCTAAATTTTCAAGCTCTTTGATTAAGCTTTCTAGATTTAAAACACCACTATTGTATTCACTAATTAGCTCTTCAAATCTTTCCTGCAAATACACTCTAGTTTTATTTTGTTGGATCATCTCGTCAATTTTTTCGATGATACCTTGTTTTAATCTTTCTACTGTAACTCTTTTATTTGGTTTAGCGAATTTTTCTTTGAGTGCTTCGAAATCTACTTTTGATACGTCAATGGGTTTGAAGTCGTCATCGATACCAAAACCTTCTGGCGAGATTGATCTGTCCAAAAGTCTCTCAATTTCATCAGTTATGTGGTCGATACTTATTTCAGGTTTGAGTGATTGAATGCGCTTGGCTATGACACGCAGGATACTAGCCTGTGGTGCGAACTCCATTGCTTCTTGATCTGGTAAGACAGCTTTGTAAAGTCGATTAAACTCATTAAAAAGCTCGGTATATTTCTTTGTCACTTCATCTGTGATAAGTAATTTATTCGCTGCATCACTAATAAGATCACTTCTCTCAAAAGTATTAGGATTGGCATCAATGAATGCTTGAATAACCACTTCATTTTCTTCTAGGAAATCTTCAATCTTAGCTAGCAGTTTTCTTAAGTCCTCAACAAGACCTGCTTTATTTTTGATTGGAGATTTGCCTTCATCCTCACCGGGATCACCATAGATGGCTAAGGCCTTTTGCAGGTTTCTAAAAATTCCAATGTAATCAACGACGGTTCCAGAAGGCTTGTCTTTAAATACTCTATTTGCCCGAGCCATAGTCTGCATCAAGGTATGATTCTTCATTGGTTTATCTAAGTAGAGAGTAGAAATTGATGGAGCATCAAATCCTGTGAACCACATGGCACAAACAAAGACGATTCTGAAATTATCTTTAGGATCTTTAAATTTTGTGGCTAAATCTTCAGTCACCATGCGTTTTCTATGAGGCAAGATATCAATGCCTTTTTGCTTCATGTCTGAAATCTCGTTTTGACTTTGGGAAACTACTACCGCCATGTCAGTATCGTGCATCAGTGCCAGCTCTTCTTCCAGTCTAGCTCGCTCATCTTCATCAACCTGCTCAATTTTTTCCTCTAGCTTTTGAATACGCTGTTCCCAAAAATACTGAACTTTGTCATACATTTTTAAGGCAGTGGCTTTATCGATCGAAACCACCATCGCCTTACCCATGTAGCCTCGACTCATGTAGTGTTCTACAATATCTTCAGCAACTGTATCAAGACGATCTTCTCTAGTAATTAAGTGATATTGCCTGGCAAATTCCTTTTCAAGTTTTTCTTCTTGATCTTCATCTAATTCTGATTGCTCTAAAATTTCGTTTAGCTCACTGTCAAAAGCATCATTGGCTAATTGCAACTGAGGTATTCGGTTTTCATAAAACAGAGGAACAGTTGCTCCATCTTCAACTGATTGTTTGTAGTCATATTTACTCACATAGCCACCAAAGACGGCTTTAGTTTTCTCTTCACCAGCAATGAGTGGGGTACCAGTAAATCCTAGAAAACCTGCATTGGGCAATGCGGTTCGCATGTTCATTGCTAACACATCATATTGAGTACGATGAGCTTCATCGGTTATGACAATGACATCACTTCTGTCTGATAAAACTGGATGCGATTCACCTTTTCTGGTTTGAAATTTTTGAATGGTGGTAAAAACAAAGCGATGGTCTTCATCAAGCAATTGACGAAGATGATTTATGCTACCAGCTCTGACATTTTGATCAGGTTCGGTCACAATTCCAGCATCAGCAAAGTTTTGGTAAATTTGATCATCGAGCTCAGTACGATCAGTCACAATTACAAACGTCCAATTACCAGGAATTTTACGAAGCACCTTTTGTGAAAAAAGCATCATTGAGATACTCTTGCCACTACCTTGAGTATGCCAAAATACACCAAGTTGACCTTGATTTTTGTCTAGGTCATAGACATTTTTAACCACATTATTTACACCCAGATATTGGTGGTTCTTAGAGATAATTTTGACTGGGGCTCCAAAGGCGTCGGTAAAAATAGTGAAGTTTTCGATCAAGTCACAAAGTCTCTGCTTATCACAAATACCTTTGAGCATGTTTTCTAAAGTAGCTCGAGGAGCTTCTTCTTCAGACTCAATCTTTTTCCAATCAAAGAAATGCTCCCATGCAGAAGAAATAGTACCTAACTTAGCCTCACTACCATTGCTTAAAATAACTAGTTGGTTATACCAAAAGATTTGAGGAATCGTGTCTTTGTAATCTCGCAAGTTATCACTAAAGCCAGATTTAACATTGCGATGAGTAGCTTTGAGCTCAATAAAGACGAGTGGCAAACCATTCACAAAGCCAACTAAGTCAGGACGACGTTTATAGATTTCTCCAGAAACCCACAGTTGCTGGGTAATTAGATATTCATTATTTTCTGGATTTAAGAAATCAATCACCCAAAGCGTTTTAGTAACTTCTCGACCTTCGTCATTTCGATAGAGAACTTTGATCCCATCTTTTAAAAGGTTGTAGACTTCTTTATTGGCATTTACAAGACTGAGAATACTTCTGTCTTTCGTGAGTTGGTCATAAGCCTGAGTATATGCAGTTTCAGGCAAGTCAGGATTTAGTTTACGAAGTGTTCTCATAACGGTGGGCTTGATCACAACTTCATTTGTTGTTTCTCTACCAAGAGTGCCATACAGTCCCAACTGCTCTTCAAAACAGTTCCTCCACTCCCAACCAATTTGGGTAAGTAGGTTGACTGCTGGTTGTTCGACTAGTGTGTCTTCGTTAAGTGGTTTCATAATTCAATTTCCCCTGATATGAGTCTTGGCAGTAATAAATCTCTAGTTTTAACGAGGACTTCATTTTTTTTATTAAGTAAATAAATCTGATCAAACATGGGCTCTAAAACCGATTGAAACTCATTAACTAATTTGCTGTCGTTAGGCAAAGCAATCCTGAAATTCTCTAAAGCATCTCTTTGCACTCTTTGTCTTCCAGTTGCACCTCTCATACTTTTTATTGCCGTATCTCTAAACTTTGAGGATCTGGCTAGACAATAAACATACTCAGGACAAATAGATTTTGATCGCATAACTATGAACTCGGTTGATCCAAAAGCTGTTTCATTCTTTTTCAAGAAATTTACAAATCCAGTTTTACCATTTTCTAATGAAGGTGAGATTCTAGCTAATAGAGTATCTTTATTTTGAAACTTTGAACCAGAGTTACCTTTTCTCATCTCAATGTTGGATATAATCATTGAAGACTCTGATATTGATCCCATTGGCAAATATTTATTTTCGAGATTTCTATCTACTGATGTTTTTGGATCAAAATCTATAACTTCACTTGCTTTGACAAAATGCCATCCTTCAGGAATTTTCCCCAACTCACTATCAACCATTTTTACTTTTTCATGACCGGGAAATTTAAAATTCACAAACCATTCTTCATAAATACGTTGAGCGATTTCTTCGAGGATTTGAATGCGATGATTGTTATTGTTGATCAATAATTCATATTTATGTAATTGGTTCCCAATATCTTTTTGCTTTTGAAGTGATGGTAAAAAAAACCTAAATTTACCGATTTTAGAAGGAGAAGTATGTTTAACAGTAGCACCAGATGAAGTCGATACTATATATTTTTGGTATTCCCTTGACCTCATTAAGTAGTACAAAAATATTTTATTTATTTTAGAAGTATCTTTAATTTCAACTAAACCTATTCGTTGATTATGGAGATAAGAGTAATTCTCATTTTTTGGAACTAATGCCGGGAATCCTAACGTATCACCACTTTTGCTCAGATCTGTCATTGTAACAATCAAATCATTTGGATTTAGAATATAATCAGTCCCAACGGGACCATCATAAAATTTATCTTTATACTTTTGAAATCCTCCTCCAATTGAAAAATTGCCTGGAGTTACTAAGTAATAATTTGTTTTATCATCAACAAAGTATTCTCCTTTGAATGCATAGCCATGCTTGATGGTTATAAGATCTTCTAATAGATATTTTTTCCAACTGTTGTTCATTTTAAAATTGCACTTAGGTTCTTTGATATTTCTTTTTCCAGATTATTCGAGTCATTATTTAGCTGCAACAGTTCATTATTGAGTTCCAAAACCTTTTCAAAAAAGTCTTCGTCACTCATCTTTGCTTTTTTCTTCACTCCAACATACCTTCCAGGATTCAAGCTCCAACCGTGTTTTTCAACTTCTTCAATATCAACAACTTTGCATAAACCCCTGATGTTCTGATAATTAAGTTCTGAAAATTGTTCTACTAATAATTCATTATCTTTATGCTCAGCATCTTTACCACGATAGAGCCTGACAATATCGGCAATAAAATCAATTTGCTCCTCAGTAAATTCTCGATGAGCTCTGTCAACTTGATTGAATATTTCCCGAGCGTCAATAAAAAGAATTTGTTTTTCTCTTTGAGTGCCTTTTTTGCCTTTATCCAAAAACCACAGAGTGCAAGGCAGAGTGACAGTATCAAAAAAATTAGGACCGACTGACACAATCACATCAACCACACCTTCTTTAATAAGTTTTTTGCGAATTTCTTCTTCTGAATTTCTAGCATCACCAGCACTGTTTGCCATAACAAAGCCAGCTCTACCTGTTTTACTAAGGGTAGAGTAAAAAAGTTGAATCCATAAATAGTTGCCATTGTCTGGAGTAGGCAATCCATATGGGAATCGCTTGTCATTTTTCAGCTTCTCTTTATCAATTCCCGATGAGTTAAAGGGAGGATTAGCCATTACATAGTCAAACTTGCCCAAGCTATCGTGCTCGTCAGCATAGTAGGTGTTACCTTGAACAATTTCACCTTCTAAGCCATGAACAGCTAAGTTCATCTTGGCAATACGAACATTATGTGAAGATATTTCTTGGCCATACACCGCCAACTCTCTAGATGGATCTTTTTTATGCTCACTCACAAATTGAGCACTTTGGACAAACATACCACCTGACCCACAAGCGGGGTCATAAACTCTACCGTAGAATGGCTCGATAATGTTAACTATCAATTTAACGAGCGAAGTGGGAGTGAAAAACTCACCACCTTTTTCACCACTATTTTTGTGGAAGCTTCCAAGAAAGTATTCATAGATTTTGCCAAAAGCATCACCTTCAATATTAGGAATAGAGTTGAAGGTACGAAGCAGGTCTAAAAGTACGCTTTTTTCAATACGATTGTAATCTTGAGGCAAAACACCTCGTACATTTTCGTTTTCTTGCTCAATTAAATGCATGGCATTATCAATTGCTAGTGCCACATCATCAGATTCTTTTAGCTTTGTCAGGTATGAGTAGTGAGCTTGATCAGGCACAAACAATACACCTCTGGCTTGATAATCTTCTTTAGAAATCTCACGCCTACCTGAAGTGTTTTTGGCCTCTAGTTCTTTTTTTGCTTGATCAAATTGTACTGAAGCATGTTTGAGAAAAATTAAACCCAAAACTGGCATAGTGTATTCAGAGGGTTTGAGATCGGAGTTAGACCAAAGTTGGTCAGCTGTTTTCCAGAGTTTCTGTTGGAGATTTTGAATATTTGTCATGAGATTGTCCTTATGTACCACAATTATATACTCTCAGTCAGCCTTGATCGAGAGTAAAATGACAAAATTCAAGCGTTTGAAGCAATTAATCGAAGATAAATAACTCAAAAATTCTTACTTTAAGTACTTTAGCAATCTTTTCTAAAG
>Ga0210057_1009016_pt1 | contig 11668 bp, 10 predicted proteins | sample CryGeyCG2114_010_2_FD_183968 | JGI IMG/M metagenome (GOLD analysis project Ga0210057, IMG submission 183968) | Groundwater microbial communities from aquifer - Crystal Geyser CG10_big_fil_rev_8/21/14_0.10 (SPAdes) (version 2) | ecosystem: Environmental > Aquatic > Deep subsurface > Groundwater ...
GTATGTGTTGTGACATTACCTTTTAGGAGTTTGCGTGCTGCTGCATATTTTACGTCTGCCGCTTGTGTGTATATCCAATGTGGCAGTGTCCCACTGGTTTCATATTCGAGAAGAGCGAGTTCGAGTTTTTCAATTTCTTGGGGGTTTTCCCTTTCTTGTATCAGCTCTTTCACAATGTTCCACGCGGATGTTTCTGGTTCTGTATCAAGGGTTGTTTCGAATAATGTTTTCCACGCCTCAGAAAGAACAGTATTTAACTCTTCTGTTTTTTTTTCCTTGATTGGGAGCTTTATTTTTGTATGTTCTAAACCAGGAGTAGGGGTATTTCTATCGAGTGTCGGTTCTGTCCCAAAATTTTGTGACCAAGTTGCTTCTCTATCAATATATGACATATACATGATATTTATTTCGCCCAAAGCGGATAGAATAGACTCCTTCGGAGTTTTCACCTGAAGTGGAAATATGTTTCAAAAACTGCATGTACGGTACACTATTAGTGTACTGCTGAGCAAGTTTTTTATACAATATCAGATTTTTCTACAAATTTCCATTTTCCGATCGAGAGTGTACCGAGTTTGAGTTTGTTGATGCGGACACGACGAAGAACAGAAATGTTGTAGCCGAGACGCCCAAGCATTTTTCTTATGTGTCTGTTTTTCCCTTCTCGCAAAATGAGAGTGAGAATAACACGGCGCCCTTTGTTAAATTCTTTTTTTATTTCCATAGCGCCATACTGTTCGCCATCGATGAGCATACCTTTTGACAAAATAATGCGTACATCTTTCGTAAGTTGTTTATCAATAGTCACTTCATATTCTTTCTCGTGTTCATAGCGAGGGTGAGTGAGCTGATTCGTAAGGTCTCCGTCGTTTGTCAGGAGAAGCAACCCTTCGGAATCCTTATCTAATCTCCCTACTGGATAGAGTCGTATGTTTGCAAGTTTTTTTGCATCATCTCTATATGCTTGTTTGTAATAGTTGTCTGGTGTAATCAGTTCTAATACAGAAGCGCCAAACTCGTTTGTCGTACTTGATACGTAATCGACTGGTTTATTGAGTGCAATGTACCATTTATTTGTTTGAGATCCAATGGATGAAGCAGTTATTTTTTTGGTAGGGAACATGGTTGTTGTATTGTCCCGAGACCCTCTCTGTATTTCTCCGTCAGCAACAGGCAGTACGGTAATAATGTCAGTATCTGGATCTACTTTTGTTCCCAATTCTTTTACGGCAGTACCATTCACACGAACTTTTCCTGCAATAATAAGATCATCTGCTTTTCGGCGGGAACAGATGCCAAGATCGGCAATGTGTTTATTGAGACGGATCATACTGTTTTTCTCACTTTTACTTTTGTAATCGTTCTGTTGTGGATGCCCACAATGGTGCAGGTGGTGTTGCCGAGTTCAACATTCATATTTTTTCGTGGGATTTTTCCAAGCGTATCGAGCACGATTTCTGCGATGGTGTCGTATGGATCACCGGGAATAGTACAATTCAAAAATTCATTGATATCACGGACGTCCTCGTCACCGGAGACAAGAATGGTTTGTTTGTCGATACGTTTCATTACATTATCCTCCACGTCATGTTCGTCTACGATTTCTCCGACCAGCTCTTCGAGGACATCTTCGAGTGTCACAATTCCCTCTGTCCCGCCGTATTCATCGAGTACCACGGCAAGATGCACTTGCACTTTTTGGAATTCTTTTAACAGATCGTCGATTGGCAGTTGTTTTGGCACACGAAGGATCGGGTGCGCGATTGTCTCAATGGGGGTGTCTTTTTGGTCGAGAAAAGAGATCAATACATCGCGCGCGTGCACAAAGCCGGTGACATGATCCGGCGATGCCTCCACAATAGGAAACCGTGTGTGTGGATGTTTTTTTATATACGCTACCGCCTTCTCGAGCGTTGCGTGTTTTTCAAGATAGACCATCTGGACACGCGGTGTCATGATATCTTCGGCAGTGATATCGTTGAATTCAAACAAGCGTTCGAGCATAACGCGCTCTTCTTTTTCTATCGTGCCTTGCGTTACGCCACTTCGAGCCATTGCTTTCAATTCATCTTCACTGATTTTTTCCGGCGCATGTTTGCCGGCAAAGACTGTGATCATTCCTTCAAAGAGAATAATGAGAGGAAAGAGCACAAGTTGGAGCATTCGTACCCATGGTTCAGAAACTATTGCCATTTTTTTAGCATGGTTTGCCGCGTATGCTTTTGGAATAATTTCTCCAAAAATAAGAATGAGGAGCGTCATCGTGCCAGTTGCAATCCCGATAGCGCCCGAGTGAAATATCTCCGTCGCAATAACGGTTGCCAGTGACGCTGCCGCAATGTTTACAATGTTGTTGCCAATCAAAATAGTGACGAGAAGGCGTCGAGGATTTTGTTTGAGTGTTTTGATTTTTTTTGCGCGTCGCACTCCCTTTTTTACCATCGTGTCCACCTTTGTGTCTGACAAAGCAATAAAAGCGACTTCTGACGCGGAAAAGAACGCAGAGAATGTGAGTAAAATGAGGAGGATACTGAGTTCAGGAATCATAGATATATGAGGATAGCATATATGACATAGCTTGTCACGGCAATGGGCTACAACCTCTTGCCCAAACTACATATCCTTCATATAATAGAGCCCACTCTATATTCCAAACCTGCTTGCCGACAGATAAATTTTATCTTTCATATTCGGGGATAGGTTTTATAAATAAAACTATGGCCAAAAAATCATCCACAGGCGCGTTGACGCCGGCACAAAAGGACGCACAAGACGCCCGATATGCCAAAGGACATGAGTATGACTATGTCTTCATCGGGACAGGGCATGCCGCGCTTGTGGCGGCGTCCTTGCTTGCTAATGCCGGAAACAGCGTTTGCATGCTCGAATATCATGATGTCCCGGGTGGATATGCGCATACCTTTACCGCAGGCGAGTATTCATTTTGCGCACAGATTCATTATACATGGAGCTGTGGCGAGGGGGGGAAGATGTGGCATTTTTTAAAGAAACTCGGGCTTGGAAAAGAAGTGACGTGGAATCTCTATGATCCGACTGGATATGATCACATGGTTATGCCAGACGGTAAGACAGTGAAGATTCCGTATGGCTGGGACAAGCTGGCAGAGAATATTGATGAAGCATATCCAGGACAAAAGTCGCATGTAGAACAATTCACGCACATTCTCGATACTATTCGAACAGAAATGGGATATCTTCCACAAGGGAGAAACGCCACATGGTTTGATTATGTCAGGCAAGCACCAAAGATATTGCATCTTATCAAATATAGAAAGGCAACATTGCAAGATGTGTTTGACGAATGTGGATTATCAAAAGAAGCACAAGCGGTCCTCATCGCTAATGCAGGCGATCTTGGCGAACCCCCAAAACGACTTTCCGTTTTTATGTATGCAGGATTGTTTGGTGGATACAACACTGGTGCGTATTATCCAACAAAACATTTTAAGGGCTATATCGATGCGCTTGTGGGAAGCATAGAAAAAAATGGCGGACATTTGTACTACGAATCAGAAGTGACGAAGGTCACAGAAGAGTGTGGAACAGTAGCATCTGTCACAACACATGATGGAAAAATATTTACGGCAAAAAAAGGATTCATCTGTAATATGGATCCACAAGTGGCAGCAAAAAAACTTATCGGATGGGACAAATTTCCAAAAAAATTTCAAAAGCAACTTGACTATGAGTATTCATTTTCCGGGATCATGATGTATCTTGGGATTGAAGGGATTGATCTGAGAGACTATGGTTTTGGGAAGTTTAATATCTGGCACATGGAAAGCTGGGATATGAATGAGATGTGGGATAAATCAGCGAATCTTAATTTTGATAAGACATGGTGGTTTATGTCGACACCATCACTCCATTCAGACGAACCTGGAACGACGCCGCCAGGCGGGCAGATTCTCGAAGTGGCAACGTTTGTGTCGTATGATCAATTTAAAAAGGCACAGGAAAAAGGATATGTAGAATACATGAAGATGAAGCTCAATATTTCAAACATGCTGATAAAAAGAATCGAAGAGAAATATATTCCAAACTTGAGCAAGCATATAAAAGTAAAACAAATCGGCACGCCGACGACAAATGAAGACTTTGTTCTTTCGCCAATGGGGAATGCATATGGGTCGGCGATGACACCAGAAAATGTAGGCCCAGGAAGATTGAAAGCGTGGACACCATTTGAAAATTTCTACTGGTGTAATGCGAGCAGTGGATATGCAGGGATTGCAGGGACGCTCCATGGGGGTATGCAACTGTATATGGATTTGACAGGTGATGAGTTTTATACAAAGGATGATGCACTGAGTGATGACGAGCTTATCGCAGCGTTGCCGAGAGAATGAGTGGGGTTGTGAGTGTTTGTACTGTGAGCAACGTAAGATTGTGCCCTACTGCGTGTGGGCTAAGACTATACGATTCATACAATAAAAAGAATATCGCATTGAGCGATATTCTTCTGTATTAACTCAATCAAATAATCTTTTAGTCTTCAATACATCGAAGGTGTATTGATAATCTTAACTGAACGAAGTGAAGCGCAATCTTTCTTTGCAATAGGTATTACCCTGCTAATGCAATGACACAGTCTTCTGTCTTATTGCATCGATTCATCCACTTGCCCTGCGACACGCTGTCCCATTCGGAGTGCCCCTTCTGTCCACGGCGCATTCAGATAATCCCCTGCAAACCAGATATTATTTTTTCCTTGATCTGTTTCGAGAAAGTGCTTTACTTTTTTGAGCGACCCTGCGTAGAACTTTGGCATAGCTTCTTCCCAACGGTAGAGGTCATGCGGTTCGAGAACAGACGCATCATTGATAAACGGGCAGAGTCTCGTCACCTCAGCATTCGCTGCTGCAAATATTTCTTCATCAGACTTTGGAATGTATTCATGCGCACCGTCTTCTCGAAAGAATGCCAGAAGCAGTGTTTTTCCATCTCGCACGAGCTCTTTACCTTTTTCAGATTCATTTGAATAACTTGAGAGGAGTGTTGATTCTGCATACGGAATCCAGACGGCAGATACGGTGTCCGCAACGTTTCCAGTCGGTGTTGAAAATGTTCCTGCTGGTATCTTAAATGCTACAACAATACTTGCCGCGTACTTTGCCTGTTCCATGACGGCGCGTTGTCCTTCTGTTGGATTTGTATAGATTTCTTTTGCATTTGTTGCTGTTGTTGCGACGACGACTGCATCATACTCAGTTGTTTCTCCATCTACAGAAATGGTTACGCCTGCATCATGCGATGTTACCTTTTCTACATATGTATTCAGATGGACATCAAGTCGTGATGCAAATGCTTCTGGAAGTGCAATTTTTCCACCACTCGTTCGGTGGAGATACCAATCATCGGTAAAGCTTTTGATAGAATTGAGTTGACTATAGAGCGCCGCTTTGCTGATGTCTGTTGCTCTGTGAAATTGGTATACGCCGACATACGTATCGAGGATGTTGTCTGCAAATGTGTGTCCTATTTCTTTTTTTGCAGCGGTGTATGCGTCGCCATCATCGAACTCGGCAATGGTAGACGAATCGAGAAACGTGGTTGGAAAATTTTTATATTTCAAATATGCTTTTGCAAGTCTGAGTTTTTCTGGCAGGCTCAGCACGTCACTTATTTTTTCTAATGTCCCTTTGTGAAATAATCGATAATTTACAAAATCAAAACGTTGCCACTCGATCCCGAATTCTTGAGCGTATGAGTGCATCTCTGTGTAGAGATCGATAAAGTGATTTGCACCAATATCAAATACAAATCCATTTTTTTCACGAGACGACATACGACCGCCGACATACGGTTCCTTTTCATACACCGTGACGGTGTATCCTTTTTTTTGCAATTCGTACGCGCAGGTGAGGCCGGCGATGCCTGCGCCGATGACAGCGATGTGTTTCATACATGATTATCCAATTGCTCTTCCTAAGAAGATGAGTGCACATATCCCTATTGTATTGAGAAGATATGATATGGCACTCAAATACTTCGGTCGAAAATTGATAACCCCAAAGAGTGCAATTCCAATTTCGTTCGGGAGGGGTGAGGCAATGAGGAGGCTTGCAAAAAATGGGATCCCCCAGAGCCAGACTTTCTTTTTTGTCAGTCGTTCCATGTGGGAAAGTGTTGGGATAGAAATGATAGCCTTGAGAAGTGTTTTTATTTCTGCCAGGATACCCACTTTCATGAATTTGAACATAATCATATCCGCGCACATAGCACCAACACCAGCCAATATCGCGAGGAGAAACGGATTGAGCGTATCACCAATTTCAACAAAAAAGAGTCCCGCACTTGCTGCTGTAAATGTAAAAGAAAAGAAAAACCCTGCAATAAGTGCTCCCACATATCCGAATCCATCCAGATGCCCGACGAGTATATGAAATGTGCCAGTCATAAAAAGGATGATTGCAATGCCAATCGATATGAGAAAGCCGATGGTGTACTTGTATCGTTTGATGAAAGACATGTTTCTTATTCTTATCCTCGTATGATTGCCATTGTCAGATAGCCGATGTAAATGACAATAAAGAGCGCCCCTTGCCACCGATTGAGTCTATGTTTTGAATGAATAAACATGAATGCAAAGAGGAGGAGTGTTGCAATGATGTTTACCAGTAGATCCATGTTCATGAACGGATCAAAAGGCATGGGTCGAATCGTGGCTGTCAAGCCGAGAATCCAGAAAACATTGAAGATATTTGATCCGATAACATTGCCGACGGCTATATCATCATGTTTTTTCACTGCTGCGATGACAGAGGTGACGAGCTCAGGGAGTGATGTTCCAATAGCAACAATAGTGAAGCCGATGAGGGCTTCGGAAAGCCCTGCCAGTGTGGCAAGAATAACGGCATTATCTACCAAGATTTTTCCACCAAGAAATAAGGCAATAATCCCAATAAGGGTAAAGGTTATTGATTTTTCCCAACTGTATAGGGGTACCCCGTTTTCTTCCTGAACGCTTTTGTCTCCCTTTGCCAGTGTGACCGTGTAATACACGAATATCACAAAAAACGCAAGCAAGGTAAATCCATCCGAACGTGTCATTTCATTGAATAATTTTCCATCGATCAACAGATCATTTCCCATGAGAAACACTAATACTGCAGCAAGCATGGCAAAAGGAATTTCTTTCCATACCGTGGATGCCTGAACTCGGAGCGGATAGATTATTGCCGCGATACCTAAAATCAGCAAGATATTTGCGATATTACTTCCAATCACGTTTCCAATGGCCAAATCAGTGTTTCCTTGTATTGCGGAAAAGAGGTTAACAATCAATTCCGGCGCAGAGGTGCCAAATGCCACAATCGTGAGTCCTATTACAATAGGTTTCACCCCGAGCCTTTTTGCTATGGATGATGCTCCTTTGACAAGGGCGTCGCCACCAAAGATAAGAATGGCAAAACCGAGAATCAGCAGTAAAATTGGTAGTATCATAGTGTGTGCTGAACAGTCTTTAAGAATATGCGTAGTATACGCGAACCTACATATATGTTCAAGGTGCTTGCTTGTTGATGGGTTATTATTTTTCGCTTAGTGTAACGTTTTTTTGTATTTTCCGTCTTCTTTTATATGAAGAGAAATATTTTTTGAAACAAAAGCGAGCAATGTGCTGTTTTTTATATGTGCATAGACTTTTAGAGACTCATGTATATGAATACCCTTAGAAAACGATCGTTTCAAATCTATGCAGATCACATACGCCCATACAAAGGGCGCGTTTTCTTGAGTTGGATATTTCTCTTGTTCGCGCAGATCATCGGACTTGTTCCGCCATTGTTGTATAAAAGGTTTGTCAATATATTGTCGAGTGGGACAAGCATGGACACAGACATATCCATGCTTGTGCGCATTATATTACTTGTCGTTGTAGTATATATTGTCATGAATATCTGCTATCGAATTGCCGAGTATGTTGTGGTTCACTATGTCGCTCGCATCATGGCAGACTTGAATCAGACCTGTTTTGCGTATCTGCATCGTCATTCGCATCAATTTTTTTCAAATAATTTTGCCGGCGCGCTCGTCAAAAAAGTAAATCGATTCGTGAATTCATTTCGGGTATTGTTTGATTCATTTTACTGGGATTTGCATGGTGTAGTCGTCCGTATCATCGTTGCAACCTGCGTCTTGGCGTTTTTGAATATCTGGCTTGGGGTGATTCTCTTTGTCTGGAGTATTTTGTTTATTTTTGTTGCGTTTCTTTTTATAAAGAAAAAACTAGTGTGGGATGTACAAAAGGCAGACCAAGATTCTGTGGTGACTGGCGTGCTCGCAGACACGATTGCAAACGAAACAAACGTAAAATTTTTTGTCGGGAGCAGTCGGGAATACGCGCGGTTTGAAACAGAAACAAGGACACAACAATATCTGCAAGAGCGATCATGGATGGTCAACTATTGGTTGAATGTCGCGCAAGGGGTACTCCTCCTCCTCGTCGAATTTTGTATGATGTACTATGCCGTACAGTTGTGGAGGCAAGGACTCCTTACGATTGGTGATTTTGTTCTCATACAATCGTATATGTTTGCGATTATTGCGCATGTATGGGACGTGTCTCACATTATGAGACGACTCTACGAAGGATTTGCAGACGCGGAAGAAATGGCAGAGATATTTGAAACGCCACACGAGATTGTTGACGTGAAAAGAGCGACCACACTCGTTGTTCCAAGAGGCGAGATTGTCTTTGATGACGTATCATTTCAGTATCATGCGACGCGTACGATTATCGAACAGTTCAATCTGACCATTCTCCCCGGGCAACGTGTCGCACTTGTGGGACATTCAGGTGCCGGAAAGTCAACCATTGTCAAATTATTACTTCGTTCGCATGATGTGACCGCTGGAAAACTCATGATTGACAATCAAAAAATTTCCCATGTCACACTCGAGAGTTTGTGGCAACACGTGAGTTATGTACCGCAAGACCCCATTCTCTTTCACCGAACACTCATGGAGAATATCCGCTATGGAAAGCCGGACGCAACAGACGAAGAAGTCATGGAGGCAGCACGGCTTGCTCATGCGCATGAGTTTATCGAGAGCTTCCCTGAGAAGTATGATACGTATGTCGGAGAGCGGGGCGTGAAACTTTCTGGAGGTGAGCGCCAGCGTGTGGCGATCGCGCGTGCGATTCTCAAAAATTCTCCTATTTTGATTCTCGACGAAGCAACATCGAGCCTTGATTCGGAATCTGAACGACTGATTCAAGATGCCTTGCAGAATTTGATGAAAAAAAAGACAGTGATTGTCGTCGCGCATCGTCTCTCTACCGTGATGTCCATGGATCGAATTCTTGTGATTGAAGAGGGGAAGATTGTCGAAGATGGATCACACAAGCAATTGCTTCGAAAGAAAAACGGATTTTACAAAAAGCTGTGGAATATTCAGGCGGGGACGTTTATCATGTAACAAAAATCACGAGTTCGTGATTTTTTGTGATATTGAGAGGAGGAATTGTATTGTTTGGTTGTGTATATTGTAAAGGCGTTGACTGCGACATTTCCACAACTATACTTTACAAATGTATACGAATTTGTGATATTTATATCAGTTTCATTCGTCACACCACACCACAGCACACCTTCGACTTTGTTCGTAGTGAGCTGTAAGGTTTCCCATTTGTTTCCTATGTCCACATTCAACCCCGAATCAGAATTCGAACGACAATCAAGAGAACGCGAACGATCACGAGAATCAAAAGAATCTCGTGAGAGTTTTGAAATGGACGAGCAAGCGGAAGCTGCGGCAGCGATGGAGCGGGCGGATCTGATTGTGAAAGACGTGAAGAGTACAAAGAATCAGATGAAAAATATAGTGATGAACATGCATGCGGTGAAACAACAGATCAAACAACTGCGTCAACAGCTCCAGCTTGCAGATAGTGATGATTCTTCTTCGCTTCAGCAAGACCAAAAACGAGTGGATGAACTCAAAGAAAAAATTGCAGAGTATCAAAAAGAGATTATTGCCATGCGAGGCGATTTGATTCGTGAACAAACAGAAGAGTTGCTCACGCAGGGGTTTGTCGGTGACGCGGGTGCGGAAGCGGAGCGATTGATTGATCGAATGATTGGGGATGTGGAGAGCGAGTAGCACATAACACGTAACAATTTTGTCTGTGTTGCCTGAGCTATTCCTGTTACGCATACTATTCTCTTGATTTTCTTCAGCAAGGGGAGTACAGTGTGTGTGTTTTGTAATACTATTGGTATGACCACATATACAAAAAAGAGAATTCTCGTTATCTTCACTGGCGGCACGGTTGCCGGCAATGTCGCGGAAAGCAAGGTCTCGCAGAATGTAAAGTCTGACCCTGACAGTTTTTTGGGTGTGCTTGAGAGTTCCGTTGATGTGGTAAAGAAAAATTGGCATATAGAAATTACACCGGAGATTTCCGAATTGCTCAATGTCGACAGCTCAAACATGCAACCGGAGAACTGGACACAGATTGCCGGGGAGGTGGAAAAGCGCTATGACGATTTTGATGCGTTTATCGTGCTCCATGGGACGAATACGATGGGGTACACAGCCGCTGCACTGACATTTGCGCTTGAGAATATCAATAAGCCTGTAATTTTTACCGGCGCGCAAGTGCCACTCGGGTATCTGGGAACAGACTCAGTCACTAATTTGGTAAACGCTTTGCGTCTCGCTGTGTGGGGATATCACGAGGTGAAAGGTGTCATGGCAGTCTTTGGGAGCAAAATCATTACCGGCGCGCGAGTGAAGAAAGGAACGGATTTTGATTATGATCCATTCCAGGCGTTTCAGACCGGTTCCCTCGGGAATATTGGACGGTTTATGCGTATCAATGACGCTGCGATGAAGAAACATATTTCGTACTTATCAAAATACAAAGCATTGGCGATTCAATCGAGAGTCCTGAGTGTCAAAAAGGAATTTGAAACAGCGCATATTGCGTCACTGACAGAGTTTCCCGGCATGTCTGTCGATGTATTTCAATCTCTTGTAGAGAATAATGGCGTCAAGGCGTTTATTTTCCGAGCATTTGGCGCGGGTGACCCGAGCAGTCATCTGTTCCCGGCCTTTGAATATCTGAAGAAAAAAAAGATCCCGATTGTCGTGACAACGCAGGCTCCCAGTGGTGTGGCGAATTTTCAAGTCAATGAGACAGGACAATATCTGCGTGAGCACGACCTTGCGATTCCAGCGTATGATATGAGTATTGAGTCCATGACTGCGAAACTCAGCTGGCTCTTGGCGCAAAAAATGACGTATGAAGATATCAAGCAGAAGATGATAGAAGATATGCATGGAGAGATTACACTTGAGAATGAGTTGATTTAGCTTTGCCTTTATTCAAGAACAGAAGACTCCCACAAACGGGAGTTTTTTGGTATACTCTCTTCACATAACTCATAATTCAGATAACAAAATGCAATCGTGCATAATGGTGTGTTATGTTATCTGTGTTCTGTGCCATGAAAAATGTCTGTCATGACTTCCTCCCAAAACACAACTGAGCGATCCAAAAAGAAACGCCGTGGCTTCACCCTCCTTGAAACTCTTGTTGCGGTGGGGATTTTTGCTATCTTTGCTGTGGGCATTTATTCCGGTATTCAGTTTGTGTTCAAGCTGGTCTACAATTCTCGCGTGCGTATCATCGAAACAT
>Ga0210057_1009020_pt1 | contig 11663 bp, 10 predicted proteins | sample CryGeyCG2114_010_2_FD_183968 | JGI IMG/M metagenome (GOLD analysis project Ga0210057, IMG submission 183968) | Groundwater microbial communities from aquifer - Crystal Geyser CG10_big_fil_rev_8/21/14_0.10 (SPAdes) (version 2) | ecosystem: Environmental > Aquatic > Deep subsurface > Groundwater ...
GTTACCAAAAGTTCAGCCAGGGTAAATCCCTTATTTTTATTTGACTTTGGAAACTTCATAATATGCCAGTAAAAACATTAAAATACCAATGCATTAAATAAGTTCCCCAAAATATGGTAATAAAGCTGGCGCCGGTTAAAAAGGGACCGAAGGGAATCTCTGATTTCATGGTTTTTTTCTTCAAAGCGATTAAAACAATTGAAACTATTGCCCCCAACAAAAATGCCAGAAAAATAGCTGTTAAAAATTGAAAGGGTCCGAAAAACAAACCCATTAAAATCCCTATTTTAACATCTCCCATGCCCATCCATTTTTCTTTGGATATTAAAACGAGCAAAAGAAAAAAGCCACCAATAATAAATGCGGCGGCAAAAGACAAAGTTAACACCGATAACTGACCACTCATAAAGGCCAAATATATATCGTATAAAATGGCAATAAATATCGCCGGATAAATTACCTTGTCCGAAACAAGATAATATTTTAAATCGTAAACAAAAATTACAATCAGAAAGCTCGAAACAATTAACAGATAGAAGAGATTGATTAAAGCATAAGGATTGAAATCGAAATAATATATGGCTACAAGCAAAAAAATCAAACCCGTGAAAAATTCAACCAAGGGATATTGAAGAGAAATTTTTTTTCTACATTTCCGACACTTCCCTTTTTGAATCAAAAAACTCACAATCGGAATAAGCTCTGACCAGGTGAGTTTCTTTTTACAATTAGGGCAATAGGAACGTTTTTTAAAAATCGACTCATTTTTTTTGAGTCGGAGAACTACCACATTCAGAAAGCTACCTACTACTGTTCCAAAAATAAAAAAGAAAGTATAGATAAGCCACATTTATAAATTTATGGTTTGATGCAATAATATTTATTGGTATCGGGCGAAACGCCATTATTATCAGTGCAATCACAACCCAGGGGAGAACCATCAATATCGATAGCAAGCGAATGTTCGCTGGCTCTTTCCAATTGGGCGCGAAGAACATAATCTTTTCCATCGCTCTCGTAAGCATAAGGAGCAACGGTTCCAGACGGATCAGAAGGAAGGGCGCTTATATAACTGGGCTGGATTAGGGTTAGGGGTCTTGTAGCCGCACTCCAATCATCGCAACCAACACCCCCATCTCCTCCATCAGGGTAGAGGCGATTATTATCCTCGGCATACATTTCCAAAGCCAAAGTTATTTGCCTTAAATCACTAATTCTCCGAGCGTCTCGGGCTTTTTGCCGAGAACTGGTTACTGATACTAATACAAGGGTGGCTAATAAACCAATAATAGCAATCACGACCAAAAGTTCAATCAAAGTAAATCCCTTTGATTTTTTATTAATTTTCATAGGATTATTAAATCAGCTTAACACTCTACTCTGCCCAAGTTTGACTTGGGCAGAATTTGACTATTGAGCTGAAAATTTCAACTTATGGCTGGATGCAGTATTCAACCTCGGTAACGCTCTGGATTCCACAGGCACAACCATAAACTGTTCCATCAACATCAGTATCATTTGCCGTGTTATGCTTCTCCAAAATAGCTCTCAAGGCATAACGTTGGGCAGCAGTGGTAGCATCAGTACCATACATATAGACATTGGGTGTCGCGTCAATCGGGTCAAGGGGAACAGCTGTCATATAAACTTGAGCACCACCCCCTGCGGTTCCTTCTAACGCGTATCTCAAACTACCAACAACTGGAGTGCCTTTCAAACCATAGTTAGCCGCCGTACAACCAGTGACCGAAGGATAGCTTCGGTTATCATCATAATACATTTCCGCACCCAAGGCTACTTGTCTTAAATCGCTAATTCTTCGAGTATCTCGGGCTTTTTGTCGGGCAGAGTTTAAGGACACCAAAACAATTGTGGCTAAAATACCGATGATGGCAATTACTACCAATAATTCAATCAAGGTAAAACCTTTTCTTTTTGAAAACATATAGTATAAACATGAAAACAAATAAGTCTTATCTTACATGTTTCATGCAATTAATTATTAGTTATAAGGTTTAATCTCTCGACCTTTTGGTTTATTTTATATAATAAACATCTATATTTATTATATCACAATCCCGAGGCAATGTTATAAATTGGCATCAAAATAGCAGAAACCAAAAATCCTACTCCAGCCCCTAAAATTAAAATCATAAACGGCTCGATTAACTGGGTCATATTGGCTATTGTTCTATCCACCTCCTGCTGGTAGAAAAGAGCTACTTTATCCAAAATAATGTCCAGTTCGGCCGTCTTTTCTCCCACCCCAATCATCTGGGTCACCATGGGATTAATCTGTTTGGGGTATTTGGAAAAGGCCGAACTTATGGTCTTGCCGACTCTTACCTCTTCCCTGGCTTCCATGATTATCCTTTCATAAATTTCATTACCCATTACCAGGGCGGTAATATCCAGGGCTTTTAAAATCGGGATGCCACCCATTAACAAAGTTTTCAAATTTTCGGAAAAACGCGTCAGGTATATTTTTTGGAAAATCGAGTTGAATACCGGAATTCTTAATTTAATATTATCCAGAATCAAACGTCCCCTTTTTGTTTTGATGAATCTCATTATGCCGAATACCACGGCAATAATGACCAAACCAACCAACCAAAACCATGACCTCATGAATTTACTTGTGGCAATCAGGATTCTGGTGGTAAGCGGCAATTTCTGTCCAACTTCTTCCAGCATCGAAGCCAGCTGGGGAATAACGTAAATCATCATCACAACAGCCACTATTATAAAAAGAGTCATAATCGCAATAGGATAGGTAAATGCTCCTCTGACTTTGAAGTTCAAATTATATTCCCTTTCCGCGTGGTCGGCCAAATATCGCAGCACCTCATGAAGTTTTCCCGTGGCTTCTCCGGCTTTAACTACGTTTACGTAAAATGCAGAAAAAACTTTAGGATGCTTACTCATTGCCAAAGATAACGTTTCCCCGCCCCTGATATCTCTTTCTATTTCAAAGATTAAATCCCTGAAAAGAGCATTCCTGCTCTGTTCGCCCAAAATTTTCAACGAATCCAAGGGAGAAACATTGGCTTCGAAAAGAATGGCTAATTGGCGATAAAAAATCGTGATATCCTTTGTTTTTATCTTCTGAAATAGTTTTAAAGAACGCGTATAAAACGGAACTTCGGACAGCTCTTCCAAATAAACCACTATCAAGTCGTGACGTTGAAGCGTATCGATGGCTGCTTCCTTGCTTCCTGCTTCCACTACTCCGGTCTGAATTTCTCCTTTTTTAGTTCTGGCCTGATAATTAAACTTCATATTGTTTTACTTCCCCAACAGCATCTTTAAATCCGAAGGATTCAGCGAATATAATTCTGCATTTTCCACGGAAATTTGCTCCTTGTGAACCAATTCGGATAAATATCTGTTTAAAGACATCATGCCCTGGTCCATACTTGTCTCAATAACCAAATCTATCTGATAAATCTTACCCTCGCGAATCAGATTACGTACAGCTGAGTTGGCTATCATCAATTCAATGGCCGGAATTCTGCCTCCGCCTACCCGAGGTATTAAGCGTTCGGAAACCACACCCAAAAGAGTGGCTGCCAATTGAGCTCGAACCTGGTTTTTCGCTTCGGCCGGGAAACTGTCGATTATTCTGTCGATGGTCTGAGCAGCGTTATTGGTATGAAGAGTGGCCAAAACCAAATGACCGGTCTCGGCCGCAGTTAAGGCAGTGGAAATTGTTTCCAGGTCTCTCATTTCGCCAACCATTATTACATCAGGGTCCTGACGCAAAGCAGAGCGCAAAGCCCGGGCAAAACTCTTGGTATCACTTCCTACCTCTCTCTGCTCAATAAGACATTTGTCCTGTTCAAAGATATATTCAATCGGGTCTTCAATGGTAACGATATGTTTATTAAAATGATGGTTGATATAATCGATTAAGGCAGCTAAGGTCGTGGTTTTACCGTGACCGGTGGGTCCGACCACCAGAAAGAATCCCTGGGAGTGGGCCGCGAACTTCTCAAGAAACTGGGGAAGATTCAACTCTTTTACTGTTTTTATCTTGGGCGGAAGAAAACGCAAGGCAGCAGAAAGATATCCTCTTTGATAAAAAACATTTATCCGGAAACGAGCTTTTTCCTTGTAGCTGTAGGAAAAATCAAGTTCTTTTTCGGAAAAAACCCTTTGTTTCTGTTCTTCCGTAAGCAGAGCGTAAATTAAACCCTCGGCATGTTCGCCGCTCAAAATCGGATATTTTGTTAACTCGGTTAACTGACCGTCAACCCTGATGGCTGGACGCTTTCCAACGGAAAAATGGAGGTCGGAAGCATTGTGTTTAGCCACTATTTCCAAAAATTCTTCTAATTCCGTTTGGTAATTGTTCTTCATATTCTTATTATATAATTATTTTATTTTTAGGTCTATTCCTCAACTTCCTTCTTAACCTCTTCCAAACCCACGATTCCCCGCAGGGCTTTCAGAATTCCGTCCTGAAGCATAATCATCATTCCTTGTCTTTTCGCTTCTTCTCTGATTCTTGCTTCCGATGGCTCTTTTAAAATAATCTCTTCCAGTTCGGGAGTCATTGCCAGCATTTCATAAACAGCTATTCTGCCCTTGGTTCCCTTGGGGCATTCTCGGGAGGGTTTGGGCTCATAAAGAATATACGGTTCTTTAACATTTGCTTTTTTTAGCTGGTCGGGTGGGATTGCGGCCAATTCTTTTTTAATCAAGTTTAACATCTCTGGTGAAGGCTTTATTTCTTTTCTGCTGTTCAGACAAAGCCGCTGAACCAAACGCTGGGCAATGGCTAAAATAAGAGTAGGCGGAAGTAAATAACGGTCAATGCCCATATCAATCAATCGAGGAATTACTCCAAGAGCATCGTTGGTGTGAAGCGTTGAAAGAACCAAGTGACCGGTTAAAGCGGCATGAACAGCCAAAGCCGCTGTTTCGTTATCACGAATCTCACCAACCATAATTTTATCCGGGTCTTGACGGAGAATATGCCTTAAACCAGTGGCAAAAGTATAGCCGATTTCTGGCCGAACCTGGGACTGATTTATTCCTTCGATATAATATTCAATCGGGTCTTCCAAACTGACAATATTTACTCCCTCTTCGTTTAAAATATGCAAAATACTGTAAAGAGTGGTGGTTTTTCCGGAACCGGTGGGACCGGTCAGTAAAATCAGTCCATGGGGCTTTTGAATAGCATTCTTTAAAACCTCTAAATTGCGACTTTCCAGTCCCAAATCCGATAATTCCCTTAAGCCGATGGTTGGATCCAAAAGTCTCATCACCACTTTTTCCCCGGCATAAGTTGGAAAAGTAGAAACTCGAAAATCGATTTTTTTCTTACCGGTCTGGGTGAAAAATCTGCCGTCTTGCGGCTTTCGTGTCTCGTCAATTTTGAGACGAGAAAGAATTTTAATTCTGGAAACAACTGCAGGATGAATGCGAACGGGCAAAGTAAGATTGGTATATAAAATTCCGTCAATCCTGAAACGAACCCTGATGGATTTTTCACTGGGCTCAATATGAATATCCGAAGCCCCTTGCTCAATGGCATGTTTAATAATTAAGGCAACGACCTTACTTATCGGCGCTTCTTCGGCTATTTTCTCTATGTTTTCTTTTTCTTCTTCCTTGGTTAATTTTTTTTCTTCTTTTTCCAGTTCTTCTCTCAATTCGGATAAAGCTTGTTTTATCTCGCCCTGTAAATTTGAGTACTCTTTAAGAATGCTTCTGAAATCACCGAGAGTAATCACATATGCCTTTGGGCTAAGATTCTGACGGTGGGCAATGAATTTTAACGCCTCCTGCGCATCAATGTCTTCGGGGTTAAGCATTCCCACCTCCAAAATCATTTTTTCTTTATCCACGACCAGAGGAACAAAGCGATAATACTGGGCAGCCTCCAAAGAAACCAGTTTTAGAATGTCGGCTCCTGGTTTATATCCTGCCAGCTCCCTGAATGGAACTTTTAAAAATTCCGCTTTTAAGCGATATAACTGTTCTTCGGAGACCAATTGTCTTTCTAAAAGCAATTCCTCAACATTCCGATTTTCTTTTTCGGCTTCTTTTATAATGCTGTCCAAAACAACCGGGTCAATCAGATTTTTACTCACCAAAATGTCTAAAAAGTTTTTTTGTTTAGCCACAAAATTAGCTTCTTAGGAATTAGCTTATTAACTTCTTAGTCTAAAAAGCTACAAGCTACAAGCTAAAAAGCTGGATTAATATGGGATAAATGGATTTTCCCGACCAGTAGCACCTTTCTGCACGGGTAAATTTCCGTGGATTTTCAGAAAGGATAAAATTTCTTCGTTCAAAAATTCAAAATCCAATTTATTGATTCTTTTGAGCTTCTCGTCCAATAGAGATGTCGCCTGACTGATTGCTGGACTTGGCGTTATCTCCGCGGGAAGCGCTTCCTGAGAAACCGGGTTCGGCTTTTTCAAAAATCCAAAATATAAAACCCCCAGGGCAATCAAAATAACGGCCAGGGCAACGATTAATAAAATCTGCTGTCGCTTTCTTTGTTTAGATAATAAAACCATTGGATTAATTACTGATAATAAGTATTTAATCTTAAATCGAACTCAAAAATCTCGGGAGTTTCTCCTGAGCTGGTAGAAAAGTTTATGGAGCTGACATCCATTAAACGCATATTTTCTTCGGTCTCTTTGAGAAAGTTTTTTAAAGCCGGATAGCTGCCCATTAATTTCAGGGTAATGGTTATGGTCTGATAATTCTGAGTTGAGGCAGTAGAACCCTCTTCCCCGCCGCCGACAGCATCCTGATTGACGGCTGCGAATTCTATTTTTTCCAACAATAAACCTTGTTCAAAAGCCAGTGCTTCAAGCTGAACAATAAGATTAGGCAAGTCCTCGTTGTCGGGCAAAATATAAGTTGTTTTTTCTACAACATCCTTATTTCCCTCATAAGAGCTGACCAATTTTTCTATCTTGCCTTCCAGCTCTTGGGTATCCAAAAATCTCTGCTTTTGAATCTCAATATCTTTTCTCGAAGTCAAAACATTCTGCACTCCCGGCACATCGAGAAAAACAACGATTGCCACAAAAACCAACACCAAAATTATAATAATAGCATTCTTAATCATTGTTTTGCTTTCTCAATAAAATATCTTTGGAAAAAATAATTGAAAGACCAAATTTGATTCCTTTTTCCTCGTCCAGTGAAATACCCGAGACCTTAACTTTCTCAACCAGAGAATCTTCCTGAAAACTTACCATCTGCCGAGCCAAGTTAGTGTAAGTCCCGCTGCTTCCCTCGAGCCCAGCCTCGAGCTTGCCCAAAGAAAGACTAAATCTGGCTTCAGAAAAATAAACTTCGGGAATGGTAAGTTCTTCCATTTTCTTAAACATAGCCGTCCAATAAAGATGATTTTGAAATAAATTCTTTAAAAGATTTATTCTTTTGTCGGTATCTATTATATTTTTTTCAAGCTCTGTATTTCTCTCGCTATCCATGACAATTATTTCATTCTCGATGCTTTTCAAATTTTTCTTCAAATTACTCTGATATAAAAATAGCCCACCGTAAAAAAGCAGGCTCAAAATAACCAGACCCAAAATTACTCCTCCTGTTTTGGAAAAGATTGTTTTAAATCTTTCTTTCCGCTCCCTGTATTCTCTTGGAATTAAATTAATATCAACCATCGTATTAGCTTATTAGGAATTAGCTTCTTAGCTTATTAGGATTTCTACAAGCTAAAAAGCTACAAGCTAAAAGCTCACTACTCTTCACGCATTGCTGCTCCGACGGCTACGGAAAGTTCCGGACCATTTTTTTTCAGGGCTTCCTGAAGCACGACCGGATAAATTGCCGTTGACCAGGGAAAGGCACTGACCGCCTTGATGTCCAATCTGTTTTCGATATAATCTCCCAATCCCATTAACTGGGTAGCCCCTCCCGCAAGAATCAATTTCTCCATTTTTCTATCGGTCTTCGTCTCATAAGAACGGAGCATTCGGTCAATTTCATCGGCTATCCTTTCTATCGGAACGTTCAGAAGTTCCCTGATGTCTTTTCTTTTTCCGTTTTCTTCTTGATGGTCAAAACCGTGGGTTAATTTAAACTCCTCGGCCCGCTGGGTAGCCACTCCCAAACCCGTGGCCAGGGTTTTGGTCATTTCCGCCCCGGCTACATCCAAACTATGGCTCATCTGCACCACTCCTTTATCAACAATGGTAAAAGAACTGGCTCTTACTCCGATATCCAAAATACAAGCCGAACTTTTATCGCCAAACATCAAAGACCTGGCCAAGCTGAAACTTTCCAATTCCAAAGCCCTGACTTTCAAACCCAGGTCATCGGCTATTTTCAGGTATTTATTGATTACTTCAACCGGAACGGCGATTAAAAGGATTCTTTTTCCGCGAAACGGCTTGCGCGAAATATCGTCTTTTATCATTCCGGATTCGATAATCTTCCAGTCAAGAACCACTTCGGATATGGGAATCGGCACATAGCGCCGGGCTTCGAATTCTATTGCCTGGGATATTTCTTTTTCCGCCATTTCCGGCACCTCCATTACACTGACAAAACTGGAAAAAACCGGAATGGTCATCACCGCGTTTTTCGTGCTCGCCTCGGTTTTTTCCAGAAGAACTCTCAGCATTTCCCGGGTTATGGCTTGCAGCGTCTTCAAAGAAGTGGTCTGAAAAGCATCGTTTAATCTCTCCAAATAACCCACAGTGGAAATTTCCCCGTAGGTTTCCAAATCAAATTTTTCTTCCTCTCTTCTTAATTGTACTATTTTTATGGAAGCAGTGCCAATGTCTATACCCAGACATGATTTTGATTTTTTTTTAAAAAGATTAAATTGCATAAATTTATTGCGGTTTTATCTCCTTCCAAGATGGCAGAGGAAATCTCACACTGACCGGCAGGGTTTTGGAGCAACTGAATGTTCCGTCACTCACTGTAAGCGTGACGTTTTTCACGCCATAAGAAGAAAAAACAACATCCTGCGGATTTTCATCAGTAGAATTTACGGGCGTGCCGCCAGGAAAGGTCCAAATAAAACTATCGCCATTTGCCGGCGAACAAGGTACGCCACTTGAGATATCATCGTAACATTCTGAATTATCAGTAAAATCTATCTTTTCATCCACATTGGGATATTTGGGCGTCCAAGAAAAATCACAAAGCGGATAGCGGTGCGGTGGATTGAACGGTATTGGCGGTTGAGGCAACCACCCGGAATCAGCTCCATTGCTGTCCCAGACCCTCACCTGCCAAAAATATTGAACGCCGTAAGTTAAATAATCAGCTGGAGGAGGATTTTGTGGAACCACCAAAACTGCTTGAGTATTGGTTGTGCCTACTGGATTGTCTAAACCGGAAAAACTTCTCGATAGCACAATATTATTAAAACCAATATCCGTGGCAATCTGAAAATCAAATCTGGATTCATGATCATTATCATCATCGCGATATATCCAAGAAAAAGAATAATTAACGTTCGGTGCGCAAAAATCAGAATGATTGGCATCAAAAGTATCAGCCTTAGGAGCATTATTGTTTACAGTTATTGTTACTCTAGATTCACGAGCCAGAACACCTCTTTCCGCAATCACCTTAGCAGTATAAGTGCCGGGCGTATTATAAACAAGATTACAAACATCATTAACCGTAAAAGTTGTTCCACCAGACCAACTTGTGGCAGTCCCTTGAAACACCACTGTCCCCCCTGTGCCATCCGGATTTCTATTGTCTATCTTAAAATTGTAACCAGGAGTAATATTGATCCCAGTATCAGCTCGGTTGCAGTAAAAAGTATAATTGATGTTGCCGATAGCTGAACCACCGACATTGGCAGTAAGGTTTACCCCGGTTAAAGGAGAGGGTCCAGAGGTTTTATTGGCGCTTAAAACAACCGAAAGAGTAGCGGATGCTACATTAACAGTTACGCTATCAGCAGCCGAACCACCAGGCCCAGTACAGGTTAGGGTATAGGTTTTAGAAGAAGTGAGATTGCCAGTAGATTCTGTTCCAGATAAGGGTTTACCTCCTGACCAGGCATTAGAAGCAGTACAGGAAGTAGCATTGGTTGAAGTCCAAGATAGAGTGGCCGAGGTATTATAAGCAATAGAAATTGGTCCATCAGAACTATTGGCTTTGATATCAACAGTAGGCGGATTATTCACAGTTATTGTTGTTGTGGCTTCAGCTGGATTGGCTGTGCTTCTTTCAACCCTAACCTTAGCTGTGTAGGTGCCGCCTGATGAGTAATTGCAAAGATCAACAGCGGTGTAAGGATTCGAGCTGCTATTATCAATTTGACTTTCCCAGGTTCCATTGTTTGTGCAGTCAAACTTGTAATTAATTGTTCCAGTAGCAGTCCCTCCAACCGTGGCCCTAAGATCTACATTATTTAAAGGAGCAGTACCTGAATTAGGAATTGCCTCTAAAACAACTGAAAGAGTGGGCTGGTCCCCTACATTAACAGTTACGCTATCAGCAGCCGAACCACCAGGCCCAGTACAGGTTAGGGTATAGGTTTTAGAAGAAGTGAGATTGCCAGTAGATTCTGTTCCAGATAAGGGTTTACCTCCTGACCAGGCATTAGAAGCAGTACAGGAAGTAGCATTGGTTGAAGTCCAAGATAGAGTGGCCGAGGTATTATAAGCAATAGAAATTGGACCATCCGAACTATTGGCTTTGATGTCTACGGTTATAGGAAGACCAATTGTCACTGACCCATCATAAACAAAATCAGACCAGTTATTAGCATTGTCTCGAACTCGATATCTGAATTCATAAGTAGAACCATTGACTCCTGTATAAGTGAAGTTATCTATGGTTGAACCATTATTGGGCAAGCCAGTATTAACCCAAGCTCCGCCATTGATTCTCACGTCAACATCTCCTTCAATTATGCCTGATGTGACATCTGTTTCGCTTAAAACAACCCAGATAGATGTATCAGGAGATGTGCCGTTTTCCTGGTCTAATGTGGGTATGGGCGCTATAGTGTCTTTTCTCAATAACCAGTAGCTGGACCAATTGCTGGTAGCCCCATTAATGTCTTGAGCATAAGCTCGCCACCACCAATCACCATCAGCAATAGCTACTGGTCCCCAAGAACTTGTGCCCGGACCATTGTTTGGCAAGAGCGAACCAGAAACATTGCCATAACCTGATACTCCAAAAACAGCTCTGACTGTATCAGCTGCATCAGGGTCAAAAACCGTGGCTTGAAAAGTAGGATTGTAGTTTATCCAGACATTATTAGGAGGATTGGGACCCAAAGTAGGAACATCGGGAATCCGATTAACCACGGATAAAGTATAAATAGTAGTTTGAGTAGTTGAACCAGATGTGCCTTTAACACTTACAGAATATGTGCCTAAGGGCGTGGTAGTAGCATTGGTAGTAATAGTCATTGATGATGTGCAAGAAGGATTGGGAGTACAGCTAATGGGATTGAATATGGCAGAAGCGCCTGTGGGTAAATTCGTGGCTGATAAAGTCACTGCTGCGGCAGTGCCTGCGGTTCTGGTAACCGTGATTGTGGAGGTGGTTGAACCGCCTCTGTAGGTTGAACCCGAATTAGGACTGGCGGAAATGGAGAAATTAAAAGGAAGAGACACTGTAACCGTAGTTGAACACGTAGTTGTTGAGGTTCCTGAACCAGGGCAAGTTAAGGTATAGGTAGTTGT
>Ga0210057_1009024_pt1 | contig 11660 bp, 12 predicted proteins | sample CryGeyCG2114_010_2_FD_183968 | JGI IMG/M metagenome (GOLD analysis project Ga0210057, IMG submission 183968) | Groundwater microbial communities from aquifer - Crystal Geyser CG10_big_fil_rev_8/21/14_0.10 (SPAdes) (version 2) | ecosystem: Environmental > Aquatic > Deep subsurface > Groundwater ...
TAAAGCGGGATTGTTTAAAATTTTCAAAATCGCTTCGCTCAATTCTTTTTCATTTTTTTCAATTACTATTCCAGCGCCAACTTTTTCTACCTCGTTGGAAATTCCAACACCTTTGGTAACTATTACAGGCAATCCAAAAACCATTGCCTCTGCCACTGCCATCCCAAAATTTTCCGAATAAGAAGGCAAAACAAAAACATCGCTCTCTTGAAAAGCGGCAATTTTATCTTCGCCAACCAGCATTCCGGTAAAAATAATATTTGCGCGTTGATTAATACTGGTTTGAATTGACGCTTTTAATTTTTGGACATCGGATGTCCTTAAATTGGCTTCGTCAATAAATTTTAATACTTCTCTTTTATAATTTTCGTCGTCCGGGCCGGCCAAAACCAAAACCGCTTTTGGTTCTTTTTTAATAACTTCTGCGAAAGCAGGAATTAAAGTATCAAAACCTTTTTTCCAATTAATCCTGCCTAAAAAAAGAATAATTTTTTTATCCGGAGCAATTCCAAATTTCTCTTTAAAATGGGTGGCGCTATCACGCGTGATAGTATTGAATTCCTCTATATCAAGACCATTGGGAATTATAATTGTTTCCTTGAGCGATAAACCGGCTTTTATATACTCTTCTTTTTCTGTTTCAACTGTAAAATGAATAGCGCTGGCATTTTTTAAAAATCTTTCAACAAATAAAAACAAAAATGTTTTCTTTTTAAAACGACTTTTTTTACTTAAGGGCTCTGCCATCAAACTCCCCCGCGGAGAAATTATATAGGGTTTTTTATAAACTCTCGCCCAAAAAGCAGCGGCTAAAACCGGAAAATTCCAAACACCGGTGATATGAATCATATCAAAATTTTTTATATTTTTTGCCAACGCCCAAAATAAGGCCGGCGAAAAAGTCCAATGAACATAGCCGTAATAAGGGAAATAAAAAATTTTTACTCCGTCTAAATCAACTTCTTTTTTAAGCGGAATTTCTTTATTCTTTCTTAAACCGGCGTTAGTTGTATAAACCGCCAAGCCAACTCTATTTTTAACTAAAAATTTGTTCAATAAATAAACGGAATTTATCGGTCCGCCAAACTCAAACGCCGGCCAATAAGAAGAAACAACGTGAAGAATTTTCATATTACTCGTTAATCTTTTTTAATTACCAAAAATAAATGCACAATTACCAATAATACAAAATATTTTATTAGCCCCGCCCAAATCGGCGCAACCCAATTTTCCATTCCCTGAATAACCTGCACCCAAAAAACACTATAAATCATTAACCCCGAAGATGATATATCTGTTAATTTTATAAGATAATCATATATAAAGCGAAAAAACACACCCATAAAAAACATTCCCAAGATAATTCCTAAAATTCCAAAAACCATATACAAATCTCCAATGAGTGTCGGACCGATACTGGTCTCAAAATCGTTTGAAGAAAGAATCCCCAAGCGGTGCCCAATATCATTGCCAAGACTATTTGTGCTTAACGGTTTATTAGGCCATAAAAATTTCGGCGGTCCCAAGGTAGACAAAAAATTAGAGAGCGAACTGCCATAAGAAGCCGTTATCGCCCGCGGAGCATCTAAAACTTTAGAAAAAATAAATGATTGATTTATTCGCCCCCAAAAATTATCTACTATAAATCCGCCGACATTCTCAATTTTAATATTAGAATAGTTAATCTGTTTTTGGCTATTGGCAGATGAAAAATCCAAAATTTGGTAAGAGTTCAATAATGAAAAATTACGGCAAATATTTCCGAAGGGAAATAAAACAAGCACCATCGCAATAGCCACAAAACCAATTTGCAAATATTTAATTTTTAAAACAAGCGATTTTATTAACAAGTAAAGCAAAACGGGAATGATAATGGCGATTCTGCTGCAGGTGGGAGCGCCGTAAAAAATTTCTATTGCTAAAACGCCAAAAGCCAATAATTTCCATTTTTTATAATCTCTATTTTCTTTTTTTAATTTATAATAATTGATAAAAGCAATTATCAAAGCGATATACCAAAACCAATCCAAATAACCAACCAAACCGTAAAAAAAACTGTTGCTGAATAATGGGTCAACATTATAAGCGGTAAAATAACCGCCTCCAATAATTCTAATTATTCTGTTAATTGTTCCTATAACAAAAAACGCCCAAAATGCGATTTTTACTCTTTTTTGGTTCCAAGCGCCGACAAAAATATTCGGCGTTTTTCCGGCGAAATAACTTCCCAGACGTATAAAATAGCCCACTATAAACGCCAAAAGGCCTAAGGCGGCATAGCCAAGCGCCAGCCACGGTATTTTATAATCAACAAACATAATTTTTGTTGAAAGGCCGAATAAAGCGGTAAATGGGACAAAATAAAAAATTAACAGATGATAAAAAATTACCGAATTCCCTATCTCAAAAATATTAAAACTAAATATTTTATCTTTAAGCTTATCCAAAAAATTAAAATTCATAAAAATTATACATAGTTATCCCTATATTTTTTGTAATAATTAAACGTTTTTCGTAAACCTTCTTCCAAGCTTATCGTGGAATCCCAATTTAAAAAAGTCTTTAATTTTGAGATGTCTAACGCAGAATCTCCTGTTTCCATTTTCCCATAATTTTCCGGCCAAGGAATATATTCCACTTTGCCATTACATACAATTTTTACTACTAATTCAACCATTTCTTTGAATTTGCGGCGGACGCCAGACCCGCAATTAAAAATTTGGCCGTCAGCTTTATATTCCAATCCGACCAATAAAAAAGCATCAACTAAATCGCTAATATAAATATAATCTCTTAATTGGCTGCCATCGCCAAATATTTTTATTGTTTGACCATCCATTGCCTGTCTAATAAACCAGCCCGGCAAAGAATATTTGCTATGTTTTATTTGCTGCCTAACACCATAAGGATTTGTTATCCTTAGAACAACTGATTTAATGCCGAATTCTTTGCAATATATCATTAAATAATTTTCAGCCGCTAATTTATGGGCAGCATAAAGTCCCGGTGGATTTACAAAAGAACTTTCAGTTATTAATTCCTCATTAGACTTGCCGTAGACCGTTCTTGAACTGGGAAAAACTATTTTGGCGTTTTTATTAAAATTACGGCAAGCCTCCAGAACAACAAGATGCCCCCGACAATTAACATCTAAATCTTCAAATGGAATTTTCAAACTATCTATATAGCTAACTTGCGCCGCTAAATCAAAAATTAAATCTTTTTCTTTAACTAATTTATTTACTAATTCTTCATCACGAATATCGCCTCTTACAAAATTAATTTTATTTGTTATACCTTCAAAATTAAAAGGGTTGCCGCCATATAAGGGATTAAGGGAATCTAAAATTGTCACATCGGCGCCGAGCGAAACCAGAGCATGCGCTAAGTTACTGCCAATAAAACCAGCGCCGCCGGTTATTAAAACTTTTTTTCCTTTGTATTTTAATAAACGTTTATCTTTCATAATTTTTATAATTTTCCAGCAAGGGAAGCGCTGCGTCACGTTCTGAAATAATAGGATTTTCTATTGGCCATTTTACACCTATAACGGGGTCATTCCAAACAACACCACTTTCCAGCGTCGGGTTATATTCGGCAGTACATTTATAAACAAATTCCGCTTCATCGCTCAAAACGCAAAAACCATGCAAAAAACCTTCCGGAATAAAAAACTGTTTTTTGTTTTCAGCCGATAGATTTATTCCCATCCACTTCTCAAAAGTCGCGGCCCAATTCTCAAATCTACCGCTACATCGAAAATTTCTCCTTTAATGCAACGGACTAATTTGGCCTGAGCGCTAGGTTCAATTTGTTGATGAAGACCCCTTAAAACGCCTTTTTTTGAAAAAGAGTGATTTTCTTGTACAAAAAAACTAGCAATGCCAAATTTTTCAAAGTCGGATTTTTTATAAACTTCCGTAAAAAAACCTCTTTCGTCTTCCCAAACTGAAGATTCTACAATTATAAGCCCCGAAATTTCCGTTTCGCTAAATTTAAAAGCCATAACATAACGACAATACTACTTTTTAATACCTTTTAAAATGTCTTCATAAACCCGTATTATCTTATCCCCATAATCATCCCACGTAAAATTATTTGATACCCTTAACCTTGCTGATTTCCCCATAGACCTTGCCTCTTCCGGATTTTCATAAAAATACAAAATTTTTTCTTTGAGTTTTTCAACGTTTCTTATTGGGATTATAAAACCATCCAGGCCGTCACAGATAATATCTTCTCCGCCGGTATTGGTTGTGCATATTACCGGTAAACCGCAAGCCATGGCAATCGGCTGAATTAACGCCAATCCTTCTTCTATAGAGGGAATCGCAAATACCGTGCCCTGGGAAAAAATTCTATTTATCTCTGAAAATGGCGCGTAATCAATTCGTTTATAGTGTCCGGCATATTTGTTTAAAAATGGCCGTATTTCTTCATTCACCGCGCCTACTAAAAGCAATTCTGAATTCGGCAATTTTAATTCTGAAAACGCCTGAAGTAAATAATGGACTCCTTTCCGCAGAGTCAATCCTCCGCCAAAAATTACACGGAAAACATCGTCCTGTTTTGGCAATAATTTCAGAGCCGATAAATCAACCCCGTAAGGAACATGTATTAATTTTTTTTCGGGGAATCCATTTTCCAAGAAAGTTCTTTTTACAAAAATTGAAGGAATTTCCACATAGTCGGCCTCTTCATATTCTTGTAATTCTTTTTCAATAATTTTCGGGTGGGGCAGCTGAAACGGTCCTATCTTAACCCCGAATTTTTCATATTCCTCTTTAAGGATATTATTTTGATAAACGATGTGAGAACTGCCATGGTCAATAATCGTGACAGCGCCCATTGATTTTGCCCGCCTTATCGTTTTTAAAGACACCGAAGAACCAGCAACTACAATGTCGGCTTTTTTTAAAATGCGGGAGGCTGACCTGTCAAAAATTTCATGGATTAGATATTGCGGGTTATAAACGTTTTGCAAAAACCGCGGCAATTTCTGCCATCCGCGAAGTAAAATTTCTTTTATTAAAATTGAATTGACTTTGTCTTTAGGAATGCCATACTTAGCTACTTCGAATTTTGGGTACGAAGTAATAAGCTGGGATAAATAATCCCGCTTTAATAATTGTTGCGCTAAATTAAAAAGATTGAATTTCCCAGGGACCGAAACTGCAACTTTCATATTTTTTTTATTCCTACCACCCCAATAGAAAGATAGGAAAATTTAAATAATTTTGTTATAAGCGGGTCTAAAATAACGAAAATTCTTAGCGGAAAAATAATAATCCACGCTATTTTATAATTCATTTTTGCTTGTAAAAACCTGTACAAAACAACAAGTAATTGAGAAATAATTCCCGACACGTATTCCTTTTTTTCCATAATAAGATTTGCGTTGTTAAAAATATTTTCAATTTCTTCATGGGTATATCCCCACCGTACGTGTCCCCCATCCTCATAAATTGAAAGCGGAAATTTATTATCTCCAAGCAAACGCTTATAATAATGCTTATACGGAGCGGTAACCAATAATTTTCCTCCCGGTTTCAAAATACTGGAAAAATCTTTTATCAGCTTTTTGTCATCTAAAATATGCTCTATCGTCTCAAAGCAAATAATTTGGTCAAAATAACCAAGAGTTTTTTTTTATTTCGCTTAATTTTCGCAAATCGCCCGTTATAAAACGAATGTTTTTAATTTTTAAAAGATTTGCCCGTTCTTCGGCCACTCTGTTATTACGCTCGTCGAAAGAAATTCCAATGGCGTCATTGCCTATTTTTGCCGCATACATCGTAAAAGCACCTGAACCGCACCCGGCGTCCAGAGTGCGCAATGAACCAGACATTAAATTCCGGCGAAGCCATACCCAACGGTCAAACACCGCCGGGTCGCCATGAAGCACTGTTGCCTGATATCCTATTATTTTAACAAGAGTATTTTTATCCATAATTATTTTGACGATATGCGATTTGTTTTTTTATAAAACGTCTTATATCCGCAAGATACGGAATTTTCTTAAAATAGGGTTTTAAAAATTCATAGCAATTTAAATACCCCCGTTTCTTTATCCGGGCTAATCGCTGTAAATGTTTTTCATAGGTTGTTGTTTTTCCAAGAAAGCCGGAAGTAATCAAATCACGGTACTTGTCTATATCCGAAAGGATTTTATGTTTGAACGCAGTATTAAGAAGTTCAATAGCGCAATCGGGAAGCTGAAAAACTTCAAACAAAGAAACGGCTTTCAAAATGCGGATTTCGTCCCATTTAGAAATTAATTTTTTGTCTTCAATTTCAGCTACAGCATCGCGGAAAAAAATGGCTTGTCCGAAAATAATCTGTCCATAATCCGCCGCTCCACATCCGCCAGGAAGAACACTGTCCACGCTGAGAAACGCCTTGTTGGCAAAACGAAAAAGATTTATATCGTATAATCTAAAACCCAAAGGCCTTAATAATTGTTCCAACTCACTAAAAAATCCTTTACCGCACCACGGGGCAAAATGAATTTCACAACTTAATCCAATAACTGATTTTAATTGATTAACAGCGCCCTTAACAATATCGTAATCGGCTCCTTCGGCATCGGTTTTCAGGAAATCAACTGCGGGGATATTATACTCTGTGGCAAAAGAATCAAAATCCGTTGTATTAATATATGTAGTTTTTAAAATTTTTACAAGTTCTCCTACAGGAAAACGATTAACAAGTTTTTCATCTCGGGAATAAAGTCCGGATGCGGCAGGCGAAACCGCTTGATTAAAGAGGTATGTTCCCTTGTCTTTGAAAAGCGCGACAGGATAAAATTTGGACTTTGATTCGAAAGATATAGAATCGTTTAATTTATTACATTCTTCGGCTTCAGGTTCAAAACCGATAAATTGAATCATGTCACCATAATTCGCCCAATGATATTCAAGCCCGCCGCGCGCCCCGACATCAACAATAACTAAAGGATTATTTTTCAAGACCCCTTTTTCAACAAGATACTTAGTAAATCGTGGATTTGAAGTAAATGATGAATATAGCATTGGAATTATAAACTAATTTAGATAAAAATTATCTTACGAAATAATTATTTAACTTTAAAATGCCCATCCATATCTAAAAATTTTTCTTGATTAAATATTAAAGATTCTTTAATTTCATATTTTTTCCTTCTGATTAATTTTCTCATTAAAAAACTTAAACAACGATACGCCACCATCGGAATTGAATACATCACGGAAATTACGATTTCGAAAAGCGAAAAGTCGTTAAAAAAACCTCGGATATTATTTTTACTTTCCGAAAAATTCAAGAAAGAAAAATGCATTCCCCTTCTAAAAAAATAAATAAATACCGTTGATAACGTTTCCGCTCCCAAAAAAATCTTCATTCCAGAATAAAATTTTTCCCATTTAAATTTATAAATATATGTGTAAAGAAGTAAAAAATAATAGGCTTCCCTAAAAATTTCAGATAGTGAATTCTTATTAAAATCAAAATGATTGGCTTGTCCGTTCCAAAACGCGATTTTTATATAATTCAATGAACTGTCAAAAACAAAATTTTTATACCGCGTAAGAATTTCCGGAAAAATCGCCACATCCATACCAAATGCCATCTTAAAAAATTTCTTTAATTCTTCTGGAGTTGATTTAGACGGATTGTAATAATAATTCTTAACATAATAATCCATTGCGCTAATATAGTCCTTTGTCCTTACCAGCGCAAATGTGCTTATAAAAAGGTGTATCGGCCTATACATGCGCTTTATAAACCATTTTGTAGAATATATTCCCGGAGGAATAAATGCTTCAAATGTATTATTAAGAAATTTAAATTTATTGTTGCTTACCTCAAGTAAACTTGTCATTTTAGGTATCACACCAGCGGCATCCGGATGCTCTAATAAACTTCGTACTCCATTTTTTATATAGTCTCTTGCAAGCCAGTCATCCGCACCCATCATCATAGAAAATTCCCCTTTCGCGAATTTGAACATTTGCAATTCACTTTCCGCAAGACCAATTCTTTTATTATTTCTGTAATAACTTACTCTGGAATCCCGCGCTGCGTATTCTCTTAGCACTGCCTCGCTATTATCGGTGCTCGCGTCATCAACCACCACCACTTCAATATTTTTATATGCTTGATTCAAACAACTCTCCAAAGCTCTATGAATATATCTTCCCGAATTAAAAAATGTCACGCAAATGCTTATAAGAGGATTTTTATTATTAGTGATATCATTTTTATTATTCATTTATTTCAGATATTCGAAAATTGATTTCTTTTAAGAACTTGATAACCCTTAATCAACTCTGCAATACCGTCTTGCAATGATATTTCCGTTTTAAATCCGAGTTTTTCAATTTTGGCATTGCTGACAATATAATTTCTCTTATCAACATCCTCACCGATTTTCGCTTCCACGAAATAAAAATCGGGCAGTTGTTTTTTAATTTCTTCGCATAATTCCATTTTATTTAAATTGGCGTCGCTTAAACCGATATTATAAGGCTCATTTTTCATGCGCTCAAAATTATCAATCGCGTAAATGAAAGCCCGAGCCACGTCACGGACATGTATATAATTTCTTTTAAAATGAGATTCGAAAAGCACGATAAAGCGGTCGTTAACAGCCCTATAAATAAAATCATTAACTAATAAATCAATTCTCATGCGCGGACTAATTCCGAAAACCGTAGCTAATCTAAAAACAACGGCGTTTCCCGCTTCAAGAATTATTTTTTCCGCTTCAACTTTAACTTTGCCATACAAAGAAATAGGGTTTAAAGGCGTATTTTCATCGCAATAAATATCTTTTTGACCAATGCCATAACCGCTGTTAGTATCGGGATAAATAATTTTTTGTTCCGGCCGGCGCAACTCCAAAATCATTTTAATCGCGTCTAGATTAACGCCTTGAGCCGCTATTGGATCTTTGTCACAAGCTGGCGCCCCGACAATTCCCGCCAAAGGGATAATAATGTCAACGTCTTTAATATGCCTTGAAATTAAATCTCTATTCCGCGCATCACCCCGGACAACTTTTAATGCTTTATAATGGCAACAATCTAAAAGCGATTGTTGATTATACATAAAATTATCAATTGCAATAACCTCATGACTATTTTTTAATAACTTGGAGGTTAAAGTTGAACCAATGTATCCGGCAGCGCCGGTTAATAAAATTTTGCTCATAATTTTTAATTATTTTTTATTTATTTTCGGCCTCCATATAATATACGAATAAGGGTCTAAGTGCAAACTTCCCAACGGCACTCTGTGAATTTTTACAATTTCAATTTTCCCCTCTTTTTCTAATTCCTTCAAACGATTTAAATAACCGTCTAAATAATTGCGTTTTCTTTGAAATTTAACGGCCAAATAATCAACTATATTATTTTCATTATAAAGTTCAGCTATTGGCTCTATATGTATGCATAACGCAGGAGATTTTTTTAAAAGGAAATTCAAAAATTTATCATAATCTTTCCCTATTTGTTCCAAAGACGCCCTTGTCAAAACCGCGCTATTCGGAAGAAAATTAAAATTTTGGTTCGGCGAAAATATATCAAACAAATGGCCTTTTATATTATAATTATGTTTTTTTGCTAGTAATTTAATAATATTAAGCGGAGCCTGTACCCATTCTAATCCGTATAATTTTTTTCGCGGAAAAAGATTTGCTAAAATGGCAAGATTTTGCCCTGTTCCGCAACCAAATTCGTAAATATTATCCACACCTCCCAAATATTTCCTGAAAATCCACCTGCGGAAAATACTTAACCATTTTATTTCAAACATTGAGTCTTTGGGTGCAACATAATCCTGATTAAGCCTTATAAAACGAGCGGGCTTTACATCATACTGAGGGGCTAATTTAGCAATATCATAATTACTTTTAATGAAATTTTTAAAAATTTCTTGCCAACCTTTTTTCCAACGATTTCGCTTTTCTTTCCCAGCGATTGAAAATTGACCAGAGTCAATATTTTTCAAAACATCAAGCATAACTATATCGCGCTCGTTCTGTTTAAGTTTTCTATAACTAAAATCAGTCTTAGATATTAAATCTTTGCAAGCCTTAGGGATATCTTTAACATCGGTTCCAAATAAACAGGCGAAATCTTTTAATGTTAATTTGTATGTTTCTTTCTGCATTGTAATATTTATTATAATTATAATATAAAAACCATTTCCATCAATTTGATGGCCAATTTCATAATAATCTATTTTACTAGTGTTTTTGGATATACCCTGCCTTCAAGTAAATAAATATCCACAGGGGTCAAAACCCTGCCAAAAATGGCAACATCGTCAACTACCCCTCCCACACCGCCCTGAATAGTGTCCTTATTCGACCAAGTGCCATTAATTCCTAATCCCGCGGCAGCTTCAATATACCCATCTTCAGTCGACACATTTTTCATTGAAGAAACTTTTGTTCCATTCAAATAAAGATTAATGTTACCAGCGCCATCCCAAGTCCCCACTAAATGATAAAATACACCGGGAACCATAGTGAACGGATAAACATTCCTGTCGACGATTAACCCTAGCCTAGTTCGACCGAAAAAAATCTGTTTTTCTCCGTCAAACTATCCATAGCCTAAAACATAATCAACAGTATGATTTGCTATTGGTGCTTCAACAAAATCGCCGTCAAGACCATCGGGTGGTTGAGAATTAATGCTGACCCAAGCAGAAATACTTACTGGAGTTGTACCTGTCGATATAGTAAAATCGGTGTTATATCTTCCAGTATTGGCCTGCCAACTACTACCGCTATCTAAACCATTATTAAATTTGGCAGATTGAAAAATCGACGAGCTATCAATTGCTTTATCCGTTAACGTAAAAACTCCCTTACTATCTATGTTATTCTCTAACCTATAATATGCCAACAGATGTGCATCCTCATAGAGAGATGTCAGATAAAGCTCAATGCCATCAACATCAGCATATAAATATGCAGTGTTAATTGTATGATTAGCCGCATTTCTAGTATTCTCAAGAAGGACATAATCTTTGACACACCGCTGGATTTCATTGCTCATCTTCTGCCATTTTTGGATACAAATAAAAAAAACAATCGCAAAAACAATAAAAAAGCCTATCATGGCAACAATTGAAATTAAAACGACAAGATTACATTTATTAATTTTAATTCTCTCCATAACTACAAACTATTTAAGATTTAGCCAATTTTTAATATCTTCTACAATATGAGAAGTATCTAGTTTATCAAGAGAGCGTAAATATTCGCGATCTCCGACTTCACAATGGAAAACGTCCGGAATTCCAAAAATTTTTACCGGCAAAAGTAAATCATTTTCCGCTAAAAACTCACAAATAATTCCTCCCAAGCCACCAGAAACAGTATGTTCTTCAAGAGTAATAACTTTTTTAACTTCTTTTAATGATTTTAAAAGAAATTCTTTATTAAGCGGCTTCAAACAATACAAATCAAGTATGCCAGCGCTAATTCCACCTTTATTTAATTCTTCGGCGATTTTAAAAGTTTCCTGCATCATCGCGCCCGCTGAAATAATTAATACATCTTTCCCGCTCTTGAGAAGATTTGCGCCAATAGAAAAATTTTGTCCGTTTTCTTCGCCTAATGCCGGAGGAACTCCTTTATCAAACCAAATAAAATTCGGGCCGTCCAT
>Ga0210057_1009025_pt1 | contig 11658 bp, 2 predicted proteins | sample CryGeyCG2114_010_2_FD_183968 | JGI IMG/M metagenome (GOLD analysis project Ga0210057, IMG submission 183968) | Groundwater microbial communities from aquifer - Crystal Geyser CG10_big_fil_rev_8/21/14_0.10 (SPAdes) (version 2) | ecosystem: Environmental > Aquatic > Deep subsurface > Groundwater ...
CTGGTGTGTTAAAGACGAACTCATTGATGACCTGACTGAGCTTGTATGGGCTAAGTCGGGTGCCTTTTATTTCTTTTCTCATTCCAAGACTCTACCCCATAACCGACCAAACATCTGTGCCAGACCCGAATCCGGGAGGGTTTATTGATGTATCTCTTGGGGCAAAAAAAAGTAATGCTTCGGCATCGTATTGGTACCAAGCGTTCACGACAACGGTTGATAATCCTTCAACGGCAACATTGGATTTAGATTGGATCGTAAGTGCGATTAATCCTACATTTCTCACGTCCATGCATGTGTATGCGTTTATCGATACAACAAGCGCAAATCCAACGGTTGGGCAAGAGGTGTGGGATAGCGGAAACATGACGGGCACAACTTCGTGGGCGAGTATTAGTCAAGTAGATATCAGTTCTAAGCTTCCAACAGCAGGGACGTATTATGTGAAGATTGGGGTGTACGCTGTTTATAACGGAACAAACAGTCCAACAGGTGTTCAAGTTGGGTTTGATAACGTGCAAGCAAGTTGGTCATCTGCGGGAACACCGACGTACGACACCTCACGACCAGCCATTTATCCAAATGCCTCACTCACTATGGATAAGACAGTGAGTTGGAATGGTTTTACAGAGACAGCAACAAAAAATGGAGGAGAAATATATTATCAACTCTCAGACGATAATGGAGCAATTTGGCAGTATTGGAATGGAAGTGCTTGGGTAACAGCTGGGGTGACAGATTACTCAATTGCCAGCGTGGTGGACACAAACATTCCGACATTTTCGATAACAAATAATCAGATTATTTGGCGTGCCTTCTTGTCGAGTGATGGAACGCAACAGGTGATTTTGGATAATGTGGCGATTGATTACACAGAGAATACTCTCCCCGTGATCGCAAACGTCTCACCTGAACAAGGAACGAGTACGGGGTACGTCTATATCAATTATGACTTGCAGGATGGGGAGAGTGATCCACTTACTCTTACAGATTACGAGTATTCACTTACGGGAGCGTTTGCTGGAGAAGAGGTGACCATGTCGGCTGTGGCAGGGGATCCGCAATATGATGGAGTTTCAAGCCTTGCAAGTTCTCCTTCTGGAATAACGAACACATTTGTCTGGGATGCACAGTCCCAAATTGGATCGATTTATGATGCGACTGTCTACGTACGTCTACGTTCGCATGATGGGGTAGGGTATAGCGATTATACGGCTTCGTCTGCGTTTGCTACTGATTATGTTGACCCGGTTGTTTCGAATGTGACAGCTGTGCAGGTGTCTGGAAGTACAGATGTGACGTTGACGTACGATCTCACCGATGACACAGCCACAAATCTCACTGTTGAACTTGATGTTTCGGATGATAGTGGTTCAACTTGGGTTGTCACAGACACATCAGTTACAGGATCTGTGGGTACTGGTCAGGCAACAGGGGTCAGCAAGACCATTACGTGGGATGCAGGAACAGATTTTCCAAATCAACTTCAAACGGACTTACGTGTACAGATTCGTGCAAAAGATGCGTATCAAAATCAGGGAACGGACGTTGCTTCTTCTGATTTTTCACTCGACACACTTCCTCCAGCCACGCTTGTAACGGCTGATCTTCAAGCTCAACCAAACGCAGGGGACACAACCGTATTGATCGCTGGAACATTTACAGAAACAAACCCAAACACGAACGATTTCTATGTGGCGATTAATGGTGGAGCATATTCTTCTGCAACCGCAGGGGACGGCAATACAGCAACACCATCTACACAATTAACGGGAGTAGATGCAATGCTCGATGGGAATGATTATGTCTCTGGAGTGAAAATCATGCACACAGATGATTTTGGACAAGCAAGAGATAATGAGAATACGTCCGTCACGACGGCATATGCATATGTAAAGCCGTACACTCCACAAGCTCCAACGCTTTCAAACCCAGTGACAACACAGTTGGATGTCACGATCAATCCGCACGCAAGCGAGGCGGGAGATCTTGAATACGCCATCAACGAAACAACTACAGGAAACTTTGTTCAAGCAAATGGAACGTTGGGAGCTTCGCCTGTGTGGCAAACAATGGCCGTTTGGGGAACAAAGACGATCACAGGTTTATCGTCTCCTGTGGCCAACTATATGTTTAACGTGAAGTCACGGAACCCAAATGATCTAGGGGACGCGATTTCTTCTGAGTCTGCGTATTCTGCCACCGCCCAACTCACCAACACTGCCCCATCTATTTCATTCGGAACAATGACACAGGATACAGATGGTATTGGATATGTTGAGGTGAACTACACAGGAACGGATGAACAAGGGGATATAAACCGTCTTACGGTCTATGAATACTCAACAGATAATAGTAACTGGCACACCATGACCGAGAAGTCAGGTGTCGGAAGCGATGGAACGACAAATCTTACGTTCTTACCAGGGGGAAGTGTGCATGTGTTTGCCTGGGACGCTGTGGCAGATCTTTCAACACGTGAAGATTCAACCGTGTACGTGCGCCTACGTGCTTCTGACACACTCACAACAAGTTCGTTGACAACGTCATCAGCGTTTGAGATCGACACGATGTTGCCTGTTGTGTCAGGTGTATCTGCGGTACAGAATGCTGGGGCTCGAACGGTTCAAATTACCTATACGCTTACAGACGCCAATAATTCGCTTGTAGAGCTCGATATCTCCGATGATTCTGGTGGAAGTTGGGGGGTCACAGATGGAACGGTTTCTGGTGACGTTGGTTCAGGGGTTATCCCAGGAAGTAAAACAATCACCTGGAATGCGGGTGCAGATTTTAATGATCAGTATCAGACAGATCTTCAGGTCCGTGTTCGGGCGAAAGATACGTACGGAAATCAAGGGGACAACAGTTCTTCGAGTGACTTTGTCATCGATACCAAAGATCCTGTTGTTTCAAATGTCACAGGGGCTCAAGATGCGTCACTGGATACATTTGCGTTCCAGTACGACGTGAGTGAAGATATTGGAACTGTGATGATCGGTTTGGAAATTTCAAATGACGGCGGATCCTCATGGAGTGTTCCGACAACAACGGCCGCAGGAGATTTGGGAGCAGGCATAACTTCTGGGTCAGGAAAAACGATCACTTGGGATGCAGGGACGGACTATACCGGATACGAAAAGTCGAACATGCAGATTCGCGTGACGGCAACGGATTCGTTTACGAACGCAGGAAACAGTACCTCATCCAATTTTTCTCTTGATACACTAGCTCCTCGCGTAACGAGTGTTGAAGCGTCGCAAACAGCTGGAGCGACGAACGTTTCTATTAGCTATACATTGGCAGATCAAAACACATCGCTTATTGAACTTGATATTTCACATGATAGTGGAGGAACTTGGTCTGTGACAGATGTGTCTGTGACAGGAGACGTCGGTTCTGGGGTTTCTGCGGGGAGTAAGACGATCATTTGGGATGCGGGAACAGACTACAATGAATTTGATGAGCTCGACATGCAGGTTCGTGTCAGAGCAAAAGACACGTTCGAGCATCAGAGCGCAAACACGGCTTCATCTGATTATGCCCTCGACACACTGAATCCAGTCGCTGATACGGTGACAGATATGCAGTCTCAGCCACTTGCTGGGGAGACAACGGTTCTAATTGGAGGTTCATTTACAGAAGCACATCCAGATACGAATATCTTCTCTGTGGCACTCAACGGCGGGGCGTATAGTTCGGGTACTGCAGGGGACGGCAACACAGCAAACCCATCTACACAATCAACGGGAGCAGACGCGACACTTGATGGAAACGATTATATTTCCGGTGTAAAAATTACGCATACGGATGATTTTGGTCAGACAGCAGATAATGAAAATACGTCCCCAACGGTCGCGTACAAATACGTGAAGCCGTACACTCCGCCTGCTCCAACGGTCTACAATCCAACGGTAGGAACCGTGGATGTGATCGTGAATAAGCATGCGTCTGAAACGGAGGGTCTTGAGTATGAAATTTATGAACTCACACAAGCAAAGTACGTTCAGGCAAATGGAACGCTTGGAGATTCTGCTGTTTGGCAGACACGTGGAACAGGGGTGGAACAATGGGGAGATGGAACTGGAACTATAGGAAAAATTACCGTATCAGGACTTACGAATGATTCGTATACGTATCAGTTTGTTGTGTATTCTCGAAATACCAGTGATACATCCTATACGGCATCTAGTGAGAGTGCAGTTTCAGGAAGTGCTTCATCAGAAAATCAGTCGCCTGAGATTGTGATCGATTCTGTTGCACAAACGACGGATGGAACACAGTATGTCACGATTGATTACATAGGATCAGATCTTGAAAGCGAGAGCTCTACCCTTATTGTGGCAGAGTATTCAACCGATAACAGCAACTGGTACCCCATGACCGAGAAAGCAGGTGTTGGATCAGATGGAACGACCGGACTTGCCTTTGGTGCGGGAGGGACAGTTCACGACTTCATGTGGGACGTTGGGACAGATCTTTCGAACACAGAAGATTCAACAGTGTACGTGAGACTCCGAGCAAATGATGGAACATCAAATGGATCAACGACGATGTCGAATGCCTTTGTGATCGATACAAAAAATCCTCTGACCTCTTCTGTTACAGGAGTGCAGGTTTCTGATTCAGGGAACGTGACAGTTAGCTATACGTTGACAGATGCTTCTGAGAGTACGGTTGAGTTGGATATTTCCGACGATGCAGGATCTACCTGGGACGTGACAGATACGTCTGTGACGGGAGATGTGGGATCAGGAATTTTATCTGGAAGCAAAAGCATCACCTGGGATGCTCTCTCAGATTTCCCAAATCAGGAACAAACAGATCTCCGGGTGCAGATTAAAGCAACAGATACGTTCGGAAATACAGGGAGCTATGCAAGTTCTTCGAACTTTGTGTTAGACACGTATGCGCCGATTGTGGGATCTGTGAGCGCGACGCAGGATGCAGGGCTCAATTCCGTGACAATTACATACAATCTTGTCGATACAAATACATCGACAATTGTCATTCATATTTCTGAAGATAATGGTTCAACGTGGGGAGTGGCAACAAGCACACTTTCTGGTGATGTAGGTGTAGGAGTCACGGCAGGAGCAGGGAAGACCGTTTCTTGGGATGCCACAACTGATTTTCCTCATCGCGAAGAATCAGATTTGATGGTGCGTGTCATGGCGACGGATACATTTGCAAACGCGAGTGGATATGTTTCTTCAACCGCATTTACGATCGATACTCTTGCTCCGTCTATTTCGAATGTATTTGCTGTGCAGACAGCTGGTACGGATGACGTTGTGTTTACCTATGACCTTTCTGACTCTGGAGTGGTAACGGTTACATTAGATATTTCCGATGATAGTGGATCTACGTGGGTGGTGACAGACACCTCTGTGACAGGGTCGGTAGGAGGGGGTCAGACAACGGGAACAGGTAAGACGATCACTTGGGATGCAGGAACGGATGCACCAGACATTGATCTTTCAACGATGCAGGTACAGGTTCGAGGGATAGATGGGTTTAGTAATGTAAGTGGAAATGTTTCATCGAGTGACTTCGTTCTTGATACACTCGATCCAGCCGTAGCAACGACGGCAGACCTCCAAGCGCAACCTGATGCGGGTGATACAACCGCTCTTCTTGGAGGGTCATTCACAGAAACACATCCAGATGCAAATACCTTTTATGTTGAGTTGAATGATGGAACCTACACAACAGGAACCGTGGGAGACACGAATACAGCAACTCCTTCCCATCAAGCAACAGACGTTGAAGTGACGCTCGATGGAAATGATTATATTTCAGCAGTAAAAATGGTTCATGCAGATGATTACGGTCACATCGTAACAAACGAGAACACTTCGCCGGCAACAGAATATGTTTACGTAAAGCCGTACACCCCACAAGTTCCGAGTGTGACGAATCCTCAAAATACATCTGTTGATGTTGAGATTGTACCGCACGCTTCTGAAGTATCAGGACTTGAGTACGCGATTTATGAAGGGAATACAGGATCATATGTGCAAGCGGACGGAACGTTGGATGTAGGAGATATGTGGCGAACCACGGTTGCTTGGGGAACGGTAACGGTTACAGGATTAACTTCTCCGGTTGCACAATATAATTTTCAGGTGAAGTCGCGTAATACGAGCGACGCTTCGGATGCACTGTCTAGTGAGAGTAATCTTTCTGGTGTTGGTTCCATTACGAACTCGTCGCCAACAATTGCTATTACGAGTGCGGCTCAGGTATCTGCGACGAATTACGCGCGTATCGAGTACACAGGAACAGATATACAAAATGACACAAACAGTTTACCTACATTTGAATACTCAACCGATAACAGTAATTGGTTTTCCATGACCGAGAAAGAAGGGGTTGGATCAGATGGAACAAGTGATCTTCTCTTTACCTCGGATGGAGCGAGTTTTGAGTTCGATTGGGATATCGTAACAGACCTTCCAAATACAGGGGACCCTACGGTTTATGTCCGTCTCCAGTCTTCTGACACCATGGCAAGTAGTAATATCGCAACATCATCGGCATTTGCTATTGATACCCTTGGTCCTGTGGTATCGAACATTAGAACCAGTCAAACGGCGGGGATGAATATGGTGACGATACTCTATGATCTCGCTGAAACGACGGTTTCTGGAAATACCATCGCCATGACCATCTCTGATGATAGTGGAGCAACATGGGATGTTCCTATCACGACCCTTGTAGGTGATATGGGTTCTGGCGTTTCTGCTGGGACGGATCGACATGTGACATGGGATGCAGGAATCGATTTTGGTGACCAAGAACTTTCCACGATGAGAGTCTCAATTCAAGGAACGGACACGTATGGAAACATCGGAACAATTGTGGAGTCTGAAGACTTCACCGTCGACACAAAAAATCCAGTGGTCAGTGGGGTTACGGCAGTACAGACATCTGGGACGACAGATGTTGTGGTCGATTACACACTTACGGACTTGTCCGCTGGCGGAATCACAATAACGTTGGACATCTCTTCTGATGGTGGGGCGACCTGGGCCGTAACAGACACATCTGTTACGGGAAATGTAGGATCAGGTCAGACAACGGGATCAAAGAGTTTTACATGGGATGCAGGAACGGATTTTGATGGACAATTTGAAACAGGCATGCAGGTTCGTGTCCGAGCGCTGGATTACTTTGGAAACCAAGGAGCGTTTTCAGAGTCACCTTCTTTCACGGCGGACACCACGGGAGCGGTTATCAGTAACGTTGGGGCAACACAGGATGTAGGGGCACATACAGTGACGTTTGTGTATGATCTTGCGGATGATACATCAACAGATCTCACAACGCATTTAGATATTTCAGAGGACGGGGGACTTTCATGGACGGTGACAGATACATCGATTGCGGGGGAGATTGGTTCTGGGCAGACAACAGGTTTGAGTAAAACCGTCATTTGGGATGCGAAGGCAGATTTCAACGGTCAAGATGTCTCGACGATGCGTGTGCGCCTTCAGGCCATAGATCATTTCGGGAACACTGGAGCGTCTGTGACGTCAGGTGATTTTACTCTTGATACACAAAATCCCGTTGGTCCATCTAACCTGACGTTGTTGTTGCGTACAGATGATAGCATGACCATGACATGGACAACGGCAGTAGATACACATTTTGATGCCTATGAACTTTGGTACGGAGAGAATCAGGCGGACGTCGAGGGTAGAACCGGGACAGCAAGTGAGTGGGGTATCGCAGAAGATGTGGATCTCGATGATATTCTTACAGATTCAACAGTGGTAACAGGACTCGGGTCTGAAGAGACGCTCTATATCGCTTTATGGGGGGCCGATACATTTGGAAACGAAACACAGACAAATACGGTCACGGTTACATTGACTCCTATAGAACCAGCGACTCCATCGACACTATCTGGTGGCGTGGTTCTGACTCCAAGGTGCGTAGGTCCAGGGTGTGAGGAGGTGATGGAAGAAGAGCTAGAGGACGTGACAGCACCGCTTCCACCACGCTTGCGACCTGTTCAACGATGGATAAATCAAACAACGATTGAGGTTGCCGGAGTGGCAGAACAAGGGACAATAATCAACTTGTATAACCACGGAAATCTCGTTGCTCGATTAAATCAACCAACGTCAGGAAACGGTACGTTCTCACAGTTCTTTACGTTCAACGCTGGTGAACATGCGTTAACAGCTGTGGCCGTAGATGAAACTGGAAATACCAGTAGTCCATCAGGGCTGGTGGTCTTTACGCTCGATCTTGATCCACCAAATCCTCCTCAACTCCTTGCGCCTGTTCAGGAACAACTTTCAGATTCGTTGCCATTGTTTATTGGTCAGACAGAACCCTTTGCGCTGATCGAATTGAGATTTGGTGATGGATTTATCGCTTCTGTTAATGCTGATGCAAGTGGTGTGTGGTTTTATCAGGTTCCAACAGAAGAAGCATTTGCTCTTGGAGAACAGGCTATTACATTAACAGCGACAGATCGCGCACAGAATGAAAGTTCTGAGCGCTTTGTCGCGTTTACCATTATCGAGCCACCCGTTCTTGTTCCTGTATCACCTATCGCGATTCTTGAGGGAGAAGAGACTGAGCTTATTGTGGTTACACCTGAGATTCCTGGGCAAGAGGTTATTGAAGAATTGAGTGAATCCATTGAGTTACCAGGACTTTCTGTTCCTATTATTTCAGCTTCTGTCCATCGCGTTGAAGGAGAGCGATTTGCCTTCCAAGGAACCACCTTTCCGAATGCGGACGTGGCCGTGTTCTTGCATAGCACCCAGGCGCTTGTGTATCAGACGCAAGCTGATGCCGAGGGAGTATGGGGTATCGAACATGACCAAGAAGAGCTCACGCTCGCTCCAGGTGACCATTCGATCTATGCGATTGCTGTAGATCCTGAAGCTCGAGTGAAAACAAAACCTGGTCCTATTCAAGTATTTTCCGTAGAGAAGAATTTCTGGGTGGAACTTTATGGATATTTGAATCTTCAAACAACTCTTATCGTCTTGGGGATTCTAATCGTCGTAACTCTCTGGCTCTTTTCTTTAAAAAAACGTGGGGTAGGGCATGTATAATCAGTAATATCTTTGTATGACATTAGATAACAGTATATATAAACAGCTATTCAAGCAGTGTGTCGTGGGTTTTCTTGTCTGCGATCGTTCAAAGAATATTATTGCCGTGAATCCGCATGCAGCGAGACTGTTAGGGTATACACAAAGCGAATTGAAGGATCAACAGATTGACAAGGTTTTTCCCAAGCAACTCGTGAATCGAATCTCAAGAAAATTGACGTCAAAGAAAAAAAGATTTTTTTTCGCTGAAACACTGGTGAATAAAAAAGATCAGACGACAGTTGAAGTGGAGATACATGCAAATAGGGTTGAGTCACAGGAACACGTTGTTATGATGTTGGTGGTACGAGACGTCTCACATCATAAACATGAAGCGAATGCTCTAAAAGAAAAGAACGCACAGATCCTTCAAGTTCAAAATGAACTCAAAACAGCCCAGAAACTGGCTCGAATAGGGAGTTATCTTTTGGATATCGAATCCGGGAAATGGACGAGTTCAGATGTTCTGGATAAACTTTTCGGTATCAACAAGAAATCAGTACGAACAGTACGCACATGGATAAGTCTCATTCATCCAGATGAGAAGAAGGAAATGCTCGCGTATCTTCTACATGAAGTCATTGGGAAAAAGAATCGTTTTGATAAAGAGTATCGAATTATTCGGAGAACGGATAAGTCTGTTCGGTGGGTACATGGACTTGGAAAATTGATTTTTGATGATCACAATAACCCGATTCAGATGTTTGGAACGATTCAAGATATCACGGAACAAAAAGAGCGCGAGCAAAAATTAGCGAAATTTTCGCAACTCGTTGAGCAATCAAAGGAAGGGATGGCAATTGCGGATTTGGAAGGAGCGATTATTTTCGTAAACAAGGCATGGTGTCAGATGCACGGGTACACTTCTGCAAAAGCACTGATTGGAAAAAATTTAGAGATTTTTCATTCAAAGAAACAGTTTATCGAGGAGGTGAAACCATTCAATACTATTGTGATGAAACGGGGGTCAAATTCTGGGGAAATGGGACATAAGAAAAAGAATGGTGATCTTTTCACGGCACTCATGACGACGACCCTCTTAAAAGACTCAAATCAAATCGCTTTTGCTATCGCAGGAACAGCGATAGATATTACACAACAAAGAGCCATACAGGATCAATTAAAAGAGAGCGAAGAGAAATATGCAACAATTATAGAACGAAGTAATGATGGAATTATTGTCCTACAAGATAAGAAAATACAGTTCGTTAATGCAATGGCAATGCATATTATAGGTTATGATAAAAAAGATCTTATTGGAAAGGAGTTTTTGAAATTTATAGATCCAAATGATCAAGAGCGTGTTGTGAAAAATTATGTTCGTAGATTAAAGGGGGAAGACGTGAAATCACGATATGAGTTTAATCTTGTATTAAAAAATGGAGAAAAAGTTTTAGTTGAGGTGAATGCATCTCAGGTTCGGATTGGTGGAAAGGTTGGGGTGATGGCTATTTTGCGAGATGTTACGAAGGATAATGAGGTGAAGCGTTTGAAGCAGGAGTTTCTTTCATTGGCTTCGCATCAGATGCGAACACCGCTTACAGGAATTAAGTGGGCCGTTGAAATCTTGCGAAAAGGGAAAATTGGCCCTCTTACAGAGAAACAAAAAGAGATGGTCGATCAGATTGAGATTTCAAGTTTACGCATGATCGCCTTGGTTGACGATCTTCTTGATGTTTCTCGTATCGATAATAAAGAAACAGAAGCATTGAAAAAAGATAATTGTAATGTTTGTAGTCTTTTACAGAGCGTCGTGAATGAAATGCAAATTCTTATTGATGAGAAGGAATTAACATTGGTCATGAATCCGTGCGGAAATTGTTCGGCGTCTTTGTGGGTGGATGAGAAAAAAATACGTCAGGCATTTCAAAATATTCTCAGTAATGCTATTAAATACACTCCAAGGCAGAAAAGGATTGCTATTACTGGAAAAAAAATTGGGAAAGAAATAGTGTATGCGATTCAAGACGAAGGGGTTGGAATTCCAGAAAATCAACAAAAACAAGTCTTCCAGAAATTTTTCCGAGCAGACAACGTGGTGACGACAACGGGAGGGACAGGGCTTGGTTTATATCTTTCAAAAGATATTATTGAAAAACATGGAGGACGGATTTGGTTTGAGTCTGAAGAAGGAAAGGGAACAACGTTTTACATCGCGTTACCTATCAAGAAGATGATGCTAAATACATAGAATTATGAAAAAGACCTTTCCTGTGAATTTTCGATGGGGATGTTCGACATCCGCACATCAAATTGAAGGGAGTACCGTGAATGATTGGACCCAGTGGGAATCCTCTATAGATCGGGAAAAATTTTTGAGACAAGCGGGGAAGAATCCAGAGGAATTTATTTCTGGAATGGCGTGCGATTCTTGGAATCGATTTGAGCAGGACATTGCGTGTTTGAAAGAGGTGGGTGTGAATAGTTATCGGTTTTCCATTGAGTGGTCGCGTGTTGAACCTGAACGCGGAGTGTTTGATCAGACGGTGATTGAGCGCTATGTCCATTTTGCCCAACGACTGAAAGAAGAGGGGATTGA
>Ga0210057_1009026_pt1 | contig 11658 bp, 10 predicted proteins | sample CryGeyCG2114_010_2_FD_183968 | JGI IMG/M metagenome (GOLD analysis project Ga0210057, IMG submission 183968) | Groundwater microbial communities from aquifer - Crystal Geyser CG10_big_fil_rev_8/21/14_0.10 (SPAdes) (version 2) | ecosystem: Environmental > Aquatic > Deep subsurface > Groundwater ...
AAACAAGTTGACGGTATTATTGTGCCTATTGGCTGGGGTGAGCGTGGTGCAGAAGGAATGATTAAGGCCGCAGGTTACGCAAGAGATAATAAGATTCCGTATCTAGGCCTTTGTTATGGTATGCAGTTGGCAGCAGTTTCCTTTGCAAGAGATGTGTTAGGGCTAAAGGGAGCAAATACTGTTGAGACAGATCCCTCTACAATTCATCCTGTAATACATTTAATGCCTGCTCAAAAGAAGTTTATGAATAGAAGGGCTTATGGTGGAACCATGAGACTTGGAGCATGGGAGGCAATAGTACAGAGAAGCACTAGGGTATGGGAGGCATATGATAAGCATAATGGGTTTATAGATAAAAGATCTGGCTTAACTAGTGAACGACATAGACATAGATATGAGTTTAACGATAAATATGCAAAAGAGATGGAGAAGCACGGTTTAGTTATATCTGCTAGGTCAGTTGTGGAAAATCTTGCAGAGATAATTGAGCTTCCTAAAGATAAGCACCCTTTCTATATGGGTACACAGGGACACCCTGAATATAAGTCGCGTCCAAATAGACCGCATCCAATATTTATTGAGTATATAGATGCATGCATTAAAGGTTAAAGCATGCATGTATAAAACCTAATGCTACCGGGCAAAAGTAGTAAGTCGCCAGTTAAGTCGGCTAAAACTCTACAGGAAAAGTGTGGAATAGTTGGGATTGCGTCACGAAATTTTTCAAGATCATTGGCCGTTGCTCTTTTGGCTGCTCGCGGCGTCCAACATAGGGGCTTGCAGGGAGCAGGATTAGCGCTTTATTCAAAAGATGGTTTAAAAACATATCGTGGAATTGGCTCGCTTGATGATGTTTTTACAAATGAAGTAATTTCAAAATTGGATATTCCAAATAACTGGGTAATGATTCACTGTAGATATGGAACATATGGTGATTATAACCAAACAAATCTTCAACCATGTATTGCTAGTTCTCAAACCGGAGAAAAAATTTCTGTTGTTCACAATGGTCAGTTTGTAGGAATTGGTGATCTTAAAAGTAAGGCGGAAAAGCTGCAAAATACTAAATATGCGAGTACAGCCAGCGATACCTACTTGTTTACTCAACTTTTAGCTGGAGTAAAGGGTAAAACCTGGGATGAAAAGGTTGTCAACTGCGTGAATAGATGCAAGGGAGCGTTTAGCCTAATTATAGGAGTTGGGAATAATCTATATGCAGTAAGAGATAACTTTGGAATAAGACCCCTATTTGTTGGTAAGGCCTTCGGAAGATATATGGTTGCTTCAGAAACTCATGCTTTTGATAAAGTTGAAGGAAAGGTAGAGGGTGAAGTTGGTAGAGGTGAAGTGATTAAGCTAAGTCCTAGTGGATTAAAGACACTAAAGAAAGGTAGTAAAAGGTCTCATACTTGTGACTTTGAGTTTGCATATTTTAGTCGTCCGGACTCTCTTTATTCCTCAAGGGATGGTTCAAATAGTAAAGATTGGAGTTCTTATGGAAGTTTCAGAGAAAGATGTGGAGCAAAACTGGCAGAAGAAATGCCAATTGAACATGCGGATTTTGTTGTAGGTGTTCCAGCATCTGGAGTGGCCCTTGCTGTTGGATATGCAGCTAAACTTAGGTTGCCATATAAGCAGGCAATTATTAGGGATCATTTTGACCCATATGGTACACAGAGACTATTTATGCGCGATGATGATATTAATAAAATAAGTGGCAAAGTTCTAGGGAAATTATCTGTCATCCCAGATAGAAATATCTGGAAAAATGCTATTGTGGTTTTAGGGGACGACTCAATAGTAAGAGGAAATGTTTCGCGTATGCTGACAAAGCTAATCTTTGAATACGGTGCAAGGCAAGTACATTGGATAGTCGGCTTTCCAGTTCTTATGAAACCTTGCTACTTGGGGGTGAGTATTAGAAGCGATGGAGAATTAGTTGCCCCAAGAATGAATGGAGACGCAAAAAAAATTGCTAAATTTATCGGAGCAAGTAGCGTAAACTATATCTCAAATCTAGGATTTGTTGAGGCAAAATATCCTGGTGTAAAAGTTATTCTTCCTAAGAACAAGAATGAAATATTTGTAGCAAATGGTGGGTGCGGAGGCTGTGTTACAGGATTATACCCAGTAAGTAAAAATGGTAAATACTACAAAAATAGGTAAAAAAATATTGATAGTTGGCAGCGGAGGTAGAGAGCATGCTCTAGGGTGGAAGCTTGCTCAATCAAGTAATGTAGCTAAATTATTTTTTGCTCCAGGAAATGGTGGTACGGCTAGTTTGGGAAGAAATGTGAAAATTTTAGCAAGTAATGTTTCAGGGCTTTTAAGGTTTGCAAAAAAAAATGATATAGATTTAACAATTGTCGGCCCAGAGCAGCCTTTAAGTTTGGGAATTGTAGATAAGTTTACCAGGTCCAAATTAAGCATATTCGGTCCTTCAAAAAAAGCGGCAAGACTTGAGTCTTCAAAAGCATGGTGTGCAAACTTTCTGGATAGACACAATATTCCAGCAGCTGGGTTTAAAGTATTTAGTTCTTATAAGCAAGCTGCTAAATTTATTCAAAATTGCCCTTGGACAGAACTAGTAGTCAAAGCAGATGGATTAGCAGCAGGGAAGGGAGTTTTATTACCACAGACAAAAGACGAAGCTATAAGGGAAATAACGGATATGATAAAAAGTGGCAAATTAGGCAAAGCTGGTCGTAAAGTACTAATTCAAGAAAGACTGTATGGTACAGAATTATCTGTTATTGCTCTTTGTGATGGAAAAGATATTAAGATTTTGCTTCCTGCGCAGGATCACAAAGCAGTGAACGATGATGATAAAGGTCCTAATACGGGAGGAATGGGTGCGTATACACCTGTAACACTTGCTAGTAAAGAGTTGATAAAACAGATTAAGAGCCAGATTTTGTTACCGACAGTTGATGGGATGGCTAAAGAAGGCAATCGATTTGTAGGGGTGCTATATGCAGGTTTGATGTTGACTTGTGATGGTCCAAAGGTTCTTGAATACAATGTACGTTTTGGAGATCCCGAGACACAGGTGCAGCTTATGATGATGAAATCTGACCTTTTGAATCATCTTGAGGCTTGTATAAAGGGGAGTTTAAAAAATAAAAAGGTTGTTTTTCATAAAGGTTACGGAGTAACAGTGGTTTTAGCGTCCAAGGGCTACCCTGGTTTTTACACTAAAGGTCAGCTCATTCATGGTCTTGAAGAAAAAATGCCAGAGAATGTTGTTGTATTTCATGCTGGAACTAAGTTAAGTAAAGACGCGCATTTTAGTGTAGGTGGTAGAGTGCTAGGAGTTACTGTGAGAGCAGAAACTTTAAAAAAAGCTTTGATGAGTGCATATGATGTTATAGATAGCAAATTGGTCTATTTCAAATCAATGCACTATAGGAGAGATATTGGTAAAAAGGATTTAATAAAAAAGAAGCTGGAATTAGTTATCTTAATTTCTGGGAGTGGTACCAGTATGGAAAGTATTATAAGGGCTACTTTAAATGGAGTACTTGCTGAGGTTGAGGTGGTAGGGGTGATCTCTAGTGAGAAAGAGGCGGGGGGTATAAAAAAGGCAAAAAAACTGGGAGTTAAAACATATATTGTTAATCCATATAGTAGTAACTTTGAGTCAGAACTGCTTGTGCTACTAACTTCTCTAAAGCCGGATCTGGTTAGTCAAAATGGATGGTTGCCGTTAACACCAAGAAAAGTAATTAAAAAGTATAAGGGGAAGATAATTAATCAGCATCCAGCTCCGCTTGACCCTGAACATAGAGGTATAGATAACTATGACTTTGGAGGAGAATGTATGTATGGTTTGGTGCCGCATGAGGCTATAATTAGATTCAGAAAGTTAGTTCATAAAAGACAACCCGTAGGCTATGCAAAAAGGTATATTCCAACAGAAGCAACGGTTCATTTAGTGACGGATAATTTTGACGAAGGTGATGTAATAGCCAGAGAAGAATTGGTAATAAATGATAGTGATACTGCTGAGGTTTTGCAGGCAAGGTTATTACCGATAGAGCATAGAAATGTTATTAATGCTATTAAGGATATAGCTTGTGGTCGGATGACAATCAAAAAGAGAGCAAAACCTTTTGTTCGTAAAAGCGAGAGAGAAATTCTCTTGAGAGCCAAGAAAGAAGCCACTAAGAAATATCATAGTAATTCATGATAAAATACACCCTATAATGGCAATATACGCAGAACATAACGATGTTAAATTTGCAGTAGGAGATACTGTGAAAGTTAACTATAAGATTATTGAGCGAGAAAAGAAAGCTGGTACAGCAAAAAGAGAAATTACAGAGGAAGTGCATGAGCGAATACAGCCTTTTGAAGGAATAGTAATAGGTATTAGAGGTGGAGGAAACACTAAGTCCTTTGTAATACGTAAAATTGCAAGTTACAACGTTGGAGTGGAGAGGATTATTCCAATAGCTTCTCCATGGCTAAAAAGTATTGAAGTTTTAAGACAGGGAAAAGTTCGAAGAGGAAAATTAGATTATCTTCGTAGCCGTACAGGTAGGGCTGCAACATATATTAAGCCAAGAGTTGTTGAAGAAAAGAAAGTGCTTAATAAATCTAAATCTAGAAAAGTTGCTAAAACAGCAAAAACAAAATAAGCTAAATTATTCTACAGCTAAGAGTTCAACCTCAAAGACGAGAGGTGAGTTGGGGGGTATTGGTCCTTGTCCTCTTTCTCCATATGCAAGATCTGATGGAATAGTAAGCTTGCGGGTTCCGCCAACTTTCATGCCCTGAACACCCTTATCCCAACCAGGTATTACTTGACCAACACCTAGAGTAAAGCTAAAGGGCGTACCTCGATCTAGTGAACTATCAAATTTGGTTCCGTCTAAAAGTCGACCAGTATAGTGTACAGAGATGGTTGCACCCGCAGAAGCTTCTTTTCCATCACCGACTAGAATATCCTCTATCATAAGCTCTGTGATAGCTACAGCTTCATCATGGGTATTTGTTTGTTGTAAGTTTTGTAGGTCAGGAAGGGATTGTGGCTGACTAAGATCTTTTGTGGAATCATTGTCAACATTTGTGTTTCTATTCATGATAAATATTCCTCCAGCTAAGACTACTATAACTACAAGAATTGTTACTCTAAAGCCAAACTTATCGTCAACCTCATCGGTCATTTTCTTATTGTAACATGTTATACTAGATAGTGCATATGGATAAAAAGGTTCAAACTCTTCTTGACTACTCAAGGAAAAATGATGGTGACCTTTCTAAGCTAGTCCTAGATTTGGCTGAGGCCGCAAAAAAGATTGCAAAGGATGTAAACAGAGCGGGGCTTATAGATCTTTTAGGTTTAGCTGGGAAGATTAATATACAAGGTGAAGAGGTTAAAAAACTAGACGAATATGCTAACAAGGTGTTTGAAGAGGAACTTAGAAAGAGTGATGTAGTAGCTGGATATGCATCGGAGGAAAATGACGGAGTAAGAGACTACGCTAAAGCTGCAAATTATATAGTATCTGTTGATCCGTTAGATGGTTCTTCGAATATTGATGTGAATGTAAGTATTGGGAGTATATTTTCAGTCCTGAAGAGGACGTCCAAGGATGTTGTTGTGGATCAGGATTTCTTGCAGAAAGGAAGCAACCAGGTGATGGCTGGTTATTTCTTGTATGGATCAAGCACGATGTTGGTATACAGTACAGGGAATGGAGTCAGTGCATTTACCCTGGACAGAGATAAAGGTGAATTTCTTTTATCACACAAAGATATTAAAACTCCAGAGCAAGGTACTGTGTATAGTATTAATGAAAGTTATAGCTCAAAATGGACACCAGAATTAAAAAAGTATGTTGAGCTTCTAAAGGAAAAGAAATACAAGGCAAGATATATTGGATCACTGGTCTCAGATTTTCACCGCAATCTGCTATATGGAGGGGTCTATGTATACCCTGCTGATAAAAAGAATGTGGATGGTAAGTTAAGACTAGTGTATGAGTGCAATCCAATGGCGTATGTAGTTACCAATGCAGGAGGTTTGGCAACTAATGGAGAAATGAACATACTAGATATAGAGCCAAGTAAAGTTCATCAGAGGACACCGTTATATATAGGAAGCAAAGGAGATATAGAAATGTGGGAAAGTATAAAAGGAGAATGATTTGAGACGGATCCCCACAAGGGGGATCTAGAGCTCACTAATCCCGAGTACGGGAAAGTGATTCTAGGAGGTGAAAAATATAAGTGGATAAAGCAAGATTAGAAAATACAGCACAAAAAATTGTAGCAAAGAGCAAGGGTATTTTAGCTGCAGATGAGAGTTCTGGTACGATAAAAAAAAGGCTAGATAGCATTAATGTTGAGTCTACAGAGGATAATCGTAGAGATTACCGTCAGTTGTTATTTGAAGCAGAAGGGCTAGAAAATTTTATTAGTGGAGTAATCCTATTTGATGAAACAATTAGACAAGAATCTAGCACTGGTAAGAGACTAGCTGAGATTTTAAGCGATAAAGGTATTCTTCCTGGTATTAAGGTAGATATGGGTGCAAAAGACTTAGCCTTTTTTCCAGGTGAAAAAGTAACAGAAGGGTTAACTGGTCTAAGAGAGAGATTTGAGGAATACAACAAGTTAGGAGTTGAGTTCTCAAAATGGAGAGCGGCTATAGAGCTTGGAGTAAATATTCCAACAGATGCCTGTATAGATGCTAATGCACATGCGCTAGCTAGATATGCAGCATTATCTCAGGAAGCTGGAATTGTTCCAGTGGTTGAGCCAGAGGTGCTTATGACAGGAACTCACACAATTGAAGAGCATGCCGATGTGACAAAAAAGACTCTTAAAAAAGTATTTGCTGAATTACATAAGTATCATGTTCATATTCCAGGTATGTTATTAAAGCCTAATATGGTAGCGGCTGGACTGGATAATGAAGTGCGGTCAACTTCACTTGAGGTAGCCGAAGCAACTGTATCTGCATTTAAGGAGGTTTTACCAGATGACTTACCAGGCGTAGTGTTCTTATCTGGCGGACTATCACCTGATGAGGCAACAGAACATCTTCGTGCTATTAATAACCAATCTGATTTACCCTGGGAGCTTAGCTACTCGTTTGGTAGAGCACTTCAAGGAGAGGCGCTTAAAGCTTGGGCAGGTAAACAAGAAAATGTAGCTGAGGCACAAAATGCCTTGCTTGAGAGAGCAAGAAAAGTGTCAGAAGCAAGAGACGGAAAAACTGCATAAAATAATGCCTTCAATAGACTTTAATGCTGAGTATGCTTTATCTTCATCCCAGATGAGGGAAGTTGATAAAGTTGCGGTAGAACAGTTTAATCTGCGAATTATGCAGATGATGGAGCTTGCAGCTTACCTGATGGCTACACTTGTTAGGGAAGTAATCCCAGATTTTAGCTCAAAAAAGGTGTTGGTAGTGGCGGGTAAGGGAAATAATGGAGGAGACGCAATTGCCTCAGCCAGACATTTTGCTAACTGGGGTGCAAAAGTAACAATCTTGGTTCCAGAAAAAGTTAATGTGATGGGTGCTCATCATTTGGAGCTGGCAAAGCGAATGGATGTTGAGATTATTCATGATCTAGAGGAAATTAAGGCTGATATAGTGATTGACGGCATACTTGGTTATTCTTTGGTAGGAAATGTGAGAGAGCCATTTAAGACCTGGATAGAGAAGATAAATAAAAGTAAAGCAATGGTGTTTTCCTACGATATCCCCAGCGGACTTGACCCAGACGATGGTACTATCCATGGTGTGGTTGTTAATGCAGACTATACATTAACACTAACATATCCAAAGAAAGGCTTATTCGTAGCCAGTGCAGAAAAGTATGTAGGAAAACTTTATTTAGGTGATATAGGTATACCTGAAATAGTATATGCAAGGGTTAAAGGTAAATTTCCTAGGATTGAATATAAAAACCCCTTTAGAAAAGCGCTCTTAGTTAAGGTGGATCATTGATTTAAGCTTACTCCTCTAGTAAAATTAGATAGTTACGCAGCGGGTCGCTAGCTCAATTGGCAGAGCAGTAGCCTTTTAAGCTATTGGTTCTGGGTTCGAGTCCCAGGCGACCCACTTTCTTGTCGCGTTCGTCTAGTGGCCTAGGACGTCGCCCTTTCAAGGCGAAAATCACGGGTTCGAATCCCGTACGCGGCACCAATATCCGTTTAGTTAAATCTGTTTAAGCCCAGGTCCTTGCTGTGAGCAAAGCTTCTTTTGAAATACCAGATGCTTGCAGCTAGCCAGATAATATTAAGGAGTGAGAAACTAATCTTATTTACTGCAATAAAAGGTTTTCCACCTTTTTGAGTAGGCTTAAATACCTTTGCCAAATTGTGTACTTCAAGTACGTTTTGCATAGGCTCTAATTATAGCACCGCAGATGCACTTCATTATCATTAATGACATATAATACATATATGGATTTAGGAGAAGCTATTGATATTAAGGTTCGAATAGAGCACATTGTAAAAATACTAGGAATTGAGTATATAGATACAGATAGGATTTTCTGTTTTAGAAGCAATAAATCTAAGGCAAATGCTAGAGCAAGAATTTGGAGTATGCCTAGAATATGGCAAATGGCATTAAAAATAAAGGCAGCTTATGTGATTGAGGTATTGTCTGAAAAGTTTGACCACCTACCCTACGATAACCAGACCAAGGTGCTTATACATGAGCTACTTCATATTCCAAAGACTTTTTCGGGAGCGCTAAGACCTCATCGGGGTAGGTATGTAAATGTAGATCATAGAGCGGTTGAGAAACTATATAAAGAATTTAAAAAACTAGTATGATTACTTTTATACACGGAGACAATCAGGGGCAGTCGCGTAGCAGACTTTCTGAGCTAATAGAAGAGTCAAGAAATAAGGAAATTGTGAGATTAAGAGATATTAGTTTAACTTCTGTAAAACAGGCACTAGAGTCTAGTTCACTATTCACAGAAGAAAGGGTGGTTGTGCTAGAGAATCTTTTGGCAAGTAGAGGTACTAAGGATATCTGGGAGTATCTAAAAAAAGGCAATTACAGCTGTGATTTAATTTTGTGGGAAGGAAAGAAAATCGATGCTAGGAAACTTGGATGGGTAAAAAAAGTAGGAAAAGTAGAGGAGTTTAGTTATCCAAAGACGTTATTTAGTTTTTTAGAGTCTGTTGGAGTGGTGGGAACAAAGCAGATTTTACTGCTTTTTAATGAGACAGTTAGTCAGGTTCCGGTGGAACTATTATATTTTATGATTGTAAGACAATTTAGAATAATGCTGTTAGTTGCGAACAATGCACAAGATACAAATATCAAAGAGACAGCTAGATTGCAAAGCTGGATGCTTGGAAAAATTAAGTCTCAAATTAGCGCTATAGGAAAGAAGCGAATTAGTACTTTAAATAAGCAGCTTTTGTATATTGACTACCAACAGAAAAGCGGACAATCTACATTAAATTTGAGGCAAACACTTGACATCTGGTTAGCACAAGTGTAATAATTTCATACATTATATGAAAATACCCGACAATATCTTCAGGGGTTACGATATACGAGGGCTTGCAGATTCTGAGCTTAACGATCAGAATGTGGCCGCAATTGTAAAGGGCTATGCAACGTATTTAATTAGCAGGAGAATATATGACACCGTCCTTGGTCGAGACTGTAGATTATCTAGTCCTAGGATACACCAGATTGTTGTTAAAGAATTAACAAACGCTGGAATTACGGTTTATGATATTGGCATGAGTATATCTCAAATGACGTATTGGGCAAGCTATTATTTTCGTAGCAAGGGACTAATGATGATCACGGCCTCTCATAATCCAAAGGAGTATAACGGCTTTAAACTGGGAACTGGATTCTCAGAGACCATGGTTACCGAGGAAATTATTGCTTTTAAAGAGCTTGTACAAAAGGGAGATTTTAAAAAGTTAGACAAAAAGGGAGAACATATAGAGAGGGATGTGTTTAAAGAATATGCCCAGGACTTGTTTAGACGTGTGCCTAAAGAGAGCGTGGGAAAGTTTAAGGTAGTGGTGGACTCTCTAAGTGGCAGCACAGGACCCTTTTTGCCTGAGATTTTACGCATGGCAGGATGTGAAGTAATTGAAAAGAACACAAAACCAGATGGAAATTTTCCCACTGGCACACCTGACCCAACTGAAAGTGAGCACCTCGAGAGATTGGCTAAGAACGTTGTCGAAGAAAAGGCTGATTTAGGATTTTCTTATGATACAGATGGGGATCGTGTGGGAATTGTAGATAACGAAGGGAATTTACTCTGGAATGATACGTTAGTGACAATCTTTGCAAAAGATATTCTTGAGAATATGCCAGGTTCATCAATTGTGTTTAATACACTATGTTCTAAGCAAGTAGCTGAGGTTATTGAGGCTGATGGGGGTAAAGGCGTAATATGGATGACAGGACATTCATTTATTAAAGCTAAGGTAAGAGAAATAGGTGCGCCATTTGGTGGTGAGCTATCCGGACACTTCTTTTTTATGGATAATTTCTATGGACACGACGATGGAGCAATAGCGTCTTTAAGGGTGTTAGCATATCTGACTAGAAAGAAAAAGTCTTTAAGAGAGATTGTATCTGAACTTCCTCAATATATATCAAGCCCAGAAATTAAATTAGGATTGGCTGATAATATTAAGTTTCAGCTTATTGAGAACGAAATTCAAAAGGATATTAGAAGGCTCTACCCAGATGCGGATTACGTAACTATAGATGGAGTTAGAATGGATACTAAGGATAAAATGCTTATAATACGAGCTTCACAGAACGGGCCTTATATAACAATTAAGTTTGAGGCAAAAAATCAGGAAGATTATAACGAATTAAAGAAGCAAATTGAGAATATGCTTCACAACTATGAACAGATTAAGTTTGATGAAGGGGTAAATTTACACGCTTTTAAATAGCATATTTATGATGACACTAGAGCAAAGAATTAAAAAATATGACCTGGGAAACTCACTGGGCTCTTTAGAGCAGTTAGTAGATCAATTTAGCCAGACATGGGAAGATGTGCAAAATATTAATTACGGCGATGAGTACCTACGGGAGATAGATAATATTGTTATTGCCGGAATGGGTGGCTCTGCTTATAGTTTTTATGTAGTGCAATCTCTTTTTGGTGACCAACTAAAAGTTCCACTAATTCTCTCAAATGGATATGGCTTGCCTAATTTCGTAAATGAACGCTCGCTTGTTATTGGATCCTCATATTCGGGAACAACAGAAGAAACAGTTAGCGGAGCAAAAGAAGCCTTAAAGAGAGGTTCAAGACTAACCTTTATCTCTGCTGGTGGAAAGCTTAAAGAAATAGCGGATGAAAATGCACTAATGGGATACTTTTTTGATCCAAAACACAACCCAGCTCAACAACCTCGTATGGGTCAGGGATATATGCTATTGGGAACAATTGGAATATTATCAAAGATGGGATTGATTCAGGTTGATGGAGAGGATGTAATAAACAGTATTCAAGGATTGAGAGATAGTATGGACGATCTATCAAGGCAGGCACAGGAATTGGTAGATAAATTTAGGCAGCAATATCTGATCTATGTTGGAGCCGAGCATTTAAGTGGAAATATACATATTATTAGAAACCAGACAAATGAAACAGCAAAGCAGTTTGCAATGTATGCCTTAATACC
>Ga0210057_1009028_pt1 | contig 11652 bp, 13 predicted proteins | sample CryGeyCG2114_010_2_FD_183968 | JGI IMG/M metagenome (GOLD analysis project Ga0210057, IMG submission 183968) | Groundwater microbial communities from aquifer - Crystal Geyser CG10_big_fil_rev_8/21/14_0.10 (SPAdes) (version 2) | ecosystem: Environmental > Aquatic > Deep subsurface > Groundwater ...
AACAGAAAAGTATATTGTCAGATATGAAGGGTTCTCAGATAGTGATACTACCAATAACTACATCTCAGTAACTACCAAATCCAGCTCCAATTGGAGTGACAGCGCAAATGACGGAAAACTAAAACAAGGAAGAAGATCATGGAAGGTAAAAGCCACAGATAGTGCTGGAAACCAGGGCGAATCATCTCGTAATATCTTTGTAGACTTTGGATCACCCAATATATCTGTCTCTTCTTTTGCAGATCTTTCATACAAAGAGGGAATGTCCATGATAACCTCAAATACTAAACCCACCATAGAAGGAACCATAACAGACCTACAAGTAGGAAATGAATCTGTAGCATCATCACCTAGAAAACTCACCATAACCCTTAAACAACAAGGAAGACTCATCTCATCATCTGATATTACCAAAGAAGAAAAAACTCAAGATTTTAATTACTACTCCATAGAAAGAAGTGCAGAGAAACACACCGATTTCTCTGACTATGATATAGATAAGTATGTATCATTTAGTTACACACCAAACTCATCGCTTCTTCCTGGAACATACTCTTTGACACTGGTTGCTACCGATAGAGCAGGAAACAGTGCATCTAAGACATATGATTTTACTATTGGGAATACATATGTTACTAGTTTGGAAATAAAGGAAGTGGAAGAACTGGATTCCCGCGTTCGCGAGGATGACAAGAAAACAACACAGACCACCAATGAAAAACCAGAAGAAAAGATACAAAGACTCACAGAAACCAAAACATATGAAGTCGATATTGCGGTCAAAAACAGCGATGGTAATCCGATAGAAGGAGCACTGGTCACCTTGCACTCAGATCCAAAAGAAGCATATTCTGACAAAAATGGTATAGCACACTTTTCAGACGTTCCGTATGGGGAACACACCATAGTCATTACATATGATGATTTTGTGGGAGAGGAAGTGCTATCTCTTACAGATGATCAGAAAGAATCATACGATGTGGCTGTGACTGTCAAGGAGAAACCATCCATCCTCTCGATCGTCTCCTATGGATTTAACATTCTTTTCGTTCTTACTACCCTTTTTGGTGGATGGTACGTATGGAAAAGGAAGAAGCACGCATGAGAAACATGCATAACGCGTTGCATTTTGAGGTTTATTTGCTACAATAAATGCTTATGGCGAAACAAAACAATATGAAAGATGTCGAAGTATTATTTGAAATGGGCGCTCACCTTGGTCACAATAAGAGCCGACTTCACCCAAAAGCACGCAAAAACGTATATCAAATCATAAATAAGACATCTATTATCGATCTTACCAAAACCATTAAACAGCTTGATGCAGCAAAAAAATATTTGGCACACATAGCTACCGATGGGAAATCTATCCTCGTTGTTGGAACAAAAAAGACGGCGAGTGCTTTCGTAAAAGAATATTGTACTTCAAAGAACATTTCATTTATATCATCAAAATGGCTTCCCGGGCTTCTCACAAACTATAAAATGATCATGAAGAATGTCAAAAAGCTTAAAGATATGAGGGAACAAATCACCACAGGCGAAGCGAAAACACTCGTCAAGCATGAACGAACGCAAATGGCCAAAAAAATTTCAAAGCTTGAACGTCTATTTTCCGGTATTGAACTCATGAATAAACGTCCTGAATGTATGGTCATTGTTGACATTCGAAAAGAAAAAAATGCCGTGAAAGAAGCACAAGAGTTTAATATCCCGATTGTCGGGATTGCTGATACCAATGCAGATCCAAATACTATCGATTATCCCGTGGTTGTCAATGATGATGACAGTGAAGTAGTCAAACATATCATGACCGAACTTCTTGAAGAATATTCGACAAACTTAAACAAAGCGGAGCCAAAAAATGTGCCAAAGACGGAAGCGAAAAAATAATTTTCTCCTATGATCGATTATTCAAAATTAAAACAGCTCAGAAGTAAAACGCAGGTATCGTTTTCTTTGTGCAAAAAAGCACTGGAAGAAAGTGATAATGACATCGAGAAATCAATGAAACTTTTAAAAAAGTGGGGTATTGAAAAAGCTAAAAAGAAAGCCGACCGAGAAACAAAGGCAGGGGGTATCTTTAGCTATATTCATCATAATAAAAAAATAGCTTCACTTATTGAACTTCAATCAGAAACAGACTTTGTCTCGGGAAATGATGATTTTAAAAAACTTGGAAGTGAAATTGCCATGCAAGCCGCATCTGTGCGATCAGATAATCTCGATGAATTTCTCATTCAAGACTATATTCGAGAACCGGGAAAAACAATCGATAGCCTTGTCAAAGATGCCATTCTCAAATTTGGCGAGAACATAAAAATCGCACGAATTCTTCGTTGGGAACTTGGTGAGTAAAAAACATTTTATTCTCCCGCAACTCGTGCTACAATATTCTCATGCACGATCTCATTCTTTCTTTTAAAACAAACGCCGAAAAACATATTTCAAATCTTCGTGAAGAGCTCAAAGGTATTCGAACGGGACGCGCACAGACCGGAATGATAGAAGGTATGCAGATTGAGGCGTATGGTGGAACAAAGATGAAGTTGATCGAACTTTCTTCAATTATGACAGAGTCTACCGATGCCCTCATTATCATTCCATTTGATCCATCAACCGTCACGAACATAGAAAAGGGCATTCTTGCATCTCCTCTCGGAATGAGTCCACAAACGGAAGGAAATCGAATTATCGTACGTATTCCACCTCTTTCTGAAGATCAACGAACAAAATATGTTAAGCTTGTTTCTCAAATGATTGAACAGGCACGGAATCAAGTTCGGTATGAACGAGATACAATTCGTAAAAAGATTAAACACCAAGAAGATGCCAAAGAATTGACCGAAGATGATCGATATCGTTTGGAAAAAGAAATTGATGAACTCACGGGAAAACTAAATAGTGAGCTTCAAATAATAAAGGACAATAAAGAGCAAGAAATCATGGAAGTATAAAATGATCTGCCAAGTGCTCCGTTATTTATTTTAACAACTAATACATGCTAACAGCAGTTACGTTTCTCATTATCCTCGTTATTCTCGTCCTGATTCATGAGCTTGGTCACTTTATTGCAGCAAAAAAAAGCGGTGTCCTTGTTGAGGAGTTTGGTTTTGGGTTTCCGCCACGTATATTTGGGAAAAAAATTGGGGAAACCCTCTATAGTATCAATCTCATTCCTTTGGGAGGATTCGTAAAACTCTATGGAGAAGAGTATCATGAAGGCGAAAAAGAAACGCCTGGCAAAAATGATATTCCTTCCAGTCGAGCATTTGTAAATAAAACTCCCCTGCAAAAAACCATTATTATCACAGCAGGCGTCTTCATGAACTTTTTTCTCGGATGGGCACTGCTTTCCATACTCTTTACTCAAGGTGTTCCCGCTCCTGCAGGAGTAATGATAAGTACGATTCAAGAAAATACCCCTGCCGCAGAAGTAGGTCTTGAAGTTGGCGACACGCTTATTTCAATAGCTTATAAAGACAAAACAGTTACTATTCGGTCAACTGAAGACTTGATTCAATCGACAAAAACATTTGCTGATCGTGAAGCAACCCTCAAAGTCAATCGGTCGGGAAAAGAAATAAGCGTTTCCATTGTTCCTCGTTCTAATCCACCAAAGGGAGAGGGTTCATTGGGAGTCGTCATTGAGCAAAAGATAGAAATGATTCGACATCCCTGGTATAGCGCCCCTTACTACGGTTTCATTGAATCGGTGAGCATGACCAAAACAATCGGTTATGAAATACTCAAGATTCCTGCTCAACTTATTTCAAAACAATCAACTGATGTCCAGTTTACGGGACCAATCGGTATCGCAAAAGTGATCGGAGAAGCACGAAGATTTGGAATAACTGCCCTTATGCAAATAACGACAATCCTTTCTTTAAATCTTGCCGTGATCAATATTCTCCCATTTCCCGCACTTGATGGTGGTAGGCAAGTATTCATTTTTTATGAGTGGATCACCGGAAAGCGCACAAATCAAAATCTTGAGCATTACCTGAATCTCATTGGCATCATTCTTTTACTTGTACTGAGTGCAGTGATCACCATTTTTGACATTCAAAAATATTGGGGGTAATATCCGTTAGAATATAACTATATGAATTTAAAATATAGAAACATCACTATATCTGGCGGAGTCGCAGTTGGAAAAAATACTCTGCATGCAAATCTGAAAGGCTACCTTGAGCCCCTGGGATGGACATTTACTTCGGGAGGAAAATTACTCAGAGATTTCACAAAAGAATATGTACAACCACTTGCAAGCATGGCCCCCGAGGCCTTTCACCATGAGCTTGATGATCGAACAAAAGCATTATTGGGAAAAGGAAATTATGTGATTGAGGCATGGCTTGCGGGATTTATGGCAAAAGACCGAACAGACACGCTTCGTGTATTTTTACACTGTCAAAACGATGCACTCAAAATTGATCGAGTCGCAAATCGCGATAACATTAGCATAGATGATGCGAAAAAGTATATTAAAGAACGTGAAGAGGGAAACTTCACCGAGTGGAAACGAATCTATGGTGATTATGACTTTTTTGATCCAAAATACTACCACGTATCGATAGATACGTATTCTTCCGGACCCCACGAAACCGTTGGTATTGTACTTGACAAATTGGGGTATATACATAACAATATGTGATGTGGCACTTACAAAAAGAGATCTTGAATCAGTAAAAAGTATTGTAAAAAATATTATTGTAGATTCAATAAACGCTTCTGAAACAAAAATGATGCAGCATATTGACAGTCAGTTTCGCATTCAGAACATAGTGCTCGATACAAAATTTCGTGCGATCGATACACGGTTCGATTCACTAGAAAATCAGATGTCGAAAGGATTTGAAATCCTCAAGAATCATGAAAGTAAAATTGAGGTGCTTAAAAAGAGGATGGATATTATTTGACAAGAGAAATACTATCACAACAACTACGTCGACATGGGTTTAACAACTTCTTTAATTTGGTATACTAACACCATGCTCTACTCAAGACTATTTGGAAAATCAATAAAAACAATCGCTGAAGAAAAAATCATTTCTGCGCAACTTCTTCAACAGGGTGGATTCATAAATGAATCTACTTCGGGAAGATATTATTTTTTACCCCTTGGTATGCGTGTGCAACAAAAGATCATAATGATTATTAAAGATGAAATGGACCGTGCAGGAGGTCAAGAGATGGTTACCCCTATCTTTCACCCTCTTTCACTTTGGCAAGAAACGAACCGTGATAAATCTGCAAAATATGAACTTACCCTTTTAACAGATCGCCGTGGCGCAGAGTTTGTACCAGGTGGTACAGCTGAAGAAATGTTTGTAGATCTCATTCGTAAGTATCAAATAAGCTATAAAGATCTTCCCATAAATATCTATCAGTTTTCTAATAAATTCCGTGACGAAATGAGAGCGCGTGGAGGACTACTCCGCGTGCGTGAATTTATCATGAAAGATGCCTATTCATTTCATATAGATGAAGAAGATTTCAAAAAAGAATATCAGAATATGTGGGATACGTACAAGAGAATTTTTAAGCGTCTTGATTTAGAAACCACCGCTGTTGAAGCGGATAATGGGTATATTGGCGGTGATTATTGTCATGAATTTGATGTGGAGTCAGAAATAGGTGAAAGTCGCTTTTTAATTACTGAAGATGGTAGTTACGCGGCACATGAAGATGTGGCAGAATTTAATAAACATGTTGAAACTGAACATGAAGAGTTCAAGCCTATGGAAGAGGTAGAAGGAAAAGGAATGATAGGAGTAGAAGCGCTTGCACAGTACTTAAAAATCCCTGTTGAAAAAACCACAAAAACAATTCTTTTTGAAACAGAAACGGGGGAAGTAGTAGCGGCAGTAATAAATGGCATATATGGTATTAATGAAATAAAATTAAAACATATTATTGGAAGTAATGAGTTAAAACTTGCCACACCTGAAACGGTAAAACGAGTAACAGGTGCTGAAGTTGGGTACGCAGGCATACTGAATCTTCCAAGTGAAGTGCGCGTTATCATGGATGATTCTATGCAAGGACGCACTAATTTTGAAATGGGAGCAAATAAAACCGACTATCATACAATCAATATAAACTTTGGACGCGATATAGAAGAGCCGGATCAATTTTATGATATTGCAATGGCTCAACCAGGCTACACGGCTCCCGATGGTAAACAAAAGCTTATCGAAAAACGTGGTATTGAGGTAGGAAACATCTTTCAACTTGGGTATTACTATTCAAATAAAATGAAGAGAGCAACCTACACTGATGCTGACGGGCAAATACAAAAATATTATATGGGTTGTTATGGCATTGGGGTAGGAAGAACCCTCGCAACAATCGTCGAAAAACACCACGATGACAAGGGAATTGTCTGGCCGGCGCAAGTCGCTCCTTACCTTGTACATTTGATTGGTCTTGATCTGCAAGATTCAGTAATAAAAACGAAGGTTGAAAAACTATATCATGAGCTACTGGACGCAGGAATAGAAGTATTATATGATGATCGTGAAGAAGCGCGCGCAGGTGAGAAATTTGCAACAGCAGACCTTATCGGTAATCCGATCAGATTGGTGATCTCAAAAAGAACAGAGGACAAGGTTGAATGGAAAAAAAGAGGAGAAACGGAAAGTACATTACTAACAGATACAGAATTATTTAATAAACTTAACCTATTAATTAATACTTAAGTGCAATAGGTGGTCGAGCTGGAGGGTTCCCGACAGCGCGCATTCGCCAACTAGCGAAGAGCACTGGTGGGAGGATAAGCGAGAGCAGAATCTATTGCACAATATTACAACACAATGAAAAAAATCGTCACCCACATGTCGCCGGATCTTGACGCAATCACCTCGTCATGGCTTGTCAAACGCTATATGCCCGGTTGGGAAAGCGCCGATCACGCCTTTGTCCCCACAGGAGAAACGCTCAACGGGAAACATCCTGATGAAAATGCCGAAATTATTCATGTTGATACCGGACTCGGAAACTTTGATCATCATCAATTTTCCGAGAGGCTTTCTGCAACAAAACGAGTGTTTGACTATTTGGCAGGGAAGAATTTGATTAAAAAAAGAGATCTTGATGCGATTGGGCATATGGTCACATTTGTCACGGAAATTGATAACTTTGGTGAGGTTCATTTTCCCGATCCGACTGATATCAAGTATTCCTTCATGGTTCATGAGTTTGTTTATCCCTTGCGAGGACTTCTCAGTAGTGACACCGAGCTTATGAATATGACCATGCTCATCCTTGACAGCATTCTCTATACGATCAAAAATGACCTCAAATCCGAAAACGAAATTCGTGAAGGTGTTATTCTGAAAACCTCCTGGGGGAAAACACTTTTGATGGAAACTCAAAATGAATCATCAGTTAAATATGCACTTAAAAAAGGATTTGATATGGTGGTGCGTCGTGATCCCGAAAATCATACCATCCGCATTAAAACACAACCTGATCCAAAATCAGATCTTACTCCATTGTATGAAAAAATACGTAAGGTAGATCCTAAGGCAACGTGGTTTTTACATGCATCAAAGAATATGCTTCTGAATGGCTCTTCGAAAAACCCACATACCATTCCTTCCGCTCTTACTATTTCTCGTTTGATTGAAATACTCAAAAAAATATAATAGAATACAGTAGTTCCAATTATAGAGTTTGTCGTTTTGTGTGTTCTTCTTTTGTGTTAGAGATATTCTTTAACGACATTCGAAAAGTCGCATAATTCGATCATTTTTTGAAAGAGGGGTGCATTATTTATCATGGTAGTCGTATCAAATAGAAAAGGCAAGTCGTCAGACAATTTGTTTCGTGAATTTAGTAGACGTTTTTTTGAATCAAAAATCGTAGACGAAGTTCGTGGCAGAATGTACTATAAACGCCCATCACAAGTCAAAAAAGAGGAAAAAATTGAACAGAGAAAAAATCGTCATAAAAAACGATCCTAATAATATGATCAATGTATATAGCTCATCACGATATAAAATCAACAAGAGAATTCTGGAAAAATTTGCCCAGGGTCAGCTTGATAAGTATCATGTGGCGCAAAATGCAGCGCTCAACATCGCATTTGTCGGAAAGCGCAAAATGAAAGAGGTTGCACTAAAGTACAAAAATGAAGATGTTGCGCTTCCTGTTCTTTCCTTTTCATATCTACGTGATCCTATAAGCTTAACCGACAATGTCATTGGAGAGGTAGTCATTTGTTACCCGCAAGCAGTTCTTCTTGCCGCAGAACGAGACAAACGGGTTGAACTAATGATGAATCAGCTCATCGAACATGGCATACAAAGTATATTTTTAACATAACCCACCTGAATGTTTTATCTTAAATACCGACCACAAACGATTCATGAACTTGATAACTCCCAGATTCGCGAACGGATGAGCAAACTCCTTGATTCAAAAGAGCTTCCTCATGCGCTTCTTTTTGTGGGACCAAAAGGAATGGGGAAGACGTCAACTGCTCGTATTTTTGCAAAAGCGGTAAACTGTGATAAAAATATTTTTTCGGGAAAAGGCACATCTACAGAACCTTGCAATACCTGTGCAAACTGTACAACCATCGACAACGGAGGATCACCAGATGTAGTAGAACAAGACGCCGCTTCAAATCGAGGAATTGATGAAATAAGAAAACTCATTCGAGAGGCATCTTTTTCTCCGATGACGGGTCGGTATCGGATTTACATCATCGACGAAGCACACATGATCACGCCGGATGCGTTTAATGCGCTCCTGAAAACACTCGAAGAACCTCCAAAGTCAGTTATTTTTATTCTTGCGACAACTAACGAAGAAAAACTTCCCTCAACTATTATTTCTCGTTGTGTACGATTTCCTTTTGGCACAGCACAATCAAAGGATATCATCAGCATGTTGAAGCGCATTGCAGAACATGAAAACCTCAAGATCCCCGAAAATCTGATGACTCTGATCTCAAACTATAGTGAAAATTCTTTTCGAGATGCGACAAAACTTCTTGAAGAGCTTGTCATGCAAGATATGCTTACCTTTGATGATGCACAAAAGTACCTGGGAATTCGATCTAAAGGGACGCTCCTTGAAGTGATGCAGACAGGAACTCTTGCCGAGTCCATGATCTGGATTGAGGAATTTACCACAACCGGTGGAAACGTAAAGCGTGCGATTGAAGATTCGCTGAATACCTTAAGGCTTCAACTGGTGGCAAAAAGTATTGGAAATACGTTAGAACCAAATTTGTCTTTTTCATTGAAGGAGCTTTCCCTTCTCATCAGACTCTTCCACGGCGCGTATGCAAACTTAAGAATATCTCCCATCGAAGCACTTCCCCTTGAGCTTGCGGTCGCAGAGTTTTATAATGCAAGAAAGGAACGTTCGTCATCCTGAACGAATGTGAAGGATCCAGAAATACATAGATTCTTCTCCCGACGAGTCGGAATCAGAATGACAAAAAGATTATTATTTAATATATTTTATGTTTAATCCACTGAAAGGCCTGGGAAATTTACAACAGCTTCAGCAGCAAGCAAAACAAATGCAACAAGCGCTTCAAAAAGAGGAAGTAACGGTTGAAAACAATGGCGTTACCATTACTATTCGCGGCGATCAACGAATCATCAATGTCGAAATTGATGGGGTTATGGAAAATCGTGTTGCAGATGCAATAAATGATGCCGTTAAAAAAACACAAGAACTTGCCGCACGAAAACTCATGGAGATGAATCAAGGATAGTCAATTAATGTCATCCTGAACTTGATTCAGGATCCAAAATTATAAACATAGATTCCGGATCAAGTCCGGAATGACAATGTAATCTATGCTCAAACTCTTTTCCGGCACGTCAAACCCAGCTCTTTCTGAAAAAGTTGCTCTAGAATTGAAAACAAATCTCTCGAAGGTCGAAGTAACAAGATTTGATAATTCAGAAATTCGCGTTCGGATAGAGGAGGATGTAAAGCATGATACCTGCGTCATTATTCAATCAACATCAAACCCCACAAACAGCAACCTCATGGAGCTGTTTCTCATGGCAGATGCCTTGAGACGACAAGAGGCACGACGGGTGATTGCGATGATTCCATACTTTGGCTATGCACGGCAAGATATTCAGCATCGTGATGGCGAGTGCGTCTCATCAAATGTCATCATTCGATTTTTAGAATCGATCGGCATTCACAAAGTGTATACATTCAATCTTCATGACGAAGCAACTGAAGGCGTGTTTGATATTCCCTTCAAAAATCTTTCAGCATTTTCAGCACTTGGTGATGCAATCTACCAGTATCTTGATCAAAAAAATTCCGAAGTCTCACCAAAAAATATTGCAATTATCTCACCTGATCAAGGGGGGATTGAGCGCGCTCGAAAATTTGGAAATGTCTTATTTGGACATAATGAATTTAACCTCGCAGTCACCGAAAAGAAACGAGATCTTGAGAATAAACATCAAAGTACGGCACTCTCACTCTATGGCGATGTAAAAGATAAAGTAGTAATTATCGTCGATGATGTTGCAACTTCCGGATCAACGCTCATCAACTCCGCACATTTTGCACTTGACCAAGGTGCAATAAGTGTCATTGCAGCAATTGTCCATCGAGATTTTGCACCAGGTGCAGCTGCTAAGATTCAAGAGTCAAATATTGAGGCATTTTTTACAACGGACAGCATCGCCATTCAAAAGGGGAGTGAGTTTGAGAAAATGTTTGAAATTTCAATAGAGAAAGAAATTGCAGAAGCAATCAAGATTTTTAATTAAAAGTCGATTTTGTCCTATCTAGGAAGCATTCCAATGCCTTCTCGTGGAAATTGCAATTGTGTTATTTGAACACCATCCGAACAAGGTGGTCGAACTTGCATCATTGTTGTAAAAACTCTTATGGGCGGTTTATTTTTCTGTCCTTCAATAGTACTGGTGCACAACTCATTCCAAAGTGGCGGCACCCATAAATTTGCATTGAGTCGTAATCCTGTTTTTGTGTCTATGCGTATCTCTGCTCTTGTGCCATCGGTAAATAGAATATTATGCGGCAGTAATATACCCCACCTACTGGTTTTAACTCTTTTTCTTTCCATTTCTTCTCTCATTTTTAAAGCTGCCTTAAATGCTTGAGCGCCACTTTCCATCATCATCCTCCCGTTTTGAAATTCTGTGAGCGGATTCACGATAAGACGAGTCGCATCTGCAAGTAACTTTCTGTATTCAGTCATTTTCATTGCCTGATTACTTCCAATGACAACTCCATGTGTCAAATAAAATTCTCCAGGATTACTACCATCTTCTCTCATCTCCCCACCACCCCAGAATTCGACAGTTTCCCGTAACATTTTGAAGGAGACTAAAGGCAATTCTAAGTGGCTAGAAAGTCCGGATATGTCTGGACCGAAATGTGAAATCACTTCGTGTCTGGCAAATCGATTAGATCCAATTCCATATATATTTAAATCGACCATTGTTTCCATCCTGATTGGTGTCATAAATAAAAGCCGCCCGTTATAGGGGCGGTGAATTGTAATTGCTAGATAAATATCAACTACAATTCAACAGAGCCCCAATAAGGGGAAAGGCTCTGACAATTGTATAGCGTTGATACGTATTTTTCATTTGAGATAGTTTAGTATTAGAAATGTTTCATGTCAAGCAC
>Ga0210057_1009029_pt1 | contig 11651 bp, 10 predicted proteins | sample CryGeyCG2114_010_2_FD_183968 | JGI IMG/M metagenome (GOLD analysis project Ga0210057, IMG submission 183968) | Groundwater microbial communities from aquifer - Crystal Geyser CG10_big_fil_rev_8/21/14_0.10 (SPAdes) (version 2) | ecosystem: Environmental > Aquatic > Deep subsurface > Groundwater ...
AATTAAATAGCACTTATTTGAATCTTAAGAGTTATGATATTGAAATTGAAGATATCCCTAATATCATTGTCAAAGAACAGCCTGATTTGATTTATCATTTTGCCGCACAGGTGGCTGTGACTAAAAGTGTTATTTCTCCAGAAAGGGATTTTAAAATAAATGCCGAGGGCACTTTTAAGATAGCTAAAATAGCTAGTGATTATAATATTCCACTTATTTATACTTCTACTAATAAAGTTTTTGGTAATAATGTTAATGAAGTGCCAATTAGAGAATTGGAAACCCGTTATGATTTTGATGGTGAGCTTCAGGGCATGGGCATATCACAGGATTTTCCCATTGATTCAAGACACCATACTCCATACGGATGTTCTAAATTAGTCGGTGATATTTATGTACGTGAATTCGGTGGTTTGGTTAATCGTTGTTCTTGTATGTATGGTGAGAATCAATATGGCATAGTTGATCAGGGTTGGGTAAGTTATTTCTGTATCCAAAAACATTTAAATGAAGATATTACTATTTTTGGTGATGGCAAACAAGTGAGAGATTTGCTTTATATTGATGATGTAATTGATTTACTTATTTTACAAGGAGAAAGATTACTCTCTGGCGATGATAGTTTAAAAGGCGAAGCTTTTACGGTTGGTGGTGGTTATCAAAATACTATTTCTTTACTTGAATTATGTCAGAAACTGAATATTACACCTAAGTTTGATAATTGGCGTCCGGCTGATCAGAAAGTTTTCTATTGTGATATTTCTAAAGCCAAAAAAATCCTAGGTTGGGAACCTAAGATTTCTGCTGATGAAGGTATAAAAAGAATTAATGAATGGACAATTAATAATATTTCAAAATAATCTACTGCCCTCTTTGATTTAGAACCACTCTAATCGTTTTTAAAATAACACTTAAATCTAAAAATAGATTTCTATTTTTTATATAATACAAGTCGTATTTTAATTTTTCCAATGTTTCTGTCTCGGACCCGCCGTAAGCCGGTCCATATAACTGAGCCCAACCAGCCAAGCCCGGTTTCACTAATAACCTCTCCTTGTAAAAAGGTATTTCTTTTTCCAAAATTTCTACGAATTCCGGTCTCTCCGGTCGTGGTCCAACAAAACTCATTTCACCGCGCAATATATTAAGAAGTTGTGGTATTTCATCAATTCTGGTTTTTCTCATAAATGATCCAAATTTAGTAATTCGCTTGTCATTTTTTTGCGCCCACTGAGCCCCATTTTTTTCAGCGTCATCAATCATTGATCTTAATTTCATAGCGGTAAAGGTTTTGCCATTTTTACCGGTTCTGGTTTGTTTAAAAATAATTGGTCCCGGACTTTCCAATTTTATAATCACAGTGATAATTGGCATGAGGATAATAGCTACCATTAAACCAATGATGGCTAAAACCATATCCATTAATCTTTTGGTAATTTCATAGAGTTTTTTGGAATGTTCGGTTAGGTTTTCCAAAAACCAACTGTGATCAATATATTCAACTGGTATACTATTGGTAATTTGTTCATAAAAACTATTAATATTATAAACATCTATTTCTAGCGACAAACAATCAAATATTTTTCTAGCCACCATTTCATTCTTTAAATCTAAGGTGCTAACTAAAATATCAATATTATTATTTAAGCAAAAATTATTTAAATCATCAGGTAGATTTTCTAGGGTCATTACCTGATAACCCAATTGCGGTCGTCTTTTTATTTGCTCTACTAATTCCTCGCTTAATTTGTTTTGGCCAATAATTAATACTTTATTGGCAATATTTGATGATTTAATAAATTTGAAAAATATTTTTCGCCAGGCAAATATTAAAACTATAGTTATCAGTAAATCTATAATTAAAACCCGCTGAGGTTTAATACTGTCTATAAATGGAGCAAAAAAGTAAAATATAGCTACGGCTATAGATCCATTGATAATAAATATTTTAATTAGTGAATTTGATAAAGCGGCGGTATTATAACTGGTTTTAAGATCATAAAAATCGTTAATAAAAAATACCACTAGCCAAGTTAAAAAAACTACGGAAAATGGTATTAAGTGTCTTGACCAAATATTTTGTTCAACCAAATAACCATATCTAATCATCAATGTTAGATATAGTGATATATAAAGTAATCCAATATCGCCCAGGATTAAAATTGTTTTTTTGGTTTTAGTGATAAAACTAGACATAATTTTCTGAGATATTTATACCATAAAAAGATATTTTTTTCAAGTTTAAATTTCTATTTAATTAGGATTTTAAGTTACCACCATTTCTATTAATTTAATTGTTTTGGTATAATTAAATTACTTAAATTAAACACTAGACATGTCTAAAGGTATTTTTAAAAAATCAGCGGTTATTATTGGCCTGCTTTTTTTTCTCTCCAGTTTTCCGGCCCAAGCTTATTTGCCATCCGATCCGATGTATACTCAACAGAGAGTTTATTTTGATTATTTAAATCTGCCGGCGGCCTGGGATATTGCCAGGGGCGATAAGGTAGTGGTGGCGGTCTTGGATTCTGGGGTGGATATTAATAATCCAGATTTGCAATTTAATATTTGGAAAAATGTTGACGAGGTTGATGGTGACGTGGTGGATAATGATCACAATGGTTATGTTGATGATATTTCCGGTTGGGATTTTGTTGATAATGATAACGATCCATCACCGGTGGCCAGTGAGGGCTATGATAAATTATCCCTCAATCACGGTACGGCTTTAGCCGGCATTATTGGCGCGGTCGCCAATAATGGCATTGGCCTAACCGGCATCGCTTTTAATTCTAAAATTATGCCGATTAGAATTTTGCAAAGTGATGGCGAGGGCTTGGTGAGCAGTTTAGTGGAAGCTATTAATTACGCGGTTAATAATGGCGCGGATATTATCAACTTGAGTTTAGTGGGCTTTGAAAAAAGCACCGCACTAGAAAATGCTATTACCCAAGCTAATAAAAATGGGGTTTTAGTGGTGGCCGCTAGCGGTAATGCTGAATCTGGAAAAGTAGCTAGAAATTTGGATATCGAACCAGCTTACCCGGTTTGTTACGGCACCGGTCAGACTAACACGGTTTTGGGCGTTACCTCAATTGATCTCCATGATAAAAAATCATCTTTTGCTAATTATGGTTCCAGTTGTGTCGATCTTTCGGCTTTAGGTGAAGATCTTATCAGCTTGGCTTATTATAATCAGGCTCTAGGTTTGGACAATTATTATTCTTATAATTGGTATGGGACTTCATTTTCGACGGCTGTAGTATCGGGTTTGGCCGCCTTAATTAAATCAAAAAATTTATCATTAAGCGCGACTGATTTAACTAATTTGATTATTAATAATACAGAAAATATTGATAATTTAAATCACAAATTCGCCGGTCAGTTGGGCACCGGTAAAATCAATATTATTAAATCATTAAATAACAATATTGAGTATACCGGCCAATTGATAAAATTGGCCGACGCCAGCGCTATCTATTATTTGGATCAAAATCAAATCAGACATTTATTTGCCAATCAAAATGTTTTCTGGAGTTGGTATGATGGCGCTTGGGCTGATCAAAATATCGAAATTGTCAGCCAAGAAAAATTTGATATCTACACAGCCGGTAAAAATATCACCGTGCGTCCCGGTACCAAGTTAATAAAATTTCAAAATAGCGGTCGAATTTATGCGATTTCACCATCAAATGTTTTACATCATATTGAAGCCGGTGTTTTAGAAAAGCTATATCCGGATTATGCCAGTCGTTTAACTATTATGCAAAATTCTTTTGAAGCCGATTATCAAGTCGGTGATAAATTAGATGGTCAAAGTTATCCGGATGGCACTTTAATTCAATATGCGAATTCTGAAGTGATTTGGTATATTGAGAATGGTCAGAAAAGAGAGTTTACCAATAATGCTTTTAATTTGAATAATTTTAAAGTTCAAGATATTGTAAAAAATATTAGTTCTAATATTATTTATAATGTTACCACCCCGATTAAAACTTTAAATTTCAGTTTATATCCTTATGCCACTTAAATGATTAATTATTTTAGAAGTCAGTCAGACAATTTTTATTTATTTCATAAATATCCGGTGACCAAACAATTTGTCAAATTTTGTTTGGTGGGTTTTACTAATATGGCCATTGATATTTTGGTTTATTGGTTTTTTACCAGGTTATTTAATATTTATTATATCCTGGCCTCGGTCTTGTCCTTTGTAGTGGCGGTGACTTGGAGTTTTTTTATGAATCGTCGTTGGACATTTCGTTATAACGGTCTAGACATGACTAGTCAATATGTTAAATTTTTTGTGGTTAATATTAGTGTGATGGTTTTAAATTTATCTTTTTTGTTTATTTTAGTTGACTGGTTTGGTGTTTATGATTTATTGGCAAAATTAATGACTGCTGTGGTTTTGGCCATTGTTAATTTTTCAGTTAATAAATTATGGACATTTAGAACTCATAACGCATAACTTGTAACATATAATATCTAATGAAGTTTTATATTTTGTACTATGAGTTATGAAGGACATCACCCTTGTTTTTTAAAAAGATATTTCGTATAATAACTAAGTTAAGATAATAACATAAACTATGTCAGATCGAGCAATTTTTGATAAAAAAAATATCTTAGTCATTGGTGGCGCCGGTTTTGTGGGCTCCCATCTTTGCGATGAATTAGTCAAAGAGGCCAAGGTGATTTGTGTGGATAATTTTTTAACCGGCAGTGATGCCAATATTGAATATCTGCATCAAAATTCGAGTTTTGAATTTATTAATCATGATATTAATGTGCCAATTGATTTGGAAAGTCGGCCGGAATTAAGAGATTTTAAAATTGAATTTCAGGGAGTCCAAGAGATTTATTTTTTGGCCAGTCCAGCTTCGCCTAAGTTTTATAATGAGTATCCGATTGAAACTATGATGGTTAATTCGCTGGGTCTTAATAATGCCCTACAATTAGCCGTTAAATATAAAGCTAAATTAATTTATGTTTCTAGTCCGGTGGTTTATGGTGATTTAGATGTTACTAAAACGGTCAAAGAATCTGATATGGGGGCAGTTGATCACTTAGGCCCCAGAGCAGTTTATAGTGAAGCCAAAAGATTTGGTGAAACTCTAGTTAATAATTATCGATTAAGATTTGATCTTGATACCAAAATTGTTAGAGTTTTTAATTGTTATGGTCCGAAAATGAAATTAGATGATGGTCGAATGATGCCGGAACTGATAAAATCAGCGCTTAATCATAAAGACTTGGTAGTTTTTGGTCAAGCTAATGATGTGGGATCTTATTTATATATTTCCGATTTAATTCAGGGGCTTTTGGCGGTAGCCAGCAGTGGTGAAACCGGACCCTTAAATATTGCTTCCGATGCTAAATATAAATTTTCGGAAGTGGCCGCTAAAATTATAGAACTTACTAAATCTCGAGCCTCGATTGTTTATCATGATCGTGAAAGTTTAATGTCTGAGCAATTACTGGCAGACATTACCCAAATTAAAGAAAATTTAGGTTGGTTTCCCATCACTTTATTGGACCAAGGATTAAAAGAAATTGTGGATTATTTAAGTGCTCAAAAAGGTGTCTTGAAGCCAGAGTAAAATAATTTATCACAAAACAGCCATTCTAATAAATGGCTGTTTTATTTGTTATTTAATTTGAAAAATGTCATAATACAAAGGATAAAGTCCAAAATTAAAAATATAAATATGAAAATATTAGTAATAATTCCGGCTTATAATGAAGCTGAAAAAATCGGCGAAGTTATCAAAGAAATTAAAGCCAGTGTTTTTGATGTTTTAGTAGTGGATGATGGTTCCAGTGATTCAACGGCTGAGGTTTCCAGGGTTGGTGGCGCCCAAGTTTTATCTCATCGATTAAATCGAGGACAGGGGGCGGCTCTTAAAACAGGTATAGATTTTGCGAAAATAAAAAATTATGAACTGGTAGTTTTTTTTGATGCTGATGGTCAAATGAAAGCTAATGAAATAGCCAAAGTTATTTTACCAGTGACAAGTGGTAGATCTGAGGTGGCTTTAGGTTCTAGGTTTTTAGGTCAAGTTAAAAATATTTCTATCGCTAAATTGATAACTTTAAAATTAGGACTGATATTTACTAGAATTACCACCGGACTTAAACTAACTGATACTCATAATGGTTTTCAGGCTTGGAAGTTGTCGGCTTTGAATAAAATTAATTTAACTCAAGATCGTCAGGCGTATGCCTCAGAGTTAATTCAAGAAATTGCCGAACAGAAATTAAACTATCAAGAAGTGCCTGTGACCATTACTTATACTAATTATTCCAAAAGTAAGGGTCAGAGTATTTTTAATGCTTTTAATATAATTTTTAATTTATTAATTAAACGATAGATAAATATGCCAATCCAGTTTATATTAGTTGTTTTGATTATTTTGGCAGTTTTGCGCCTGCTTTATCAGTTGAGAAATAAAAATATTAGTTTAGGCCAATTTTTAACTTGGTTATTTATTTGGCTTATAGCTATTATAATTATTGGTCAGCCCAAGATTACTACCTATTTAGCCTCTTTAGTTGGTATTGGACGAGGTGTGGATTTGGTAATTTATATTTCGGTAATCGTAATTTTTTATTTAATGTTTAAACTACTACTTAGAATAGAAAAAATTGAAAAGGACATTACCAAAATTGTCAGATCTGAAGCTTTAAAAAATAATTTAAAAAAATGAAAAACCGTAAACCAATTTTAATCATTGGCTTGCATCGCAGTGGCACGACCTGGCTAGCAAAAATATTGTCTTTACCTAAAGAAATAAAATATATTTCTGAACCTTTTAATCCTAATACTGGACTTAAAGTGTTCACAAAATGGTTAGTATATATTAACCACAGTAATGAAGGAATATATTTACCAGCTATAGCAAAACTTTTTAAAGTTGGTGGTGATTTAAGATTTACCTTGCCCAATGCCAAGTTTTTGCTAAGTCGTTATGTGCCAGGCCCAAAGAGGATTTTAATGAAGGGGATTGGTGGTTCTGTTTTTTCGACTAATTGGTTAGTGGAAAAATTTGATATGCAAGTAGTGGCGATTATGCGTCATCCGGCGGCTTTTTATTCTAGTTTGAAAAGATTAAATTGGCGTTTTGATTTTGATAATCTTTTAAGTCAATCAGATTTGATGGCTGATTATTTAGAGCCTTATCGTGAATTGATGTCTAAGCCAAATATGAGTTTTGCTGAAGAAGCAGCTACACTTTGGCTATGTGTTAATTTTGTTTTGGATAAATATATCACCGAGCACCCAGAAGCGATTTTTAAAAGACATGAAGATTTATCACAAAATCCAATTATAGAGTTTAAAGATTTGTATCATAAATTAGGTTTAGATTTTAATTCTAAAATCGAGGCCAAAATAAATAAATTTTCCAACAGTGATAATAAGTCGGAAGCTGCTGGTCAGAAGGTGGTGGAATTAAAGCGTAATAGTCAGGCGATTATTAGTAATTGGAAAAAACATGTTTCAGCTGAAGAAATTAAAATTATTAAAGATATTACTTGGCCAATTGCTCAAAAATATTATCCAGAATCTGAGTGGTAATTTATGACTAAAAAAATTACAATTTTAATTGTCTCTCATAACGCCAGATATTTTTTGCCTGACTGTTTTGATAGTTTAGCCAGACAAGATTATCCCAAAGATTTTGTTAAGATTATTGTGGTAGATAATAATTCTACTGATAGCACAGTCGGTTATATTAAGAATAATTTTCCTAGGGTTAAAATTGTGACCAATGGTAAAAATTTAGGCTTTGCGGCTGCTAATAATCAAGGTTATTATTTGGCCCAGAAAAATAAGTCTGATTATTTGGTTTTGTTAAATCAAGACACAATTGTGGCAAGAGGCTGGTTGACGCATATGGTGAAATTAGCCGAAAGTGATAAAAAAATATCAGCGGTTCAGCCAAAATTACTGTTGTATCCAGACAAAGATAAAATTAATAGTTTAGGCAATAGTATTCACTATTTAGGTTTTGCTTTTTGTAATAGTTACAAGGCTAAGGATAATTTAGGCATCACTGATTATTTTGATATCCCTTATGCTTCTGGCGCAGCTTGTTTGCTTAAAATGTCAGCTTTAGAGAAAACTGATTTATTTGATGATAAATTATTTATGTATCATGAGGATGTGGATTTGGGTTGGCGCCTGAGGTTGGCAGGGTATAGAATAGTTTTGGACCCGCAAGCGGTTGTCTATCATAAATATAATTATAGTAAAGCTAAATACAAGTTTTATTATATGGATCGCAACCGTTTTATAGTTCTATTGGAAAATTATCGTTTGTTAACTATTTTACTAATTTTGCCGATGTTACTATTTATGGAATTAGGTATAATTTTCTTTTCAATTAAAAATGGCTGGTTTAGGGAAAAAATAAAAGGTTATATTTGGATTATTTTTCACTGGCCATCTATTTTAGTGCAAAGAATAAATGTTCAGTTTAAAATTAGAAAAGTTAAAGATCGGGAAGTGATTAAATTATTCGTGGCGGCGATTAAATTCCAAGAGGTTGATAATCCTTTGTTAAAATATATTGTTAATCCTTTGATGCAAGTTTATTGGTTTATAATTAAGAGAATTATTTTTTGGTAGTGTTTTCTCTTTGGTACTTTTTTACTTGCCTACCGGCAGGCAGGGAAAAAGTACCACAAACCCGCCTGCCAGCGCCTTGAGCGCAGCGATTGGCGGGCAGGAATCGCGACAGTGAATAAATTTATAGTCGAATTCAAAACTTCGCACCGCTAATTTTCAAAACTCGAAACTTTTCTATTTAGATATGTCGAAAGTTTCTCAAACATTGAAAATTTGGCTTATATAAATAAGCCAACGCGGATGCTCCCGTTTTGTCTTCTCCTTAAATTTTTCAATTGTCGCAGGATTATGAAGATAATATCTATAAATAAAACAGCGAACATTAAAAAATATTGTGACAATTTTATATTTAAGCGAGCGTTAAGAAGCCAATATTATGTCACTGTTTGGATTATTGGCTTTAGTGAGCGAATATAAAATTGGCCATGATTTTTTACGTTCGCGAGCCCCGCCTGCTAGCGCCTGAAGACGCAGTCAATGGCGGGCAGGTTTTGGTTACTTTCGGCGGAACAAAAGTAACAGAGGAAATTGTTATGATTTACGAGCTATGAAATTATATATAATATCTCGGTAGAGTCTCTCGCAGTCGAGTAATAATTTCATAATTTATAGTGTTGGCCCAATCAGCCACTTGTTCAACAGCGATTGTCTCATTTCTTTGTTGGCCGATTAAAACTACCTCGTCGCCACTGAATATTTCTCCACAATCTGTAATATCAATAATAGTCACATTCATACAAATTCGGCCTAAGATAGGCGCTTTTTGACCATTTGCTAAGACATATCCTCGATTACCCAATTTACGGTCGTAGCCGTCAAAATAGCCCACTGGGATGGTGGCAATCCTGGTGGGGCGGTTAGTGGTGTAGCTACAGGCATATCCTACCAAGCTGTTAGTGGGAACATTTTTAATTTGACCAACTATGGTTTTAAAAGTTAAAGCTGGAGTTAGAATAATATTTTTGTCTTTGGCTAATTTGGTCACATCATCACCAGGATAATAACCATAAACCGAAATACCAGGCCTAACCAAATTGCCAATTGGCTCTTTGGATAACAAAACCGAGGCGCTTTTATGGCAGTGAATAATTAAATCATAAGTAATGATTTTTCTGATTTGATCAATAGCAGTTTTAAATTTTTCTAGTTGTTGATTGAAATAATCTGGATGGAGGGGATCATCCGAATTGGCAAAATGAGTAGCCAAACCCTCAATTTTTATATTTGGTAATTTAGATATTTTTTGGGTTAGGGTCAGGGCCTCTTCTGCTAAGACGCCATGACGGTGCATGCCAGTGTCAATTTTTAAATGAACCTTGGCGGTTTTGTTTCTAGCTTGGCCGATTTCAGATATTTTTTGAGCTAAATTCAGATCGCTGACAAATAATTTTAAATCCAGATCAAAAATTTTTTCCAGTTCGAATTCAGCTACATACCCAATCACCAAAATCGGCAGATTAATATTAGCTTGTCTAATTTTTTCGGCTTCAAAAACCGAATTGACTGATAGCCAATTAGCACCAGCCGAAATAAATATTTTGGCAGTTTCAATTAAACCATGGCCATAAGCATTGGCCTTGATACAAGGAGAAATTATAGTTTTAGTGCCAACTATATTTCTAATAATTTTAATATTGTTGGTTAAATTACTTTTGGATATTTCAATCCAAGCTAAATCTTTCATATTTTATTAGTTTATATTAAATATCCGAAAATAAAATATGAATTAAGACACCAGCATAATAACTAACAATAATAACGACAGTCGCAATTAACAGATGTTCTAAAACCATTTTGGCTTGGTTCAGTTTATTAGTTTTGGCAATGACTAGACTGGCAATTGTTAATAGTACTATACCCCAAACACAACTAATTAAAACAGCCAATTTAATTTCCAAGAAAATAATTGGAATTAAAAAAGTTATAGCAAATATAAATTTGGCTAAAAATGTTGAAAATGTGGCCTGCCAAACTTCCTTGGGTTTACTACCACTAATTGATTCTTTGGCTATATGCATACCAAAAGCGTCAGAGAGGGAATCAGCAATAGCAATTGTTAGCACTCCGCCTAAAACAGCTAATTTTGAGCCTGTACCTGATAGTAGGCCAATCATTAGTCCCAGAGTCGTAATCACCCCAGAAGTGAGACCAAAATTAAGCCCAGATTTTAGGGGATCATTTAGTTTTTTTGACTCTTTTTTCTTTGACCAAAACATAGTTTTAATATTATACTAATTAAGAAGTTAAATATATTTTAACAGAAAACTTAGAAAAAATACATGAGCAAAAAAGTAGCTATTGTGGTTTGTGCCCTACCGCCCCAAGGTGGTGGTATTGGCAATAATGCTTATTATCACGCCCAAAAATTAAGTCAACTTGATTATCAGGTGAAAGTTTTTACACCTCGTTATAAAAATATTGAAATCATAGATAATCAAACAATTGAGTACTTACCAGTAGTTTTGCCAATTGGCAAGGCTGGGTTTTTGTTTTCTTTATTTTATAAATTAAAAGAGTTTGATATTATTCATTTATATTATCCATTTTTTGGGACCGATTTAATTATTATTCTTTTTAAAATATTTAATTCCAAAAAGAAATTAATTGTTCATTATCAGATGGATCCAATTGGTCAGGGATTCCAGAAAATTACATTTAAATTACATATTAAATTATTTCTGAGATTAGTAATAATGTTGAGTGATAGGGTGATTGTTTTGTCTTGGGATAATGCCAGAAATACTTATTTAAATAAGTATTTAAATAAGTACCAGAAAAAATTCATTGAAATACCTAATGGTATTGATATTGATATTTTTCAGCCCAAATCCAAAAATCTTCAATTAGCAAATAAATATAATTTAACTGAAAGCCATAAAGTAATTATTTTTGCTGGTGGTTTAGATGACCAACATTTTTTCAAAGGAGTTGATGTTTTACTAAAATCATTTGTAATTGTAGCTGGTAAAAATAATATGGCTAAATTAATGATAATCGGTGATGGCAATAAAAAATCAGA
>Ga0210057_1009030_pt1 | contig 11648 bp, 11 predicted proteins | sample CryGeyCG2114_010_2_FD_183968 | JGI IMG/M metagenome (GOLD analysis project Ga0210057, IMG submission 183968) | Groundwater microbial communities from aquifer - Crystal Geyser CG10_big_fil_rev_8/21/14_0.10 (SPAdes) (version 2) | ecosystem: Environmental > Aquatic > Deep subsurface > Groundwater ...
TATTCAATTTTGGGGGTAAAAATGAATTGGCGGTTTCGCATTTTGGGGGAAGAAAAATTTTTAATCATAAGTCGAAAATTATTAACTAATAAACTATGTATATGAACAACCAAAAAAGTTTTGCGAATATTATTTTGATAGTAGTGATTGTCGCCATTGTTGCTGTTGGCGGATATTTTGTTTTTGTTAAAAAATCGGTAACGCCTACTCCGTCACAGAATTCCGAAACCAATACTCCAAATCAACCAACTCCAGGGCAAGACACTAGCTATGTTCCAGGACAGGGAGCGAGTACTGTCGCTGAAAAGGATAGAATTCAGATAACTTCTCCAAATGGTGGTGAAAAGTTAGAAGTCGGCAAGACATATGATGTGCGCTGGACAAATTATTCTGGTAAAGAACCATTGACTATTGCACTTCAAGCCACAACGCCAAGCAACCAAGTTTCCGCTAAAATTGTTGCTTCCAATGTTCCCGCCGCCTCAACTGGTATTTACAAGTGGACAGTGACTTCAGAAAGCCCAGATAATAAATACAAAATTGAAGTTTATCCAGCGGGCGGACGTCCATTGGTTGGTCGTAGCAAAGATTTTTTTACCATTTCCGGCGAACAGTTAATTACTATCACCTTACCAAAACCGAATGACCGAGTTAATGCTACACAGCCAGTGGTCATAACGGGTAAAGCGAGAAATGTTTTTGGCGAAGGTGAATTTGATGTTTCTGCTTCATACCTTCTCGATAACCAAAAACAAGTTGTGGCTAGATCTCTTGCGACTTGTAACATCACCGGAAATGGTTGTGATTGGACTTCTGGCAATTTTGTTGATTTCAAATCAACGCTCGACCTTTCTTCCGCGCCTGTCTGCTATGTCAGCGTGGAGTTCTACAAGCGCGATGAGAAAACTCCACAAACCCAACCATTTTACGTCTTGCCCCTGTATCTTTTCGGAAACGAGAACTGTCAGTAAATGCCGCCAAAGAAAAACTTGAAATTGTCAGTGGTGCGGCTCCCCGATACCATCCGCCTTCGGCGGAGCTACGGGAGAGGCCGTCGCTTTTCCGAATTTTCGTGGGGGGATTTCCTCGCCACCTGCGGCGGCGAAAGCGGTTCGGACTATCTTTAGAATACTGCACCAGTAATCTAAAAATCGCCCCTCGACTGTGCTTGGGGCGATTTTTAGGTGTTAGCCGGATTTGACTTTGAGTTTGGCTTGTTTGCCTTTGTTGATTTTGGGGATTTTGATTATCAGGAGCCCATGTTTCTCGGTGGCTTCGGCCTCGTCGGGTTCCACCTCGGCCGGCAAGAGGATAGTGCGGGCAAAGGAGCCCCAGTAGAGCTCGCGTTGGAAGTAGTGGTCGTCGGCCACCTCCTTCACGTTCTCTCGGCTACCGCGGATAGTGACCATGTCGCGAGTCACCGAGACGGAGAGATCCTCGGGCCGGACCCCGGCAATCATGGCGTGGACGATAATCTCACTTGGCTTCTCAAACACATCCACCGACAATTCACCCTCTTCCTCCTCGGCCGGCGATTCCACCCAGTCGTCGTCTTTAATCACCGGGGCCGTTTGCTCCAAATCGTAATCGGCTTCCTCGTCCAAAGAGACCCCGCCGGTTAATCGCTCAAAAAATGATCGCCGTTGTTTTGCCATAATTAAAGTTTAAAATATTTTTCGTGGGACTTGGTAATAATTTTAACTCGCTCGAATAAAAAGATGATGAAGATGGCCGCGAGCCAGAGCGCGAGCAGTACTTGCGCCGTCGCTTCGCCATTGTTGTTAATTATAAAGAAATTGAAGAGCGCATGCAACAAGATAGCGGTGAATAAACCGATTATTATGGCTATCGCCTTTTGCCACTGGGGCCGGTAGAAGGAGAGCGCGACGGCCGCGCCGATGATGGCCGAACTAACAGTGTGGACCACGGTGGCGCCGAGGAAGCGTAATTGGCCGGTTAAGATAAAGTAGATATGGTCCTGACCTTTGGACAAAATATCAAACAGGAAGAGAGCGTTCTCCATCGCGGCGAAGCCGAGCGCCACGGTAATCAAGTAAATCATTGCATCCACCGGTTCATCAAACTCGGGTCGCTCAAGGACCGTTAGCCGGGCGCCGAGATATTTAACCGCCTCCTCAATCGTTGACCAAGCGATAATCAGCTTGGATTGGCTGAAAATGAGGAAGATAGTGGCCAGCGAGAACTCAATCGGAATAGTGGTGCCGCTTAAAGGACCGAGGATGGTGAGGAATGGTCGCTCGAGGAAGAAGGCGATAATCACCGCCACCGCGCCCACCAGGAAGGCTTGGAGCAAGTTGCCTTTAGGCTCGGGCTTCTTTTTGTCTTCGTTTAACCAAAAAAAGAGCCACACCAAGGACGGCGCTAATCCGCCGATAATGGCGGTGATGATAATTCCTAAAGTTGAAGTCATTATCGCTTAATCGGCCACGGTGTCACCATCAGCAATCCCTCTTGGCCTTCGGTTATTATAGCCCAGAGCTCTTCAGTGACGAAAGGCATAAACGGGTGGAGGGTAATCAAAATTTCTCGCAGAGCGTGGTGGAGGAATTGCCGGCGCGAGGTGATACTCGCCTCGTCGCCGGACTTGAAGATTGCTTTGCTCTCTTCCACAATCTCATCGGCCAGGCGGTGCCAAGCGTAGTGATAGAGCTCTTCTGCTGCCAAGTGGTAGCGATGGTGCTCTAAATGTTCGGTCACACTCTCAAGCATTGTCTGCTTCTCTTGGTTTAACTCTTCATCAGCTTTGGTATAATCGGCAAAATTTTCTTGATATTCAATGCCTTCAGCATTTTCCAGCACAAACCGGCTGATGTTCCAGAGTTTATTGGCAAAGTGTTTGTAAGCCTTGATTTTGTCTTTAGCTAGGGCTAAATCGGTACCTGGCGTGTTGCCAATGATTAAGGCCATACGCAGAGCATCAGTGCCAAACTCGGCCGACAGTTCAAGAGGATTCATTACATTACCCTTGCTTTTACTCATCTTTTTGCCTTGCTGATCATTAACCAAACCATGGAGGTAAACGGTGTGGAAGGGGACTTGCCCGGTTTGGTAGAGGCCGAAGATAACCATTCGCGGTACCCATTTAAAGATTAGGTCATGACCGGTTTCCATAATGTCGGTGGGGTAATAGTTTTTGAAGTCTTGGCCGTCGGGGTAATCAAGTACCAAATGTGGCCACTGGCCGCTTGAGAACCAAGTGTCGAAGGTGTCAGGGTCGCGGGTCCAAGTATTATTCGGCGGTTCTGTGCTGATGTGAATTTTTTCATCTTTAAACCAAGCCGGGATCGGGATGCCCCAAACAATCTGCCGACTGATATTCCAATCAATCGTGTTGCCCATCCAATAAAGAAAGATTTTCCGGAAGTTGTCGGGAATGAACTTGATTTTGCCTTCATTAACGGCTTGGATCGCCTTTTCAGCCAGTGGTTTCATCCTCACAAACCATTGGTCGCGAATTTGCGGTTCGATTGGCGTATTACACTTGTAGCAAGTTTTGATATTGTGGGCGTATTTATCGTCTATTTTAACCAAGAGACCCTTAGACTTTAATTTTGCCACGATTTGCGGTCTAGCCTCGCTAATCTTAAGGCCGGCAAATTCACCGGCAATCGGCAGAAGTTTGCCTCGCTCGTCGATGATTTGCTCTTTGTCTAAATTATGACGCTCGGCAATCTCAAAGTCGGTAGCGTCGTGCCAGGGGGTGATAGTCATCACCCCGGTGCCAAATTCCATATCAATCGCCTCGTCTTTAATAACAGTGGCGGTAATCGGTCCGTTAATCCATTCCAACTCGATTTTTTGGCCGTGTTGCCAGTAATAGTAGCGTTCGTCGGCCGGATGCATCACCACATATTTATCGCCAAACTTGGTTTCGGGCCGGCTAGTGCCAATCACAAACGGTCCGTATTGAAAGTAGTAAAAAGGTTCGATTTTCTCCACAAATTCAGTCTCCACTTCAGAGAGGGAAGTTTGATGTTTGGAACACCAGTTAATAATTCGCTTGCCGCGGTAAATCAAACCATCATCATACATCTGTTTAAAGGTGGTTTGGACTTTGGCCACTATTTCTGAATCGAGAGTAAATTTTTCCCGACTCCAATCGCAAGAGGCGCCAAGCGCCCGAACCTCGGCTTCCATATGCTTCTTATTTTCTAAAGTAAAAGCCAAGATTTCATCGTAAAGCTGTTTGGGGTCCATGCCAAAACGGGTCCGACCCTCTTTCTCCAATTTCTTTTCATAAACGATTTGAGTTTCAAACCCGGCGTGGTCGGCGCCGGGGACCCAGAGTGCCCGCTTGCCACGCAAGCGGGCGTAGCGGGTCATTATATCTTCCAAAGTGATAAAGAGAGCATGGCCGGCATGGAGATGACCATTGGCATTGGGCGGCGGCATGATAATTGTGAATGGCTCGCCGGTTTGATTGGGCCTGCCTGCCGGCGAGGCAGGTAAGTTGTCTGGATTAAAGAAGCCACTCTCCTCCCAAGCTTGATAAATCCGCGGTTCCGTTTCTTGTGGGTTATAAGGTGTTTTAAGTTTATCGCGTTGGTCGGCCATATAAGGCTAATAGTAGCAGAAAACGGCCCTATTTCAACAGTAGATTGCCATGGGCGATGATGGTGTCTGCGGCGCGGGCTTGATCGGGCGGGATAATCTCGCCGGCAAGATAGCGGAAGTAGCCGGCCATGGCAATCATCGTGGCGTTGTCGGTGGCCAGTTGGAGGTTGGGGATTAGTAGTTGGAAGTTGGCGGTTTTCGCCGTTTGAGTAAAAACTTCGCGCAGGCGGGGATTGGCCACCACTCCCCCGCCGATAATTAAACTTTGGGCACCGGTCTGGTTAAGCGCTTTGAGCGTTTTGGCGAGCAGCACTTCAATCACCGCGTCTTGGAATTCGCAAGCCAGCGAGCGTTTATCAGCCTCGCTCATTTCGCCATGTTTTTGGATGGCGTAACGGACGGCCGTTTTAAGCCCGGAAAAAGAGAAGTCGAGATTAGGCGAGTCAATCATTGGTCGGGGCAAGTGCCACTGACCCATAGGTGAGACCTCTGGTACAGAGGTCTCACCTATGGGTTGGGCCGCCAACTTGCTAATTTCCGGTCCGCCGGGGTAAGGCAGGCCAAGCAGGCGCGCCACTTTATCGAAGGCCTCGCCCACGGCGTCGTCGCGAGTGCCACCGAGTCGCTCATATTGACCGAAGTTTTTCACCAGCACCAATTCAGTGTGCCCGCCGGAGATAATCAGGGCCACCGCTGGTAATTCAATTTTCTCGTTCCTCATTTTTCCTGCTTCATCTCCTAATAATACCGAGGCCACATGCCCCTCTAAGTGATTAGTGGGGATGAGCGGCTTTTGCCATTTAATCGCCAAATCTTGAGCAGAGGTGATGCCGGCCCAAAGAGCCGGTTCCAACCCCGGGCCAACGGTGACCGCGATAGCATCTACTGACTCGAGAGTCAGACCCGCTTCGCCCAAAGCTTGGTCTAAGACTAGGGGCAGGTTTTTAAGATGTTCGCGTTTGGCAATGCTGGGGACCACGCCCCCGAAGGGAGCATGCTCTTTGATTTGCGAGGCCACTTGGTGGCTTAAAATTTTAAATCGGTGGTTACTTAAATCGCCGCTAGCTTCCACTATGCTAATGGCCGTCTCATCACAACTAGTCTCAATCGCGAGTATTTTCATGGCGGAAGGGGTGGGATTCGAACCCACGGTACGGTTGCCCGCACGTCGCATTTCGAATGCGATGCTTTCGACCTCTCAGCCACCCTTCCGTTGAGTGCGCCAATACTCTAGCAATTTTTTGCAAGTTTGTAAAAAAATGGTATATTACCCGTGCTTAACCGGCCCCATCGTCTAACGGTCAGGACATCGGCTTTTCAAGCCGGTAATCGGGGTTCGATTCCCCGTGGGGTCACCGGAGTGGTTTGAAAATTAAATAACGGGCCTATAGCTCAGCTGGTTAGAGCGCTACATTGACATTGTAGAGGTCAGAGGTTCGAGTCCCCTTAGGCCCACCAAATTTGATTTGCATCAGAATTGACCTCGCCCGCGCCAAAGGCGCGGGCTCGGGCTCCCGTTTTCGCCAAGTCCCAAGTCCCGCCAAGGCATTTTGAATTCCGCCAAAGAAAAACACCGAAAGAAAAAACACTCCTTGCTTTCTTGATTTGGCGGGGTGAAATGCGGACGAGGCAAAGCAAAGCAATTTTTGCGGGAGGAAAAGGATTTGCTTTGCCTCGGCTCTTTTTCAAAACGGCGGGGATTTGGTATCCGCCGCGTAGGAGGGTGCGGGAGGAATGCGCGGCGGATTCGCTTTTAGTTTTGCTGGATTTATCAGGAAAAATATGCGAATATATTGTCATGAGTAAAAAGTAAAAAACTTAAAATTTCTGCCTAAACCTCGGCATTTTGCCGTAGGCATGGCGACCAAATTCCCAACCACGATAGTAAGCTCCTCATGGAGCACTCGTGGTTGGGTCCATAGCCGAAAGGTTATGGGGTAGTCCGAAAGGGCTATCGCTCGTGGGGAGCTTTCTGTTTCTTCTCCGCGAGCGCCAAAACCCAACCACATGAACAATTTCAAGATTCTTTTGTTTGCACTGCCGGTAGTGATTTTTATTTCGGCAGTATTTGTATATTTCTATTTCCCATATCGGGCAATTCACTCTTCCGCAAAAACGGAACTGAACGCACAACCCCAGACGCCGGAATTTTATCCGCAGTTTTTGTCATGGTTACAAGCGACTTCATCCGCCGAATGGCAGCCAAGAGATTCTGCTGTTAGTTTTGTTTTTCAAAACAAAATTTGGACAATGGGCGGTCTGAACGGCAACAAAGAAATCGACAACAATCACACAGTTCATTATTGGGAAGCTCCGCATTTTAACGATATATGGGCGACTGAAGATGGTGTGAATTGGAAAATGGTAACGGCGCATGCCGAATGGCCGCTCCGCCGTTCAATGTCGGTCGTCTCATTCCACGACAAATTGTGGATGTTCGGTGGGTGGAGTCCAATTACCGGATACACCAGTGACATCTGGCAATCAGATGATTCTATCACTTGGACAAAAGTTATTTCAGAAGCTCCATGGCCAGCCAGAGAAGGACAGACTGCAGAAATATTTCAGGGGAAGATTTGGCTCATTGGAGGAGTTAATTACGATAAGCGCGAAGTAAAAAATGATGTTTGGTACTCAAACGACGGACTTTTGTGGTATCAAGCGACAACGACAATCCCATGGAATCCGCGATGGGATCATGCCACTGCCGTTTTCAACGGAAAAATATTTCTCGCTGGCGGCATGAATTTATCTGACCAAACATTCAAAGATGTTTGGTCGTCGTCTGACGGACTTAATTGGGAACCGGCAACCATCTTGCCGCCATGGCAAGAACGGCAAGGCCACTCTCTCGTCGTATTCAACGACAAGTTATGGATTATCGGAAGGCTGAACGACAGCGAGGGAGGGGGCGTGAATGATGTGTGGTATTCCGATGACGGAGTAACGTGGCAAAAAACAAATACTGAGCCACTGTGGGCAGGGCGAGAGGATCATTCCGTTTTAATTTTCAACAATCGAATTTATGTTTTCGGCGGCATGGATTCAAATTGGCAGTGGAGAAATGATGTCTGGTTTTCAAATTGACCATGGACAAGCTGCCAAATAAAAAATTACTCACCACTATTGCTCTGTGTATCGGCGGCGTGCTTTCGATTGTGCTCATCGCGCTACTTTCTAGCAAACTATCGGTGTTGAATTTTGGTAACCAAAACCAGCTTGCTCAAATCATCGCCATTGAAACCGAGTTATTGAAAAAGTGGTCGCAAAACGGCTCACTCAAAAATAACTTGGCATATAATTCGGAGGGAAACGATGTTGTTTTGTTGCAAAGAATGTTATCTCAAGATTCAGTGGCCTATCCGGAGAAAAAAATAACCGGATATTACGGTGATTTGACACTTAGTGCTGTAAAAAGTTTTCAAAGGGAATATGGACTCGCGCAAAGTGGCGTCGTTGATGCGACAACAAGAAAAAAACTGAATGAAATTTTTTTATCGCATTTATGCCCAGAACCAGTTTCCGTATATCCGGATTTTCTCATGAAAAAAGTCAGAACAAATACTCCAGTGCCATCGGATTATGTGTCGCCGTTGCTTAAAGATATTTCCGCAAAAGTAAAGACGGTGGGTATTGTATGTCTGCGCTCGGATGTTCTGCCATACGTGGTACAAATGTTCGCCGACGCGGAGCGAGATGGTGTAGAGCTTATGATTACCTCCGGTTATCGCAAGCCGGAAATACAAAAATATCTTTACGATTTTTGGATACAAGTCGAGGGAGATAAAGCTATCAATGAAATTGCGGAACCCGGTTTATCAGAACATCAACTCGGAACTACAATTGATCTCACCGACTCCTCGATAAATTTCGCGGGAGTTGATGATAGATTCGCAGATAGTAAAGGTGGAAAGTGGTTGCAAGCAAACGCATATAAATACGGCTTCACCATGAGTTTTCCGGAAGGAAAACAAAACATCACTGGATTTACATACGAGCCGTGGCACTGGCGTTATATTGGAGTAAGTGCCGCCACGACGCTTCGCGAAGCTGGAATCACCTACAACGAATCGAATTTTGATATGGACGGTTTTCCGTCTACTAAATAAAATGCGCGAGGGCTAACACTTTCTGCAAATGCATTTCTTTCTGTTTCTGTTGGAAGCGATGGCAGTGAAAAAGTCTTGATTAAGAAGAATGATAATAGACAGCTTCCGCTTGCAAGTATTACCAAACTGATGGTGGTATTGGTAGCTTCAGAGCGATACAAGGATGACGATATTGTATGTATCTCCGAAAATTCGCTTAAAATCAAAGGGTTATCAGGCATTTACCATGCCGGAGATTGTTTTCTGTTTTCGGAATCATTACGCGCTCTTTTGCTCGCTTCTCATAACGAAATTGCAAGTTTGAAAGGTTCACCTCGCTTCGCCCGCGCGAGGCATTGACTTTTCCTTTCTGGTGCAGAATACTTGAATTAGTCCGAACCGCTTTCGCCGCCTTCGGCGGCGAAATGCGCTCGGACTATTTTAAGAATAGTGCACAAAAAAATCGGCCGACGCGAGGTCGGCCGATTGGCCGCAATCATAATCTGGGGTGGCTCCCAATCGTGGTGCCACACGAGGATAGAGATGAGACCGTTACCGATTACCTCGTCCAAATTATTGGACGATTGGAAATTTTCCGGCTCGGTGGCTGGGTCAACCCCGTCTTTTTTGGGCCAAAGAGGTTTCTCTAAGACCCCATCGGGGTCCATGGGGTTAGTGGTTATTTTCTCAATCACTTCTTCACCCACTTCACCCACACTGGTACAGCCGGCAAGTGGCAGAATGGTTATTGTCATCACCGCCACAAAGATAAAGATCAAAATCAGACGCATCCGTCAGTCCTCCTTTTTTGGGGTTGATAGACTCGGTTGGGAACTGGTCAAAGCTTATCACCTTTGACAAATTTTGTAAATATGCTAGGTTAGAGTCTGGACCTAAACCGTCGTGGTGAGGGGTTAGAAGAGGACCTTACATAATTTAGGAGAAAAAGATGAAGAGCCGAAGGAGTAAAGTAATTGTCTTGGCCAAAGATCAACCTTTGTCTGAATTAATCAATCAGGCTCGAGAACTTGGTTTTCCGGATCTGGTCGTTTGTTTGCCCGGAGTTGCCGTCGAAGCTGAACGATTGGCAAACAGTATCGGCAGCGAGCTATACCAGAGCCGATTCTTCGATCGACTTAAATGTTTACCCGAGAAGTCTCATTTGCCGGCTTTGGCCAACTTGGTGGCCGGTATCAGCCGTCGTCAGACCGGGCGCACGGCGGCGATTGTGTGGGTAATTCTCAAGGGCGACGAGATTGGAAATTTCATTAAGATTCTCAATTGCTTTTCGTTGGTAACGGATACTTCGATTGAACTGGCTTTCGCCAGCTGACAAAATCTCCTAAAATAAAACCGCCTGGTCGTTAACCAACGACTAGGCGGTTATTTTTAGCGTAATTGGAGCCAGTTATAAATATCCTCAAGCGCCTTCACCGCGTCGCCGGCGGCGATGTTGTTTTGATGGAAGAGCTCGTCGGTGCAGTCGCCGGCCGCCCACAAGCCGTCAATATTAGTGCGTTGATTCCGGCAATCGATTTTAACGGCGCCATATTGATTAAGTTCAGCCAACTCTTTAACCATCTCGGTGTTGGGGAGGAAACCAATTTCCACAAAGATGCCCGCCGCCGGCAATTCTTTAATCTCGCCCGAGTCCTTGTCGCGATAAGCGATGGCGGTGACGAATTTGTCGCCTGTTACCGCGGCCGGTTCGGCATTGCGCAAGGCGTGGAATTTGGGATTCTTAGACAACTTCTCTACCGTCACGGCATCGGCTTTGAATTCGGGACTGTGGTGGAGCAGGGTAACGCTCTTGGCATAAGCCAAGAGCTGACCGGCCGTCTCGAAGCCGGCATTACCCCCACCAACCACCACCACGTCTTGACCGGCATAGAGCGGGCCGTCGCAGGAGGCGCAATAAGTGAGGCCCTTTTGGTCATACTCCGCGGCCCCGGGGATCTCAAGCCGGCGTCGCTTGGCGCCGGCCGCGAGGAGCACGGCTTGGGTCTTTAATTTATCACCGTTATCGGTGGTGATAGCAAAGTGGTCGTCGGTTTTCTTTATTGATTTAACTTTTGGGCCAATCGCAAATTCTAACCACTCGCCGGCGTTGGCCTCTAAGTGAGCTTTAAATTGGCGAGCCAACTCCTCGCCCGAGATGGAAGGGGTGCCAATCCAATTTTGGATATCCGGCGAGACGATTGATTGCCCGCCCAAGTCGGGAGTAATCAATTTAGTCTTAAGTTGCTTGCGAGCGGCATACACGCCGGCGGCGGTCCCGGCGGGACCGCCGCCAATAATTGCTAGATCATAAATCATGACTCCCAGTATAACTTATTTTAAGAATTAATTGAAAACTATTTTTTGGACCGGCGGAGGAAGGCGGGGATACTGGACCAATCGTCATCATCATCGTTGTTGTCTTTACCTCGAGTGAGTGGCGGCTTGGCGGCCGGCTTAAAGGCAGATGGGAGATTTTTCTCCATTTCCGGCCGGTTCGGCGCTTCAGCCGACTCCTCTTTACGGTCGCGATCTTTATCAAAGCCGAACATGCTGGCGGTTGGCTTTTTTAGACTGCCGCCAAATTGCTCGGGGAAGCCGCAAGCGATAACCGTAACTTTGAGTTCATCCTTTTTCAACTTATCGTCTTTAATCGCGCCGAAGATGACCTTGGCCTCGCCATCAATTGCTTCGGTAATCACCTTGGCCGCTTCTTGGACCTCAAACATCGTCAAGTCATCGCCACCAGCAATGGTAAAGAGGACCCCCTTGGCGCCATCAATTGAGAGGTCAAGGAGTGGCGAGGAGATGGCCGCTTTGGCCGCCTCAATGGCGCGATTGTCGCCACTGGCCGAGCCAATGCCCATCAGGGCCGAGCCGGCATTGACCATCACGGCGCGGATATCGGCAAAGTCAACATTGATAATACCGGGGATGGTGATGATGTTGGAGATGCCTTCCACCGCTTGGCGCAAAATCTCGTCGCAC